>Ga0155965_1056_pt7 | contig 13532 bp, 9 predicted proteins | sample RifCSPlowO2_02_FD_107619 | JGI IMG/M metagenome (GOLD analysis project Ga0155965, IMG submission 107619) | Gammaproteobacteria bacterium RIFCSPLOWO2_02_FULL_57_10
CGCAGAGGCTGACCCTACATTCGACGTGGAAGGCATCGATGCCGCACACAAGCTGACGATTCTTGCGTCCAACGCGTTCGGTATCTCGCTGCAATTCGACAAGGTTTACACAGAGGGTATCAGCAAGCTCACGATCGCTGATGTGAACTACGCCAATGAGCTTGGCTACCGCATAAAACACCTTGGCATCACACGCATGACTGACAAGGGCATCGAGATGCGTGTGCACCCCACGTTGATTTCCACGCAACGCCTTATCGCCAATGTGAACGGTGTGATGAATGCCGTGGTAGTGAAAGGGGATTCTGTGGGTTCAACTCTTTACTACGGTGCAGGTGCAGGCGCGCAGGCAACGGCATCTTCCGTGGTGGCGGATCTGATCGACATCGTGCGCAGTTTCGGTGACAGCGCAACGGGAAATTCCGGTACAGTGCCATCGCTCGCATTCAGTTCCCTGCGTAACGACATTCCTATTCTCAGCATCGACGACATCGAGTGCGAGTACTATCTGCGCATTCCTGCGCAGGACAGGATCGGTGTCATGGCGCAGATCTCCCAGGTGTTGATGAATCACGGTATCAACATCGAAGCGCTTATCCAGAAGGAGCCGGATCACAGCGCTACGGGCGATGTCGTGGTGCCAGTTGTCCTGCTGACGGGCAAGGTGCAGGAGCGTCAGATGAACAAGGCCATCGCGGCGATCGAAGCGCTCGAGCAGGTGGCTGGCAAAGTCACGCGCATACGCGTGGAACTTTTTGATGGGGAAGGGAACTGACGTGACCATGAGATACATCAGCACGCGCGGAAAATCTCCCGCCCAGAGTTTCGAGCAGGTTCTGCTGACAGGCCTTGCACCGGACGGTGGTCTCTATGTGCCAGAGACTCTGCCACACTACAGCAAGGATGAGATTGCCGAGTGGGTTGGTCTGCCTTATCCGGAACTGGCCCTGAAGATCATTTCTCCATTTGTGGATGGCGCGATTCCGGAAGCAAAGCTGAAGGAGTTGATCGACAAGAGTTATCAGAATTTTTCACACAAGGCGATTGCCCCGCTGCACATGCTGGGCACGAACGAGTGGATACTGGAGTTGTACTGCGGTCCGACGCTCGCCTTCAAGGATTTCGCGCTGCAACTGCTCGGCAATCTGCTTGATTACGTGCTGACAAAGAACAATCAGAAAGTGGTGATCCTCGGCGCTACCTCTGGCGATACGGGTTCTGCTGCTCTGGAAGGCTGTCGTCACTGCGAGAACGTCGACATCTTCATTCTGCACCCGTATCAACGCGTCTCCGAAGTGCAGCGTCGCCAGATGACGACGGTGCCAGGTGACAACGTGCACAACATTGCCGTGCGCGGCAATTTCGATGATTGTCAGCGCATCGTCAAGTCTGCATTCGGCGATCAGTCATTCCTGCCGCCGGGTCGTCAGCTGGTGGCGGTGAACTCCATCAACTGGGCGCGCATCATGGCGCAGATCGTCTATTATTTTTATGCTTCTCTGCAATTGGGTGGCCCACAGCGCCAGGTCTCCTTTTCGGTGCCTACTGGCAATTTCGGTGACATCTATGCGGGCTATCTCGCGAAGCAGATGGGACTGCCGATTGCCCAGCTGATCATCGCCACCAACAGCAACGACATTCTGCACAGATTCATGAGCCGCAACGAGTACGCACAGTCTCCCTTGCAGCACACGCTTTCGCCCAGCATGGACATCATGGTGTCGAGCAACTTCGAACGCTACCTGTTCGACATGTTCGGTCGCGATGGCAACGCGCTGACGAAATTCATGACAGAAGGGCATGCGGTTGATCCGGCCCTTTGGAAAAAAGCACGTGAAGTATTCGCCAGCGCTGCGGTCAGTGACGAGGTGACCTGCGATGTCATTCGTCAGGTTTACGCGGAAACGGCTTTCCTGATTGATCCGCACACAGCGGTCGGCGTGAAGGCGGCACGCGAGTGCAATGCCGACGCTGCCGTTCCGATGATTACCCTGGCCACGGCGCACCCGGTGAAATTTGCGGACGCGGTGACACGTGCAGGTCTGCACACACCCGAGCTGCCAGAGCACATGCGTGACCTGTTCGACAGGGAAGAGCGCTACACGGTCGTGGACAATGCGCTCACGGCTGTCACCGGCTACGTCCAGTCCCATCTGTGAACCCCATGATCCATCGCAGAGTGGCGCCGCAGGAGGGAAATTTCTCTCCTGCGGTGCCCGCTCTGCTGCGCCGCATTCTTGCCGCGCGTCACGTCTTCAACGATCACGATCTGACGCTGGACATGCAGTCCCTCCTGCCGCCGGAACTCTTGCGTGGTCTTGATGCCGCTGTAGCACTGCTGCATGAGGAGCTGTTGCGGCAGGGTCGCGTGTTGATCGTGTCCGACTTCGATGCCGACGGCGCAACCAGTTGCGTGCTGGCATTGCGTGCTTTGCGTGCGATGGGCTTTCAGCATGTCGACTACATCGTTCCCAATCGCTTCGAGTATGGCTACGGTCTGACGCCGGAGATCGTGACCCTGGCTGTCGAGAAGAAGCCTGATCTGCTGATCACGGTCGACAACGGCATCTCCAGTATTGACGGTGTTCGCGTTGCCCAGGCGCTGGGAATGAGGGTGCTGATCACCGACCACCATCTGCCCGGCCGTGAGCTGCCTGCCGCAGATGCCATCGTGAACCCCAATCAACCCGATTGTGCATTTCCCAGCAAGTCTCTGGCCGGTGTGGGTGTCGTTTTCTACCTCATGGCAGCGCTGCGAAGTTATCTGCGTGAGCGCAACTGGTTTGCCGAGAAAGGATTGCCAGAGCCCAACATGGCCAGTTTTCTCGATCTGGTGGCACTTGGCACTGTCGCAGATGTTGTGGCACTGGACAGGAATAATCGCATCCTCGTCAATGAAGGCCTGAAACGCATCCGGCAGGGACGTGCCTGTGTGGGCATCCTGGCGCTGTTGGCACTGGGCAAGCGCAGGAGGGAGACTCTGGTGGCGAGCGATCTCGGATTCACGGTAGGACCCCGACTGAATGCCGCTGGCAGACTCGACGATATGGCCCTGGGGATCGAATGCCTGCTGACCGACAATCCGGACGCCGCTGCCGCGATGGCCAGCGAGCTGGACGGCATGAACCAGCAGCGCAAGGTGATAGAAGGCGAGATGCGCGATCAGGCACTGAGCAGCATCGAGTCGATGGTGTTTGACGACAGCACCATTCCTGCCGGGCTGTGCATGTACAACCCCGAATGGCATCAGGGCGTCATCGGCATTCTCGCTGCGCGCATCAAGGAGCGCCTGCATCGCCCGGTGATTGCATTCGCCGATGCGGGGGTCAACAGCGATGGTGAGGAGGAGATCAAGGGCTCGGCGAGATCCATTGCCGGTCTGCATATCCGCGACGTCCTGGATACCGTCGCAACCCGAAACCCGGGGTTGGTCACGCGCTTTGGCGGACACGCCATGGCGGCGGGATTGACGCTGCGCAAGAATGACTATGATGATTTCCGCGCCGCGTTCGCGATGGAAGTGGCGGCCCTGCTGTGTGCGGAAGACCTGCAGTCCCGATTGCTGACCGACGGTGAGGTAAGCCCCGACGAACTCACGCTGAACACTGCTCAAATGCTGCGAGACCATGGCCCGTGGGGACAGAGTTTTCCCGAACCCTCTTTCGATGGTGTGTTTCGTGTCGTGCAGCAGCGCCTGCTGGGCGACAGCCATTTGAAGCTGGTGGTGTGTCCGCTGCACGCTGAGCGACAGACTCTGGATGCCATTGCCTTCAACATTGACCGTGCCAGGTGGCCGGACAATGCCGTCCGGCAGGTACGTCTGGTGTATCGCCTCGATATCAACGAATATCGCGGAGAGCGAAACCTGCAGCTGATGGTCGAGCACATCGAGAGTGTTTGAAGAGAGTATTTGAAGATAGTGTCTGACAGTGGTGACTTCTGCCAGGGTTACTGAAAAAGCGCCCTGCCATGTAATTATCCAGGTGGCGCGGGGTCTCTATTGCTGGTTCCTGCGGCGAATACAGTCAAACGGTTGATTTGTTACTTTTTATCACAATATCCGGTCTGATCAGCCGTGCCGGACAGGTACAATCCGGGCAAGTACAAGATTCCTGAATCTGGAGATGGATGCATGCGCAAGTCAGTCAGTGCTTTGTTCGTCCTTTGGGCTTTGGTCGTGACGCCGATGGTGGGTCATGCGGAGGTTTTCCAGGGGGAAGAAATCGAGGTGGAGCTGATTTCCGAGACCAGCAACGTAGTGCCGGGCCAGACACTCTGGGTGGCGCTGCGGTTGACGCCCACCGAGCATTGGCATACCTATTCACGCTGGCAAGGCGACAGTGGCGATGCCACTCGACTGACCAACTGGCAGCTGCCCGAAGGTGCCGTGGCCGGAGACATCCAGTTTCCAACCCCCACATGGCTGCCGTTCCCGGGTTCTGATCTGGTGACCTTCTCCTACAAGGAAGAAGTGTTCCTGCCCGTGCCGATCACTGTTCCCGCGAATCTCGAGGGCGACAGCTTCGATATCTCCGTGTTTGCCGAATGGCAGGTCTGCGACGAAATCTGTCTTCTTGGTGAAGCGACGCTGAGCCTTTCCGTGCCCATCCAGGGCGACACTCTGATCACTGACCCACGCTGGGAGCAGGCGTTTGCCGACACTCGTGCCAACCTGCCGATTCCGGAGGGCGAGCATGATGTGGCCGCGTTGTTTGCCATGGCAGGGGAGCGCATCAGTTTCTCATTCCAGTCTCCAGAGGCCATTCCCGCGAACGCGACCGATGTCTGGTTCTTCCCGGAGAGCAAGCGCATCCTGAAGCCGGGCCCGCTGCGCGACGTCACTCTCAGTGCCGGTATCGCCCAGATTACCCATGAGCAGCCACGGCGCATGCTGGTGGAAGGGGATCGCATTCCGGGCCTGCTGTCCGTTGCCGATGCCAATGGCAATATCACTGGTTACCTGGTCAATGCGGTGCCCGCGACGACCGAGAATGTGGCGTCGATCACCGCTCTGGCCAGCAATGGTGCTGCCACGCCCGGAACTGACGAAGGGGGGCCGGGACTTCTGGCGGTCATGATGTTCGCACTGGCTGGTGGCCTCATCCTGAATTTGATGCCATGCGTGTTCCCCGTGCTGTCACTGAAAGTATTGAGTTTTGCTTCCAAGAGCGGTGCGGCGCACAGCGAACAGCGAATGCACGGCCTCGCGTATACGTTGGGCATCATCGTGACCTTCATGGCGCTGGCCTCTGTGCTGCTGGCTCTGCGCGCGGGCGGTGAGGCGGTCGGCTGGGCATTCCAGTTGCAGTCTCCCTGGTTTGTCGCCATCCTGATCTATCTGTTCTTCACCATGGGGCTGAGCCTGTCCGGAGTTTATGAATTCGGTTCCGGCTTCATGGGCGTCGGCAGCAATCTGGCCACCAAATCCGGTTACAAGGGCTCGTTCTTCACGGGCGTTCTTGCGACGGTCGTTGCCAGCCCCTGCACAGCTCCCTTCATGGGAGCCGCACTGGGTTTCGCGCTGTCCCAGTCCTGGCTTGTCGCCATGCTTGTGTTCATGTTCCTGGGTCTGGGGATGGCACTGCCGTTCCTGATCCTCTCGTTCAGTCCGGCGCTGCTCAAGTACATGCCCAAGCCCGGCGCGTGGATGAATACCTTCAAGGAATTCATGGCATTCCCGATGTTCGCCACTGTGCTGTGGCTGCTGTGGGTGCTCGGGACTCAGGTCGGCGTCAATGGCATGGCGGTAGTGGTGGGCGCCTGCCTGCTGCTGGCCTTCGGTCTGTGGCTGCTGCAGAAACGCACGACGGCGGGGCCGTTCTGGCGCACCGCGAATGCGGTGATCTGTGGTGTCGCGGTGCTGTTCGCATTCTATGCCCTGCAATCTCCTCTGCTGGAAGCAAGACAGAACAGCGTAGCCAGCGCCAGCGGTGACGATGCAGAGTTTGCCGATGAATATTTCCAGCCGTTCTCTGCAGCCCGCCTTGCCGATCTGCAGGCGTCAGGCGAACCGGTGTTCATCAACATGACCGCTGCCTGGTGCATCAGCTGCCTGGCGAATGAGCAGACGACGCTGAGTTCGGATCGAGTGCTGCAATCGATGCAGGACAACAACATCACCTATCTGAAGGGTGACTGGACCAATCAGGACCCGGAAATCAGCCGCGTGCTGGACGAGTTCAATCGTCCAAGCGTGCCACTCTACGTGCTCTATCCGGGCGCTGGTCGCGATCCGGTGATTCTGCCGCAGATACTGACGCCCAACCTGCTGATCGAGGCATTCGAGAACCTCTGAGTTCGCACGCAGTGGCAGGAAGGGACACATGGCACAGCGATTTTCCGCGTACACAATTGTTCAGCGCTGTCGTGAGATGCTCTTGCCATCTGCATGCGCGCTTGTCATGTATTTTTCCTCTACGGCGATTCACGCAGCAGAATCCGCAGTCGATTTCGAACCGGCTCACCAGGCGGCATCCGCATTGCCCCGTCTTCACAGTCTGTTGATCAGCCATCGGGGTGAACTGGTACTGGAACGTTATTATCAGGGCGCTCGCGCTGATCGCCCGGCCAACATGAAGTCAGCTTCCAAGACCGTCATCTCCGCCCTTGTCGGCATTGCCTTGGACCGGGGCTTGTTGAAGGGTCTGGATCAGCCGATTGGAGAATTCTTTCCGCAGGAACTGGCCGGTGACGAGAACAGCGTTCGGCGTGCCATCACCATAGAAGATCTGTTGACGATGCGCGCGGGTCTGGAGTCCACCAGCAATCGCAACTATGGCAATTGGGTGCTCAGCTCCAACTGGGTGGCACATGCGTTGTCACGTCCTCTCGTTGCCGATCCCGGCACTGACATGATCTACAGCACGGGCAGCACCCACCTGTTGTCAGCGATTCTGGCCAAGGTCAGTGGCACCAGTACCAAGCAGTTTGCCGAGCAGGCGCTTGCGCGGCCCATGGGTTTTGGCATGGCGTATTGGCCGACCGATCCACAGGGCATTCATTTCGGTGGTAACGACATGGAGATGACGCCCCGGCAGATGCTGGCATTCGGTGAACTCTACAACAATGCAGGTCGGGCCAATGGACGTCTCAGCGGCGCCGCCGAGGGGCGACAGGTCATTTCCGAACAGTGGGTCAATGAGTCCCTGCAGATCAGGACACCATCGCCACGAGGAGAGGGGCGCTTCTACGGTTACGGCTGGTGGTATCGCGAGCTGGCCGATCATGATGCCTACTTTGCATGGGGCTATGGCGGGCAGTTCATCTTCGTGATCAGAGAACTCGATCTGGTGGTGGCCGTCACTTCCGACAGCCTGCCCGGAGACTCGCGGCGAGGCCACCTCGATCGCGTCTACGATCTCGTTGAGCAACACATCGTAACGCCTCTCGCGGCATCCGCGCCGCTGCCATCCAGGGTCTCTTCTGCCACCCCATCTGCCACCCCATCTGCCCTCCCTTCTGCGGCCTTTTCCGACGTCGCCGCACGCACTCACCACGGAATTTGAATTGTGCTATTCTGCCCCGGCTTTGCGCTGCGGCACATGAATCAGTGCCGACAAATTCCGCTGTGGCAGCGGTCTGTTCGATAAGGGATCGAGAAGAGAATGAAGTTGATCAAGTTTGCTTTGGCGATGGTTGTCACCGCGCTGATTTTCACGCTGCTGATCGTTGCTCAGGATCTGCTCCTGCCATTGGTGATCGCCATCGCGTTCTGGTACCTCATCAATCTGCTTGCCAGCGGTTTCGCCCGCATTCGAGTGGGGCGGCTGACTCTGCCAAGACCCCTGTGTTTTCTTGCCTCGATTCTGACTTTCATGGTGACCATTTCCGTGATGTTCCGCTTCATCAGCGGCAGCCTGAATGATCTGAGCAGCGTGACCACGACTTACGAGACGAACCTGCGATCTCTCTGGGATCGCCTACCTTTTGCCGAGTATCTGCCGATCGACGGATTTCTCGATAACCTGGCGGCACAACTGGATCTTTCTGCAATCGTGACCACGGTCGCCGTGTCATTCACCAGTCTCGCTCGTGACAGTCTCTTGATCGTGATCTATGTGGGTTTTCTGCTGTTGGAGCAGGGCAATTTCAACCGCAAACTTTCTGCTCTGATGGGAGACCCCCAGAAGGAGAAGAGGGTGCTCAGAATTCTGACGCAGGTAAAGGGCGACATTCAGAAGTACATCAGCATCAAATTCCTCGCCAGTGCCACCACAGGCATTCTCAGCTATCTGTTGCTGCGCGCGTTGGGCATCAATTTCGCCGAGATCTGGGGACTGTTGATCTTCCTGCTCAACTTCATCCCAACCATCGGCTCCATCGTGGCAACGATCTTCCCATCGTTGATGGCGCTGGCTCAGTCGAACGAAGGATTCGGCCTGTTCTTCGCTACATTGTTCGGCATCGCGTCGCTGCAGATACTGATCGGCAACATCATCGAACCGCGTATCACTGGCCAGTCCCTCAATCTGAGCCCCGTGGTCATTCTGTTCAATCTGGCTCTTTGGGGTGCTATATGGGGGGTACCCGGCATGTTCCTCTGTGTGCCGCTGCTCATCATCACCACCATCGTGCTGGCGCACTTCCCGAAAACACGCCCGATTGCCATCCTTCTCTCCAGCGATGGCAGGCTCAATATCACGGAAGATTGACCTGCAAAGCAGGGCCGATAGGGGTATAATTCGGGCCCGCCGCGCGCCCGGGATTCCCGCAGACGCCGGGATTTGGACAGATTCTCGCAAAGACTGATTTGTACAGCCTCATGTGATTGGAAGACTTGATGAAAATTGCCGAAATTCGCCAGAAGTTCCTGACCTACTTCAACTCCCAGGGGCATCAGATTGTGGCCAGCAGCTCGCTGGTGCCAGCCAATGACCCGACACTGTTGTTCACCAACGCGGGCATGGTGCAATTCAAGGATCTGTTTCTTGGCAACGAAGTGCGCTCCTACAATCGGGCCACCACGTCCCAGCGCTGCGTGCGTGCCGGTGGCAAGCACAACGATCTGGAGAACGTCGGCTATACCGCACGCCATCACACCTTCTTCGAGATGCTGGGCAATTTCAGCTTCGGCGACTATTTCAAGCGCGATGCCATTCGCTTTGCATGGGAGTTCCTGACCAAGGAGCTGCAGCTGTCACCGGACAAGCTCTGGGTCACGGTGTTTCACGAAGACGATGAGGCCGCCGCGATCTGGATCGACGAGATTGGCGTCAGTCCGCAGCGCCTGTCTCGACTGGGTGAAAAAGACAATTTCTGGGCTATGGGTGACACCGGACCCTGTGGTCCTTGTACCGAGATATTCTACGACCACGGCCCTGAAGTGGCTGGAGGTCCGCCCGGCAGCCCTGATGACGACGGCGATCGCTATATCGAAATCTGGAACCTCGTGTTCATGCAATTCGATCGTCAGCCCGATGGCACGCTGGTGCGTCTGCCGAAGCCTTCGGTCGATACCGGTATGGGCCTGGAACGACTGGCTGCCGTGTTGCAGCATGTGCACAGCAACTACGAGATCGACCTCTTTCAAGCCATCCTGCGTGCCGCCGCGCAGCTGACCGGCACCTCGGATACCAGCAATACTTCATTGCGCGTCATCGCCGATCACATCCGCTCCTGCTCCTTCCTGGTCGCCGATGGTGTGTTGCCCTCGAATGAAGGTCGTGGCTACGTGCTGCGACGCATCATCCGTCGCGCTGTACGACACGGTTACCAGCTGGGCGTGAAGGACCTGTTCTTCTACCGCCTGGTGGATGCGCTCGTGCAGCAGATGGGTGAAGCCTATCCAGAGCTCAAGGCGCGCCAGGCCACCGTGGAGAAAGTGCTGCGTGAGGAAGAGCAACAGTTCGCTCGCACTCTGGAGAATGGCATGGCTATCCTCAAGCAGGCGATTGGCGAGCTGAAGGGCAGCGTCATCCCTGGTGATACAGTGTTCAGGCTCTACGATACATTCGGCTTCCCGGTCGATCTGACCGCCGATGTGGCGCGTGAGAGCGGTTTGACGCTGGATATGGAAGGCTTCGACCGTGCGATGGCCGTGCAGAAGCAGCAGGCGCGCGCGGCAAGTCAGTTCAATGCCGTCGAGAAACTGGTCATCGATCTGAAGCAGGGCACACAATTCATCGGTTATGAGCATCTTGCTGGTGAGGCTCAGGTGCTGGCGATATACAGCAATGGTCAACCGGTTACCCAGATCAGTGATCAGCAGGAAGCGCTGCTGATTCTGAACACCAGTCCGTTCTACGCAGAGTCGGGTGGACAGGTCGGGGACAAGGGTGTGATCGAGATTCGCCAGGGCGCTGCCAATGAGGCCAGCTTCGAGATCGTGGACACGCAGAAGCAGGGCGAACACTTCATCCACAAGGGCGTGCTGCGCAACGGCACCTTGCGCGTGGGCGATCAGGTGTCGGCCAGAGTGGCCGAGGAGAATCGCGCCGCGATCGCGTTGAATCATTCCGCAACCCATCTGTTGCACGCGGCACTGCGCAAGGTACTCGGGGAGCATGTGACCCAGAAAGGCTCGCTCGTGACCGCGGATCGACTGCGTTTCGACTTCTCTCATCACGCGGCAATGACGTCTGCCGAGCTGAGTGAGATTGAGGCACTCGTGAATGCCGAGATTCTTGCCAATACGCTCGTTGCCAAGGAGGTCATGGGGATCGACCAGGCGATGGAAAAGGGCGCCATGGCGCTGTTTGGCGAGAAGTATGGCGACGAAGTGCGGGTCGTCAGCATGGGCGATTTCTCCACAGAGCTGTGCGGTGGCACGCACGTGGAGCGCACCGGTGATATCGGCCTGTTCAAGTTCGTTGGAGAGTCAGGGATCGCTGCCGGCGTTCGCCGCATCGAGGCGGTTACAGGACGTGGCGCACTTGCCATCGTCGAGCGTCAGGAAGCGCTGCTCAAGCAGCTGTGCGATGTCGCCAAGACCAACGCCGATAATCTGCTGGAGAAGGTGCAGCAGATCATGAACAGCAACCGTACGCTGGAGCGTGAGCTGGAGCAGCTCAAGGTCAAACTGGCGAGCGCGGCAGGCAGCGATATTGCCAGTGAAGCAGTTCGCATCAATGGCAGCAGTCTGCTGGCCCGTGCCGTCGAAGGATTCAATGCGAAGACATTGCGGGACACCGTAGATCAATTGAAGAATAAACTTGGCTCCTCTGTGGTGGTACTGGCCAGCATCGAAGATGGCAAGGCGAGTATCGTTGCGGGTGTGAGCAAGGATCTTGTCGACAAAGTGAAGGCGGGAGATCTCGTCAACATGGTGGCCTCGCAGATGGGTGGCAAGGGAGGCGGTCGGGCGGACATGGCAATGGCAGGAGGCACTGACATTGCAGCGCTTCCCGCAGCGCTTGCTTCCGTGAAGGAGTGGGTAGAGGCGCGGTTGTAATAAATTGTGACGGGGCTGAATTTGCAGGGTTTTTCGCTGCACAAGTGTCCCAAATACCGATTGCATTACAAACCGCAATTTTGTTTAATTTGCACCCGTTTTAATTCCATGTAGCAAAAATGGCACTATACGTTCAAAAATTTGGTGGTACTTCCGTAGGCTCTACAGCACGTATAGAGTCTGTTGCAGACAAGATAATTGCCTATCGCAATCAGGGTCACGATATCGTGGTCGTGGTGTCCGCCATGAGTGGCGAGACCAACCGATTGCTGGGGCTTGCGCATGATATTGATTCGCAACCCTCACCTCGCGAACTGGATGTTCTCCTGTCCACGGGCGAGCAGGTGACAATTGCATTGCTCAGCATTGCCCTGCAGAAAAGAGGGTGCATGGCCCGCTCTTTCACGGGGGGACAGGTCAGGATTCTGACGGACGAGGCCTATACACGTGCCCGAATCCGCGAGATCGACGACAAGAAGATCCGCAGTGAACTGGCCCAGGGTCGCGTCGTTGTAGTGGCTGGTTTTCAGGGCATAGACGAAGAAGGCAATATCACGACGCTCGGTCGCGGTGGCTCCGATACTTCTGCGGTTGCGCTGGCTGCCGCACTGAAAGCTGACGAATGTCAGATCTATACTGACGTGAAGGGCGTATATACTACAGATCCCCGAGTCGTCGAAGATGCCAGATTGCTGCGCAGCATTACCTTTGAAGAGATGCTGGAGCTGGCCAGCCTGGGTGCCAAGGTGCTGCAGATCAGGTCAGTCGAGTTTGCTGGCAAGTACAAGGTGCCGTTGCGAGTGCTCTCCAGTTTTGAAGACGACCCCGGTACATTAATAAGTTTAGAGGATGACAAAGAAATGGAAGCTCCAATTATCTCGGGTATTGCATTCACGAGAGATGAGGCAAAGGTTACTGTCTCTGGAGTGCCAGATGTCCCTGGAATTGCCTATCGCGTGATCGGTCCGGTTAGCGATGCAGGTATAGAAGTGGACGTGATTGTGCAGAACGTGTCTGCAGACGGTACAACAGATATCACTTTTACAGTGAAACGCCAGGATGCCGAACAAACCCGGCAGATTCTCGGTCGTATAGCTGAGGATGTCAAAGCAAGAGACATTTCGCTTGATACCAGGATAGCGAAGATCTCTTTGGTGGGAGTCGGTATGCGGTCGCACGCCGGCATTGCCAGCAAGATGTTCAAGACACTTGCTGATGAGTCCATCAACATCCAGATCATCACGACATCTGAAATCAAGATTTCCGTGGTGATTGATGAAAAGTATCTGGAACTGGCTGTCAGGTCCTTGCACAGCGCGTTCGGCCTTGGAGATGAGAACAAAGGTTGATCTTCGCCCGACTCTCTTCTCCAGGAAATTGCTGTGCATTTGCGGTACAGCAATACTATGTTCATTAACCTGCTTTCACCGCCACGCAACAAGGTGTAAAAAGAACAACTACTGGGTGGAAAAGCGTAACGAAACAACACATCAGGAATTGTGTTTTCCGCAAGAAGCTTCGGGCAATTTGAAGTGGAAAGTACAAGGACATTGAGAGTGGGAAAGGAGAGATAACATGTTGATTTTGACTCGCCGCATAGGTGAAACTTTGATGGTTGGCGATGATGTCACAGTGACTGTACTGGGTGTCAAAGGGAATCAGGTACGAATCGGCGTGAATGCGCCAAAAGATGTAGCAGTACACCGCGAAGAAATTTATCAACGTATTCAGAAAGAACGAGACACCGGCGGTGCCGGCTCCGACGACAACGCTTAAGTAAATAAACCCGCGTTGGCCCTGCCATTTTTCCTGACGTATGTTATCATTGCGCGCGATTTTGGAGAGATGGCCGAGTGGCTGAAGGCGCACCCCTGCTAAGGGTGTATAGGTTAATACCCTATCGAGGGTTCGAATCCCTCTCTCTCCGCCATACAAGAATCCCACTCCGTCTGAACGTTCTGCAGCTTCGATAAACATCACCGCAGCCCAAACACGAGAGAGGGATCCGAACCCGAAAAATGGGTTCGATCGATTGCAACGCAATCGAAGACGAGCGCGCCATGCGCGCGAAGCCCGCAGGGTTGCAAACAGCCAAGCTGTTTGCAATCAATCCCTCTCTCGGGGTCAACGCAACCACCAATCC
>Ga0155965_1080_pt2 | contig 13466 bp, 12 predicted proteins | sample RifCSPlowO2_02_FD_107619 | JGI IMG/M metagenome (GOLD analysis project Ga0155965, IMG submission 107619) | Gammaproteobacteria bacterium RIFCSPLOWO2_02_FULL_57_10
CGCACTCAGGCGCGACCTGACTACCCGGCAAGGCGCCTGTCTTTCATGAATGTCCTGATTTACAATGGCATCGCAAGCAAATCCCATCCCAAGACGCGACAGAGAAGACTTTCCAGGTTATGGCCATCACTATCAAGACGCCCGATGAAGTAGAGAAAATGCGTGTGGCCGGCCGACTCGCCGCCGAAGTGCTGGAAATGATAGGGCCGCATGTCCAGGCGGGCATCAGCACCGGGGAACTCGACAGGATCTGCCATGACTACATCGTCAATGTGCAGCACGCCATCCCTGCCCCGCTCAACTACAACGGTTTCCCCAAGTCGATCTGTACGTCCGTCAACCATGTCATCTGTCATGGCATTCCGAGCGACACCAAGATTCTCAAGAAAGGCGACATCATCAACATCGATGTCACCGTCATCAAGGATGGCTACCACGGCGACACCAGCAAGATGTTCGTGATCGATGAGGTGCCTGCGCATGTCACCCGTCTGATTGATGTCACCCGCCAGTGTCTTTACAAGGCCATTGCGATCGTCAGACCCGGCACACGTCTTGGTGACATCGGGCATGTGATCCAGACGCTTGCCGAGAGCAATCACTTTTCAGTGGTTCGCGAATATTGTGGTCATGGCATCGGCCGGATATTCCACGAAGATCCTCAGGTTCTGCATTTCGGCAAGCCTGGCACGGGGGTTGTCCTGGAAGAAGGCATGACATTCACCATCGAACCCATGCTCAACGCCGGGACACATCACACCAAACTGTCGAAATCGGATGGCTGGACAGTCACGACACGCGACCGACGGTTGTCAGCACAGTGGGAACACACGCTGGCGGTGACCAGTGACGGATGCGAAGTACTCACGAAACGCAGTGAAGAGAGTTTCTGATCTGTTGACCCGGCGTTTTACCTGCCCACCACTTTGGCATCGATACTTTTTTTGGCACCGATACTTTTTTTGGCTCAGACACTATGACTGACTCGCATCGCGAACCGGACAGTTTTCAGGACACAGCACTTCTCGACCGCAACGACTTTCGCGCTCGCCTTGCATCGGCGACCAATCCTGTCCCCATCTTCAAGGAAGCGCTTCACCACGCCAATCAGATCCTCGATGAACGCTATCGTGCCAACGTCGACATTGTCTCCCTCGTCACCGGTCGTGCGTGGTTCATCGATCAACTGCTGAGCTGCGCGTGGGAGCGTTATTCGTGGGGCGACCCTGACAACATCAGCCTGCTCGCTGTCGGTGGCTTTGGTCGCGGAGAGCTGCACCCCCACTCCGACATCGATCTGCTGTTGTTGACGCGCAACGACGATCCAGCGAAATACAAGGAAAGTATCAGTGGATTCTTCACTCTTCTGTGGGATATCAATCTCGAGATCGGCCAGAGCGTGCGCTCCATCCAGCAATGCCGTCAGGAAGCGTTGAAGGACATCACGGTCGCCACCAGTCTGATGGAGTCGCGCACCATCGTCGGCCCCGAGTCGCTGCGCGATGACATGATCGCCCAGACCCAGAACAGCGATGTGTGGCCCGCCAAGTCCTTCTTTCTCGCCAAGCGCGATGAGCAGATTGCACGCCATGAAAAGTATTACGACATCGACTATGCCCTGGAACCCAACGTCAAGACCTCCCCGGGAGGGCTGCGCGATATCCAGACAATTGCTTGGATCGCTAAACGACACTACAAGGCTACCAATCTGACAGACCTGGTCACTCTCGGCTTTCTCAGCAGCTCGGAGTACGAGCAACTCGCCAAGGGAGAACAGCTGTTATGGCGAATCCGCTATGGCCTGCACCTGCTCGCCGGGCGCAAGGAAGATCGGTTGTTGTTCGACCGACAGAAGGATCTCGCCAGAATGTTCGGCTACGAGGACGATGAGAAAAGCCTCGCTGTCGAGAAATTGATGCAGGAGTACTATCGTGCCGTGGCGACACTGCGCGGGCTCAACGACATGCTGCTGCAGCACTTCGATGAAGCCATCCTGCGTGCCGGTGAGAATGTGGAAATCACCGTGATCAATAACCGCTTCCAGATCCGCAACGATTACATCGAAGCGCGTCATGCGGAAGTCTTTCGCCGCTTCCCCTTTGCGCTCATGGAAGTCTTTGTGCTGATGGCACAGAATCCGCAGATTGCCGGTGTACGTGCGGCGACAATCCGTTTGATACGCGAACATCGACATCTGATCGATGACAATTTCCGCAAGGATCTGCGCAATGTCACGCTGTTCATGGAGCTGTTGCGTTCACCGCATCAAGTCACTTCACAGCTGCGGCGCATGTCACGCTACGGCGTGCTCGGGCGTTACCTGCCCGAGTTCGGCGCCATCACCGGCAAGATGCAGCACGACCTCTTCCACATCTATACAGTCGATGCGCATACTCTGCAGGTAGTGGAGAACATGCGACGCTTTCGTTATCCAGGCGCGGAAGATCAATTTCCGATCGCAGCACACATCGCGCGTCGATTGCCGAAAGTGGAGCTACTGTACATTGCCGGGTTGTATCACGACATCGCCAAGGGCCGCGGTGGCGATCACTCCACTCTCGGCATGGTCGATGCCACGGAATTCTGCCAGCGTCATCATCTGAGCGCATGGGACACCAAACTTGTGACCTGGATCGTCGGCAAACACCTGCTGATGTCCATGACTGCCCAGCGCATGGACATTGCCGATCCCGAGGTCATTCATCACTTCGCACTCGAAGTCGGCGACAAACTGCACCTCGATTATCTCTACGCAATGACCGTGGCCGACATCAATGCCACCAATCCGACTCTGTGGAACACATGGCGCGCCTCATTGTTGCGCCAACTCTATCTGAGCACCAAACGCGCGTTGCGACGCGGACTCGAAAATCCGATCGATCGTGCCGACCGCATCAAGGACAAGCAGGAGAGCGCAATGCTGCGCCTGACTGACAGAGGCATGAGCCAGGAACAGATCGAGGCGATCTGGGCGAATATCGACGACGAATATTTCGTGCGCGAATCCGCAGCCAACATCGCATGGCATACAGAAGCCATCGGCAAGCATGAGGGTCAGGACTCTCTCGTTCTCATCGAGGACACGAGCGAAAACATCGCAGAGGGTGCCACACAGATCTTCATCTATACACTTAACAGGAAGCACCTTTTTGCCAGCAGCGCCGCCGCCATGGAACAGCTCGGACTCAATATCCAGGACGCGCGCATCTTCACTTCGTCCAAGAATTACTGCATGAACACCTACACCGTGCTTGAGAGCGATGGCAACCCGATCAGTGCCAACGTGCGCCGACGTCAGGACATCATCAGCCTGCTGAAGCAATTCCTTGCAGAACCGGAAAAGCACTTGAAGGTGTCCAACAAGCGCATCGACAGAAAGCTGAAGCACTTCAGCAAACATGTGGAAACGGAAATCATCAACAGCGACGACAAACCGCATACCACTCTCGAAATCAATTGCCCCGATCAACCGGGCATACTCGCATCGATTGGCAAGATTTTCGCCGATCACGAGATTCAATTGCAGAACGCCCGCATCGCAACACTGGGAGAGCGTGTGGAGGACTTGTTCTTCATCGTCGACGCCAATTCCCGGAAGATCACCGATCCGGAAGAAATCGCCGAACTGCAGAACGCCATCAAACAGGAACTGGGCAGCAGCGTTGGTGCCACAGCATGAAAGCAGGTTTGATCACTCTCTATGGCATCGCCAATTGCGATACCATCAAGAAGACACGTCAGTGGTTGAACGACCAGCAGGTGCCCTATGCCTTTCATGACTACAAGAAGCAGGGCATCGACGCAAAACTTGCCACGCAGATGCTGCAGGCATTGCCACTGGATGAATTGATCAACAAACGCGGTACGACGTGGCGAAAGCTGCCGGCGCAAGTACAGACAGAGTTCAGCGCGGACACTGCACTGGCGCTGATGCTGGCGCAACCTTCCGTCATCCGCCGTCCAGTGCTGAGCGACGGCCAGCACTGGATCGTTGGTCATGATGAGGCCCGACTGTCAGCATTCATCGCCAGAAAATCATAGAATCGCATCAGAGAATACCAGAGAGGAAAACACAGCATGACGGTTACAAATTCATTGCACAGCCTGGGCATCGGCATCGGTACCAGAAATTCCCGCGACGAACTGATTGAGGTCTACTATCCGCTGGTGCTGCGTGCTCCAGCATCGGAACTCTGTCAGGCGCTTGCGACCATCACTGGATACGCCGGTGGCAATGAGTGGAAAGAGCTCACAGCGCAGCAACTCGACAAGCTGACGAGTCAGCAGAGTGTCGTTCAGGATGAGCGCATCCACGCACAGCTCAAATCACTGCAGAGCAGCAGGCAGCCCGTCATCGTTACACTGCTGGGCCAGGACATTGCTCCGACCTCTGTCGCAGAGGTCTATCTGAAACTGCATCTGCTCTCGCACCGACTGTGCAAACCGCATACGCTGAATCTGAGTGGCATCTTCGGCCTCCTGCAGAATATCGCGTGGACCAACAAGGGCGCGATCGATCTGGTCGATCTGCCCGCGAGGCAGTTGCAGGCCCGCCTGGAGGGTGAACTTCTGGAAGTGATGTCGGTGGACAAGTTTCCCAAGATGAGCAACTACGTGGTGCCTGCAGGGGTGCGCATCGCACACACCGCTCGCGTGCGCCTCGGCGCCTATCTGGGCGAAGGGACAACTGTCATGCACGAAGGCTTCGTCAACTTCAACGCGGGCACTGAAGGTCCTGCGATGATTGAAGGACGCATTTCCGCTGGCGTCATGGTGGGCGCTGGCAGCGACCTCGGCGGGGGCTGCAGCACCATGGGAACACTGTCGGGTGGAGGCACGGAAGTGATTTCCGTTGGCAAGGACTGTCTGATCGGCGCGAACTCCGGCCTCGGTTTTCCGCTGGGCGATCGCTGCATCATTGAGGCCGGTCTTTACGTGACAGCAGGCACCAAGGTGCTGTTGCTGGACAAGGACAATCAGGTCATCGGCACGCGCAAGGCACGAGAACTGTCTGGCAAGTCCGATCTGTTGTTCCGCCGCAACTCCATCACCGGAGCGGTGGAGTGCAAGACCAATCAGACGGCAATCGCGTTGAACGAAGAACTGCACAGTCACAACTAACAGGCTCACTTATGTCACCCACTCTGACACCCATTCTGACACCCACTGTCGCCCTCACCATGGAGCTGATCGAAAAGGCCTCTGTGACTCCCGACGAGGCCGGATGCAACACTTTGCTCATGAATCGACTGCAGGCGCTGGGTTTCGTGATCGAAGCCCTGCCATTTGGTGATGTCCATAATTTCTGGGCCCGCTATGGGACCTCCGCACCGGTATTTGCCTTTGCGGGACACACCGACGTGGTTCCTGCGGGACAACCGGAGCAGTGGTTATCGCCCCCTTTTGCTCCTGAAATTCGCGATGGCTTTCTCTATGGTCGCGGCGCGGCCGACATGAAAGGCAGCATTGCTGCGATGGTCACCGCCTGCGAACGCTTCATCGGCAGTGGAAAGACGCCACGTGGCTCCATTGCCTTCCTGATCACCAGTGACGAGGAAGGCAGCGCCATCAATGGCACACGCAAAGTGGTAGAAGTGTTGGAAGCGCGCAACGAGAAGATCGATTACTGTCTGGTAGGCGAGCCCTCCAGTGACAAGCGCGTGGGCGACACCATCAAGATCGGCCGACGCGGATCACTCCACGGTAAACTGCGTGTCCATGGTGTGCAGGGTCACGTTGCCTATCCTCACCTTGCCAACAACCCGATCCACAACGCGATGCGACCTCTCGACGCCCTGTGCTCGGAGGTCTGGGACAATGGCAATGCGGCATTCCCCCCAACCAGCTTCCAGATTTCCAATATCCACGCCGGAACCGGCACAGACAATGTGATTCCCGGAGACCTGGATGTCACTTTCAACTTTCGGTTTTCCACAGCGCTGACGGAAGAGACCATCAAGCAACGCACCCATGCGATTCTCGATGCTCACAATCTCAAGTACACCCTGCACTGGCAACTGTCCGGCAATCCATTTCTGACTGACCGAGGAACGCTCATCGACGTTGCTGCAGAGAGCATACGGGAGATCAATGGTGTGGAGACTGTTTGCTCCACTTCGGGAGGAACTTCGGACGGGCGTTTCATTGCACCAACCGGCGCGCAACTGATCGAACTCGGACCCTGCAATGCGACCATTCACAAGGTCAATGAAGAAGTCAGAGTGGCAGATCTGAATGAGTTGACCCGGATATACGAGCGAATCATCGAACGCCTGCTGACCTGAGCAGGACAGGATCAGGCAACGGCGGGCGGGACGTAGACATCGAAGCGGCTGGTCTTGCCGATCAATTGATGTGAGGGCCGCCGCCCTTCCAGAAAGTCCGCATGACGCGGACGCTTGACGACAACGCGCCTGTGCGCCAACTGCAGAGCGTTCGTGAGCAGATCCGCAGAGGGAACGTCCTCCTCCAGCAGCAACTGCAGCGTGAACATGTTCTTCTTCACCTTGGCGCTCTTGCGACGTTCCGGAAACATGGGATCGAGATACACCACTTCGGGCTGTTCCGTGAGTGAAGCCCGGGAGAGACTGGCGCTGTCACCATGCACCAGCGACATTCGCGCGACACTTGCTGCCACCCTGCCGTTCTCACTGGCGATTCCGCGCCTCAAACCATCACTCAGGAGCGCGTGCAGAATGGGAGACCGCTCCATCATGACTACCTGACAACCGGCGGACGCGAAAATATAGGCGTCCTGCCCCAGGCCGGCTGTCGCGTCCAGCACACTCTGCCCTTTCCCTTGTTTCACTCCGGCCGCCTTGAGCAGCGCCTCGGGCTGTAATGGATGACTCTGGCGATAGGCCATGGCACTGTCATCGAAGTTCACGCAAATCGCTCCAGGCGCGTCTGGAGCAGTGTGCTGCAGAGAAAGCCTGTCTTCCTGATAGAAGATCACGAAGCTGCAAACCGCCGCAGGATGAGTGTGCTGAGGCACTATCGCCAGACCCAGGCGATTCGCGAGCTCTGCAGGACTCTCGCTGCCTGCCCAGTCCGGTCGCTCACTCACCGCCACTGTGACGAGCGCTGAGGTCATAACACCCCGCTGTAATACAGTCCAAGCAAGGCAACCCCCATGACGATCCTGTACACGATGAACGGCATGAACCCGATACGCTCGATCAGACGCAGGAAGTAATGGATACAGACAAAGGAAACGGCCGCCGAGACCGCAATCGCGTAGAACAATATTGCCCAGTCTGTTGATGTCCCGGTTTCCAGCATTTCCATTCCCTTGAAAAGCCCGCCAGCGGCAATGATGGGAATCGCCAGCAAAAAGGAAAACTTTGCTGCCGCACGGCGATCCAGGCCACAGAACAATCCGGCTGTCATCGTGATACCGGATCGGGATGTACCGGGGATCAGTGCGAGCACCTGGGAGAAGCCGATAATCAGGCACGTCTTCAGATTCATTTTTTCCAGTGGTTGCCGCGCTCCTTCATAGCGATCTGCAAAGTACATCAGAATCGCGAAAAAAATCGACGTGAAGGCAATCAGCAACATGGAGCGGGAATAGGCTTCGACTTCCGAGGCAAACAGAAATCCGATCACCCCGGCCGGAATCGTGGCAATCAATAGATACCAGGCGAGGTGTGCCTGGGCGCTCTCAGTCTTGCCCATGCAGGAATGTATCCATGCAACAAAGAGAGCGCTGATGTCGCGCCGAAAATAACTCACCACGGCCATGAGGCTGCCAACATGCACTGCCACGTCGAACACCAGTCCCTGGTCAGGCCAGCCAAGCAACTCCTTGGGAAGAATGATGTGAGCGGAACTTGAAATAGGCAAAAACTCTGTGAACCCCTGCAGAATTGCCAGAAAGGTAACCTTGAATATATCCAGCTCCATACTATTCCTGATAATCCATTTGTTCCTTGAGATAGACAGGCAACGCCTGCGCGGCTGCAGTTGCATGCCCTTTCTTGAATCTGACCTGGGCCAGTTCACTCAGAATGCTGGCATCAGGAAGACAATCGATATTCGTACCAACTGTGATGTTCAGGCTGGCGCCAGAACTCAACAGCACACCATCACGCCACGCATCCCCAACTCCAACCCAATCGACTCTGGCGAGAGAAGCGGAATTCACGTGCGTGAAACACTTCAGCTCCGCCGGCCCTACCTGTTCATTGCCAAGCAACACAACATCATCACCCTCGACGCAGTAGGCACCGGAATAGATTTCATTGTCACGCGCGGCAAGGCAGACCAGAAGATGTGTGCAGCCTGTCTGACGATGCGCTTTCATTGCCATGACCGCAAGGGAGGAAACCCCAGTTATCGGGATATCGGCACCGAAAGCCAACCCCTGTGCAATTCCTGCTCCGATACGCAAACCGGTAAATGATCCCGGCCCATTCACGATGGCAATCGCATCGAGATCAGAGACACCAAGTTGCTGCTCTTGCAGCAGGGATGAAATCATAGGCAACATCTTGCGGGCATGCTGACGGTCTTCATTACTGTCCCTGCGAGTAATACGACCATCACAGTTGAGAGCAACCGAACAGTGTGCGTTGGAGGAGTCTATGGCGAGAATTCTTGTCATGCGGGGATTATACAGAAGGAAATGAAAAATCCCTCAGAGAGTTACTTCCTCTGAGGGATTTTTGTTCTACCAGACGAGTGCCATGAGAGCGTTCATGCTCTCACTTGCTCATCATGTCACGCTGCTGGCGCCGCTGCTGCTGGCGCTGCCGGTGCTGCTTTCGGCTTTGCTGCGCGCTTGGCTGGAGCCTTCTTCGCTGCTGCTTTCTTTGCAGGCGCTTTCTTGGCAGGGGCTTTCTTTGCAGCTGCTTTCTTGGCCGGCGCCTTCTTCACTGCAGCTTTCTTGGCTGGCGCCTTCTTCACTGCGGCTTTCTTCACTGCAGCCTTCTTCGCGGGGGCTTTCTTGGCAGCTGCCTTCTTGGCTGGCGCCTTCTTGGCTGCTTTCTTGGCAGGCTTCGCCTTTGCTTTCGGTTTAGCTGCTGCTTTCACTTTGCCAGCTGCCTTGGCAACAGTCTTCTTGACTGATGCAACTGCTTTCTTTGCGGCTGACTTGGCTTTGCCGGGGAGCTTCTTGGCTGCTGCCTTGGCTTTCAGAGCGGCCTTGCGTGCTGCCGCCTTTTCTCTCGCAGCCAATCGCTTGGCAGCAGCTTTCGCTTTTACCGCAGCTCTGCGAGCAGCCAGACGCTCTCTCGCAATACGCTTCTTGGCAGCAGCTTTCGCTTTGACAGCAGCTTTCTGCGCAGCAGCTTTCGCTTTCACTGCAGCTTTCTTGGCGGCTATCTTGCGCTTGAGGTTTTCTTTCTTGGTGCGAGCAGCTTCTTTGCTGGAATCAGACTTGGCACGCTTCTTCTTCCAGGCATCGGCAAATGCCTTAACAGCCTTGGCAAGATCTGCCTCAGCCTTGGCAGCCACTGCAGCCTTTCTGGCTTCAGCTGCTTTCTTTCTTGCGTCCGCAGCAGCTTTGGCTTTTGCGGCAGTTTCAGCGGATTTGACACTGGATTGTACAGACTTGAGTTTAGCGTTCAGTTCGCGGACCTTGGCAGCCAGTTTTGTAGCAGCTGCTTTCGCCTTTTCAGCAACCTTCTTGTTTGCAGCTGTGGAGCTTTTTGCGGCCGCTGCCTTGGCTGCAGCAGCTTTCTTTTGAGCTGCAGCAAGTTGTTTGGCCTGAGCAGCTGCATCTTTCTGCAGTTTTGCTAAAGATGCTTGTGCTTTCGCAAGAGCAGCATCACCGGTTTTTTTTACTGCCGATTTAGCAGGCGCCTTCTTTGTCGCTTTAACTTTAGCCATACTGTTATCTCTCCTAATATGTGGAACAAAACCACCTTAATTTCTTCAACGTGAGCGTATCCACGTTTGGACGGCACCATAGCACAAAAAATATCAGCTAAACAGCTGTGCCTGCTCAAATTCTTCAAAAAAATCAACTTAATTTACGAAAAATTTAAAATAATTTCATTTCGCGATAGTCATCGAGGGTTTCATCACGAATTTCACCATCGCAGGAGGTCATCGAGAGCTTTTTCTCGAACAAACAGAAGCGGATTTTTTCACCGCATTGCTCGGTACGGAACTTCGTTCAAGAGAAAAGATTAAAGTGTTTGCGGGGGGCGATCTGCAGTTCCGGAAGCAGTTCCAGAAGTGGTTTGAGAAGCAGTTCGAAGGACCGTTGCAACGAACAAGAAACGCAGTTCCTGTTCGTCGCGATCCACTATCAGGAGGCGGAAAGGATTGTCGTGATCTTTTCTCGGACTGTGTCGACATGATCCTTGCCGTTCAGGCGAATCACTTTGACGCCCTGTCCCTGGTCCTGCAATTTCTGATAGAAGTCCACCAGCGGCTTTGTCTGTTCGTGATAAACACGCAGGCGCTTGCGTACTGTTTCTTCCTTGTCGTCGTCTCGCTGAATCAAAGGCTCGCCTGTGACATCGTCAATACCGTCTTTTTGTGGCGGATTGAACTCCACATGGTAGACGCGTCCGGAGTCGAGATGCACCCGACGACCGCTCAGACGCTTGACGATCTCCTCATCGTCCACAGCGATATCGATCACGACATCGATTGCGATATCGGCATCCTCCATGGCCTGCGCCTGGGGAATCGTGCGCGGGAAACCATCGAACAGGAATCCGTTTGCGCAATCCGGCTGAGTAATGCGCTCTTTCACGAGAGCAATGATGATCTCGTCAGTCACCAGACCACCGGATGACATCACTTCCTTGACCTGCAATCCAAGTGGGGACTCGGCCTTTACTGCGGCGCGCAGCATATCGCCTGTCGAGATCTGCGGAACACCGAGTCTTGTCGTTATGAAGTGGGCCTGCGTCCCTTTTCCTGCACCGGGCGCTCCCAATAAAATAATTCGCATATCTCTCTCCTGGTCTGACCCGATCATGCGTGATCGAGTTGGCTAGCTGGGTTGTAGTAACCTGGGTCGTAGTAACCTAGGTTGTAATAACCTGGGTTGTAATAACCAATGTGTGACGGCGGGTGTAACTCAAAAGGCTCGACCATACACCAAAGCCGACGCGCAAAACAAGAAAACAGTTAAAGCCCGCCGACAGTTGCAAGGGGGCGTTATGGGTCACGCTGATCCGTCTTGTTGACGGAGCCCGCTTCTGATTTTTTTATCTCATCCCACAAGGTATTCATTTCCACATTCGACAAAGTCGCCAGTGATCCTGCGACGGCGGCTCCCCTCTGTTCCAATTGTCGAAACCGTGATTCGAACTTTCGGTTGCTGGCGCGCAATGCTGTCTCCGGGTCCACATCAAGGTGTCTTGCCAGATTGGCACATGTGAACAGCACATCACCGAACTCGGCGCTGATCTTCTCATGGTCGCCTGCCGCCACTTCCAACTCCAACTCTGCGATCTCTTCCTGCAGCTTGGCAAGCACCGGTCTATGGTCAGCCCAGTCGAATCCGATCGACGCCGCACGCTTCTGCAACTTTCGCGCACGATCCATCGCTGGCAACGACGACGGCACATCATCCATCAGACTGACTGCCGCCAGGTTGTCAGCGCCAACCGCTTTCCTCTCGCGCTCGGCGTTCTTTATCAGCTCCCAGTTGGCTGCCACCTGCTCTGCGGTAATACCAGCGGCACTGCTGGCACCAAAACTTGCCAGCGTTGCATCGGGGAAGATGTGTGGATGACGTCGCAACAACTTGTCCGTGATGGAATGGACAATATCCGCAAAGGCAAACCTGCCCTCTTCAGCCGCAATCTGAGCGTAGAACACGATCTGGAAGAGCAGATCGCCCAATTCATCCTGCAGTTGTGCATCATCATTGCGCTCGACAGCATCGATGACTTCATGCACCTCTTCCAGGGTGTAGGCTGTCAGCTTCTGCAGGGTCTGCTTTTTGTCCCAACTGCAACCCAATTCAGGATGCCGCAAATTGGCCATCAACGTCAGCAGATCGTCAAGTGAGTGGTGTGTCTGGTGCTCTGTCATTGCGCCCCCTTCATTTCGGTATTCATCTGGACAGATCGGCATCGACGCGCCTGGCCTCGATCACGTTGTTGAGATGGCTGATCTTTTCCAACACCCGCGACAGTGCATGGAACGAACCCACCTCGACCTGTAGATTCATCCTCGCAGTACCCGCAGCGCGATCAGTGCGCGTATTCACCTCCATGACCTCGATCTGCGCATCGGCGAGGATAGTGGTGATGTCGCGCAACAACCCGGCCCGGTCATAGGCGAGGATGAACAACTCAACCAGAATGCTGACGCGTCGACCATCACTCCAGTGAACCTCAATCAGGTTGTCATGACCCGTCTGCTGGTACTGCAGTGCAACAGCACAGTCCGTTCTGTGCACGACAACCTGATTGCCTGCCACCAGACATCCGACGATGGCGTCACCCGGTTGAGGATCACAGCAAGAACCCAGCTGCGTCGGAAAACGCCCGGCGCCGTACACTTGTGGCAAGGATTGATTCTGCTCGCTGACTACGGACTCGTCATCCAGCACACAGAGCAACTGCGACAGATCCTGTGCGGCATTGATGACCTCGTCCACCGTGATCGCGCTGACTCCGACCGCAGCGAACAGTGTGTCTTCATTGCGGCAACCGAGCTTGCGTGCCAACTCCCGGTAATTGGGATTCCTGACCGCCAGCCGTCCAAACTCCTCTGCCAGCAATGCCCGACCGTGATTGATATTCTGCTCGCGACCCTGCGTCTTGAACCACTGCATCAGTTTGGCTTGTGCGCGCGGCGTATTGGCATAGCCAAGACCGGGTTTGAGCCAGTCACGACTGGGCGAACTGTTGTCATCCGCCAGCACTTCCACGCGATCACCTGTCTGCAGGCGATAATTCAGAGGCACCGTCTTGCCATTGACGCGAGCACCACAGCACTTGTTTCCCACCTCAGTGTGTACGTAATAGGCGAAATCCAGTGGTGTGGCACCTTTCATCATGTCGACGACATGCCCTTCCGGCGTAAAGACGTAGACGCGATCAGGCGTTGTGGAGTCACTGCGCAATTGTTCCGCGAGTCCCCCTACCATCCCCATCTCATCGTGCCAGGCCAGCAGCTGCCTCAACCACGCAACCTTGTCATCGAAACTGTCCTTGTAACCCGGGTACTTGATACCCTCCTTGTAGCGCCAGTGCGCACACACACCCAGTTCCGCATCTTCATCCATCGCGAAGGTGCGAATCTGTATCTCGAACACCTTCTTGTCAGGGCCAATGACCGCCGTGTGCAGCGACTGATAACCGTTCTCCTTTGGAGTGGCAATGTAATCGTCGAACTCGTTGGGGATGACGCGCCAGAGATTGTGCACAATCCCCAGCGTCGCGTAGCAATCGCGAATTTCCGGCACCAGAATACGTACCGCGCGAATATCGAAGATCTGCGAGAAGTCGAGTTTCTTGGCCTGCATCTTGCGCCAGATGCTGTAGATGTTC
>Ga0155965_1096_pt1 | contig 13361 bp, 8 predicted proteins | sample RifCSPlowO2_02_FD_107619 | JGI IMG/M metagenome (GOLD analysis project Ga0155965, IMG submission 107619) | Gammaproteobacteria bacterium RIFCSPLOWO2_02_FULL_57_10
TCATCGTCACCACTGCCAAACACCACCTGCACTGAGGCCAGAACATTGAACCCTATCGCCCACGGCCCCTCCCGCAAGATGCTCACGCGCCTGTCCGCACCGGTGGCGTACAGTCTGCCACTTGGCGAAGAAAAAGTGCCACTGAACCCCATGCTCGGTTCGCACGTGCGTCTTCAATACAGTGGTCAGATCAACTGCGTGCACTGCGGCCGCAACACGGCGAAGAGTTTCAATCAGGGCTACTGCTATCCGTGCTTCCAGAAACTCGCGCAGTGCGACTCGTGCATCATCTATCCGGAGAAGTGTCACTACGACGCGGGCACCTGCCGCGAGCCGGAGCGGGGCGAGCAGTTCTGCATGCAGGATCACATCGTCTATCTTGCGAATTCCTCCGGCGTGAAGGTCGGCATCACACGCGCTACGCAGATCCCCACGCGCTGGATCGATCAGGGCGCCGTGCAGGCATTGGCCATCATGCGTGTGCGCAGCCGATTGCAGTCCGGCTCGCTGGAAGTGCTGTTCAAGCAGCATGTCGCCGACAAGACCAACTGGCGTGACATGCTCCGGAGTGACGATCACCTCACCGATCTGTCTGCCGAGAAGGAGCGCCTCATCAATGAATGTCGCGCGGACATCGACGATCTCACTCAGCGTTTCGGTTTTCACGCACTGAGTGTGCTCACGGGTGTTGATCCGGTCATGATCCAGTACCCGGTGCTCGCCTATCCGGAGAAGATCAACTCCTTCAATTTCGACACCGACCCCGTCGTCGAAGGCACGCTGCTCGGCATCAAGGGCCAGTATCTCATTTTCGACACCGGCGTCATCAACATGCGCCGCTATGCCGGTTACAACCTGGAGTTATCCAACTGAACCTGTGGGAGCGAGCCCTGCTCGCGATTGACTGAACACAAAACCATCGCGGGCACGGCCCGCTCCCACATGCAGCATTACACATCACATTTATGAGTGAATCATCATGAGAGACGCAGCACCCAAGACCATCTACCTCAAGGACTACCAGGCTCCCGCATTCCTCATTGATACGACAGATCTGCGCTTCGAGCTGAGCGAAGACTCCACACTCGTCATCTCCAAGCTGCAGATGCGCCCGAATCCGATTCATGCGGAGCATAACGTCGGCCCTCTGGTCCTCGATGGCCAGGACATGGTGCTGGAGAAGCTGCTCATCGACGGCCAGCAGTTGAGCACTGCCGATTACCGCATCGAGGAAGAATCCCTCACCATCTTCAAACTGCCCATCGCAGTCATCGAGAACGGCGCCAGCTTCACGCTCGAATGCCACACCCGCATCAAGCCCCAGGAGAACACCAGCCTCGAAGGCCTGTACAAATCGAAGACGATGTTCTGCACCCAGTGTGAGGCCGAAGGCTTCCGCAAGATCACCTATTACCTCGATCGCCCCGATGTGATGTCAAGTTTCACGACGACGGTGGTGGCCGACAAGAAACGGTATCCGGTGTTGTTGTCGAATGGGAATCCCATCTCTGTGGGAGCTTGCCCTGCAAGCGATTCGATTTCAGCAGATGCAGAACGCCACTACGCCACCTGGCAAGACCCATTCAAAAAGCCCAGCTACCTCTTCGCCCTCGTAGCCGGCAACCTCGAATGCGTCGAAGACAAATTCACCACGATGTCCGGCCGCGAAATCACGCTGCGCATCTTCGTGGAAGCGAAGGATCTCGACAAATGCGACCACGGCATGCTCTCCCTCAAGAACGCCATGCGCTGGGACGAAGAAGTGTTCGGCCGCGAGTACGACCTCGACATCTTCATGATCGTCGCCGTCGACGACTTCAACATGGGCGCGATGGAGAACAAGGGTCTCAACATCTTCAATACATCGTGCGTGCTCGCCAATCCCGCGACAACTACTGATGCCGCATTCCAGCGCGTCGAGGCCGTGGTCGCCCACGAATACTTCCACAACTGGTCCGGCAACCGCGTCACCTGCCGCGACTGGTTCCAGCTCAGCCTCAAGGAAGGCTTCACGGTCTACCGCGACGCCGAGTTTTCCTCCGACATGGGCTCGCGCACCGTCAAGCGCATCGATGACGTCAGCTTCCTGCGCACCATACAGTTCGCTGAAGACGCCGGCCCCATGGCCCATTCAGTGCGACCCGACTCCTACATGGAGATCTCCAATTTCTACACCGTCACCATCTACGAGAAGGGCGCCGAAGTCGTGCGCATGATTCGCGAACTGATCGGCCCGGAGAACTTCCGCAAGGGCAGTGACCTGTATTTCGAGCGGCATGATGGGCAGGCTGTCACTACCGAGGATTTCGTCAGGGCGATGGAAGATGCGAGCGGCGTTGATCTGACACTCTTCCGCAACTGGTACTCGCAGGCGGGCACTCCCCAGTTGCATATCAGCGATAGCTACGATGCCGCAGCGCGCACTTATACGCTGACAGTGAAACAGAGTTGCCCGCCTACGCCAGAGCAGCCCACAAAGGCGCCATTCCATATTCCTCTGCGCATGGGATTGCTCGACAGAAGTGGCAAGGAAATTTCGTTGCAGCTGACCGGCGAGAGCGCCAACACGGCAGGCACAGAGCGTGTGTTGGATGTCACCCAAAAGGCTCAGGATTTCGTGTTCACGAATGTCGACAGCAAACCTGTTCCGTCGTTGCTGCGCGGCTTCTCTGCGCCGGTGAAAATGCACTACGACTTTGCCCGCGATGATCTGCTGTTCCTGATGACTCATGACACCGACGGCTTCAACCGCTGGAACGCCGCGCAGCAGCTTGGCGTGGAAGTGCTGGAAGAATTGCTGCTGGATTATCAGGCGGGCAGGGCGCTGGTGCTCGATCAACGTGTGATCACGGCCTACGCGAGTATTCTGCAGACCTGCATTGCGAACTGCGAGAGCGGCGCGGTGCAGGACAAGGAAATGGTCGCGCAACTGCTGACGCTGCCCACCGAAGCGTACCTGAGTGAACTCGCCGCAGAAATTGATGTAGTCGGCATTCACGCCGTGCGCGAGTTCGTCGCCAATGAAATTGCGCGCAGCCTGAGTCAGAAATTCTTCACGCTCTACGAACTGAACGCCGTCTACGAACCCTACCGCGCCGACGCCGCTGGCATTGCCCGCCGTGCGCTCAAGAACACCTGCCTCTCCTACCTGATGCGCACCGATGACACGCGCTGGCTCAAAGTCTGCCAGTTCCAGTACAGCACCGGCGACAACATGACCGACGTTGCCGCCGCGCTGCGTCTGCTCGTCAACAGCGAGATGTCCGGCGCTGCCGAGCTGAGTGCCAATGCGCTCGCTGATTTCTACAAAAAGTGGCAACACGAAGCGCTAGTGGTGGATCAGTGGTTCAGTATTCAGGCGACATCAGTGCTGCCGGGCACGCTTGACCGTGTGAAAACTCTGATGCAACACCCGGCCTTCGACATGAAGAACCCGAACAAGGTGCGCGCACTGATCAGTGCCTTCTGCGGACAGAATGCATTGCACTTCCACGACATCTCCGGTGCCGGTTACGCGTTCCTCGCCGATCGCATTCTGGAGTTGAACAAACTGAATCCGCAGATCGCCTCACGACTGGTGATCCCATTCACGCGCATGAAGAAGTACGACGTCACGCGACAGCAGATGATGCGCGCGCAACTGCAGCGGATTGCAGAAGATACGTCGTTGTCGAAGGATGTGTATGAGGTGGTGGTGAAGAGTTTGAAGTGAAGGATTAAAACAAGAAGACAATAAAAGAAAGGAACTCCTGAAAATGGCAATACCAGACTTCCAATCCTGCATGCGTCCACTGCTGGTGGCGATTGCGGATGGCGAACCGACTCCCACGAGTGAGGCGTTCGAGCGTGTCACAGTGTTTTTCAAGCTCAGTGACGATGAAAGGGACGAACGCCTGCCTTCAGGAAAACAGACCGTCATTCGCAACCGCGTTGCCTGGGCCAACACCTATCTCAAGAAAGCGCTGCTCATCAACGCAACGGATCGTGGTGTCATTCAGATCACCGACCGCGGACGCGACGCCCTGATCGAGTGCCCGAAGCGCATCGACGTCAAATACCTCAAGCGGTTCCCCGAATTTGCAGAGTTCCATCAGGCGAAGCCCACTTCAAGTACTCAGGGTGCGACCAGCGATTATTCGACAGACGAGCTGGCTGCATCGAACGCAACGCCAGACGAGTTGATCGAGAAAGCCCATAGCGAACTGACCAAGGCGCTGGCTTCCCAACTACTGGAAAGCATCAAACGCAACAGCCCCTGGTTCTTCGAGCAACTGGTGGTCGACCTGATGATCGCCATGGGCTATGGCGGCGCGCGCGCAGAATCCGGGAGAGCCACCAAGCCCACCGGTGATGACGGCATCGACGGTATTATCAACGAAGACAAACTAGGCCTCGACACCATCTACCTGCAGGCAAAGCGCTGGGAGAACACCGTACACCGGCCCGAGACCGACAAGTTCATCGGCTCTCTCACTCGGCAGGGCGCTCGCAAGGGCGTGTTCATCACGACGTCTGAATTTTCCGAAGGGGCACGCACTGCGGCGAGTGGTTTGAACATCAGCATCGTATTGATCGATGGCCAGCAACTTGCCCGCTACATGATCGAATACAACATCGGCGTCAACATCAAACAGAGCTTTCACGTCAAAGACATTGATACCGACTATTTCAATGAAGAATGAATTTTTATCACGCGAACCCTTCGCCTGATGCAACCGTCTTAACCAAGAAGTAACAAGCGATGACCAACCAAGAAGAACAACAGTTTCTCAACGAACTCGAGAAAAAACTCTGGACCAGCGCCAACAAGCTGCTGCCCTCACTCGATGCGTCCCAGTACAAGCATGTGATGCTGGGGCTCGTGTTTCTCAAATACGTGTCCGATGCCTTCGATATTCGCCGCAAGGAATTGCGCGCCCAGTTCACAGCGCCCGAACAAGATTACTATATCGACCCCAGCGACTTCGAAGGCGGCGCCGAGGGCGAAGCGTATCAGGCCGAGATCGAACAGGAACTGGAAGCCCGCGACTACTATCTTGAGACCAATGTCTTCTGGGTGCCGCCACAGGCCCGCTGGAAGTTCCTGCAGGACAATAACAAGGCCGTGATAGGCGGGGCAGAACTGGCACTCGGCGATGGCAAGACCCTGAAGATCAGCTCCATTGGCCACCTGATCGACAACGCGCTTGAGGCCATCGAGATCGACAACCCCAAGCTCAAGGGCGTACTCAACAAACGCTACACGCAACTGCAGATCGACCAATCCAAGCTCGGCGAATTGATCGACCTCATCGCGACGATTCCTTTCGTGCACGCCTCACTGAGCAGCAAGGACATACTCGGCCATGTCTATGAGTATTTCCTCGGGCAGTTCGCCCTGGCCGAGGGCAAGAAGGGCGGTCAGTTCTACACGCCCAAATCCATCGTCAGCCTGATCGTGCAGATGCTCGAACCCTTCAAAGGCCGCGTCTATGACCCCGCCATGGGCTCCGGCGGCTTCTTCGTGCAGTCCGAACATTTCATCAGCGCCCACAAGGGCAGGATCGGCGATGTCTCCATCTACGGACAGGAGGCCAACCACACCACCTGGCAACTGGCCGCCATGAACATGGTGATTCGCGGCATCGACTTCAATTTCGGCAAGGAACCCGCCAGCACCTATACCCACGACCAACATCCCGACCTGCGCGCCGACTTCGTCATGGCCAACCCGCCCTTCAACATGAAGGAGTGGGACACCGGCGTTGCCGACAACGATCCACGCTGGGTCTATGGCCGCCCGCCCTCCGGCAATGCCAACTTCGCGTGGCTGCAACACATGCTGTATCACCTGGCACCCAATGGCAGCATGGGCTTGTTATTAGCCAATGGCTCCATGAGTTCCAACACCAGTGGCGAAGGCGCCATTCGTCAGGCCCTGATCGACAATGATTTGATTGAGTGCATGGTGGCGCTTCCGGGGCAGTTGTTCACTAACACGCAGATACCGGCGTGCATCTGGTTCTTGACTAGAAGCAAGCAAGCCCGCACCGCAGTCAGTGGTAGAGCTTTGCGTGATCGTCGTGGTGAAGTGTTGTTTATCGATGCGCGCAATCTTGGTTATATGAAGGACAGGGTCTTACGTGATTTTACCCAAGAGGATTTGAATAAAGTCAGCGATACTTATCATAGTTGGCAGACGGGTGAAGGATTTGAAGAGATTGCTGGTTTCTGCAAGTCTGCAAGGTTTGATGAGATAAAAAAGCATGATTATGTGCTCACCCCCGGGCGCTACGTTGGCGCTACAGAGGAGGAAGTCGATGGCGAACTCTTTGCGGATAAGATGCCCCGTTTGACAAGGCAATTGAAAAATCAGTTTGAAAGATCAGCTTCTTTAGAAGTGGAAATTAGAAAGGTCTTGGCGGGATTTGGATACGATGTTTAATTCAGCGATTCTTTCATACCCTGTACACTGGGAACTCACGACGCTAGGAAAACTATGTCTGGAAAGTGGTGGTAGTATTCAAACTGGCCCTTTCGGAAGTCAACTTCATGCTTCAGATTACGTGGATGTCGGTATCCCCTCGATAATGCCAAAGAATATTTCTGTTGAAGAGATCTCGACTGTGGATATTGCGAAGGTAACCAATGAGGATGCGCGTCGACTTTCAAAGTACATTGTTAAGCAGGGCGATATTGTGTACAGCCGACGTGGCGATGTTGAAAAGTGTTCGATCATAACTTCTAATGAAGCTGGTTGGCTTTGTGGTACCGGATGTTTAAAAGTAAGTTTTGGAAAAAAAAGGAAGATTGATTCGCGCTACATACATGCCTATCTATCGAGCCCTATGATCAGAGAATGGATATCAAGGCATGCAATTGGCGCGACAATGCCCAATCTGAACACTGCAATACTAAGTGCAGTTCCTGTCCTGATTCCATCGCAGAAGGAGATTGAAGTAATTACAAAGGTATGGCGAAGTATAACGGATAAAATAATTCTCAATCGCCAGATCAATCAAACTTTAGAGAAAATCGCCCACACCATCTTCAAAAGCTGGTTTGTTGATTTTGACCCCACGCACGCAAAAATTGCCGCCAGAGAACGCTGGCTGGCATTGCACGAAGTGATCGAAACCAGCTCTCCCACCTGCTACAGCGCAGAGTTCGACAACGCCAATCAACCCACCCAAACTCTCGAAGAAGCCATGACCCAAGCCGCCATGGCGGCAATCAGCGGGAAAACACCTGAAGAGCTGGAACAACTAAGCCCAGAGCAACAACAGAACCTGAGAAACATCGCCGCCTTGTTTCCCGATACCTTGGTTGATTCGGATTTAGGAGAAATTCCAGAGGGATGGTTAGTCAGCCCTCTTTCGGTATGGGGCGATATAATCTGCGGCAAAACACCATCAAAGAAAAATGACGAGTACTACGGCGGCGATATACCATTAGTCAAGATACCTGACATGCATAACAGTATGTTCGTAACAGGGACGTCAGACACCTTAACAGCACTCGGCGCGGCTACTCAGAAAAGAAAGCTCCTTCCTGCAGGGAGTATTTGTGTAAGCTGTATTGCCACTGTTGGAAAGGTCGTAATTACCACAAAGGAGTGCTTTACCAATCAGCAGATTAATAGCATCGTTCCCCAAAAGAAGTTCTTCACTCCATATCTATATTTTTCAATGCTTAAAATAAACGACTTGTTACACGACTTAGCGAGCGGTGGAAGTGCTACATTGAATTTGAATACAGGGAATTTTTCGAAAATAGAGATATTGAAACCTTCTTTCGAAGTGTTGCAACAACATTACATTCTTGTTGAATCTATCTTGAAGCAGGTTTTAGTAAACCAAGAGGAGCAACAAACTCTTTCCGCTTTGAGGGATTCACTACTGCCCAAACTCCTCTCAGGCCAACTTCAGATCCGTGATGCAGAAAATCCGGTCTCTGAGGCCATGGCATGAGTAGTTCTCTTCAACAGATCGATCTGTGGAGCTTGTTTCAACGCTTTCCATGCAAAAAGAAAGGCAAGAAGATATCTATTTGAGATTATTGATTATTCTTATTTCATCGCTAATCGAAGACGGATACGGCACAAAGGGTTGATTTCAGTGAAGTGCTGTTCAACTCAAAATAAAAACAGATAATTTAGGCTCTTTCAAAGTTCCAGAGGGTACTCACGAATTGATAACTGAAGATCAGCTGGAACAACTCTGCCTCGAATGGTTCCGATCCATCGGGTATGCATACGTCAGTGGCTATGACATAGCCCCCGATGGTCCCAGCCCGGAGCGTGCCGATGACCACCAGGTGATCCTGCACGAGCGCCTCCTGACCAGCCTGCGAGTCATCAACCCGCACATTCCTGCATCCGCCCTCGAACAAGTCGCCCTGCAAATCGCCAAACCCGACACCCCCGTTCTCATCAAGAGCAACAAGACCTTCCACACCTGGCTTATCGAAGGGGTGAAAACCAGCTTCAAGGACAGCAAGGGTGAGGAAACCACGGACTACATCAAGCTGGTGGATTTCGCGAATGTGCGCAACAACCAGTTTTTGGTCGTCAATCAGTTCACCATTACCGGCATCAAGGGCAATCGTCGACCGGATGTGATTGTCTTTCTCAACGGCTTGCCGATCTCCGTCATTGAGTTGAAGAACACCGCCGATTACAACGCCGACATCTGGGCCGCGATCCAGCAGTTGCAAACCTACAAGGACGAAATTTCAGATCTGTTCGTCTTCAACGAGGCACTGGTGGCGAGCGATGGGCTTGATGCGAGGCTGGGTTCATTGACTGCCAGCAAGGAGCGATTCCAGCCCTGGCGGGTTATCAGCAGCGAGAGCGACAGACCTCTTGTCGAGTTCCAACTGGAAACCCTGATCAAGGGCTTCTTCAAGCCAGAGTTGCTGCTCGACTATCTCCGCCACTTTGTCTTGTTCGAGAATGACGGCGACACGCTGATCAAGAAGATTGCCGGCTACCATCAGTTTCATGCTGTGCGTGAAGCGGTTCGCGCCACGCTTATCGCGGCACAGAAAACCAAGCGAGACTCTCAGGAGCCACGTGCCACTTATGGCGACAAGGTGGTGCCCGGTTCGGGCAAGGCAGGGGTCGTGTGGCACACACAGGGTTCCGGCAAGTCCATCTCCATGGTCTGCTACGCTGGCAAGTTGCTTTCACAGGCAGAGATGAACAACCCGACCATCGTGGTGGTGACCGACAGGACCGATCTGGATGGTCAGCTCTACGATACCTTCGTGATGGCCTCTGACACTCTGAAGCAAGTCCCGGTACAGGCTACTGGTCGGGACGAGCTGCGCGACATCCTGGCCTCGCGGCAGTCCGGTGGCATCGTCTTCACGACGGTGCAGAAGTTTTCCCTCATCGCCGATGAAACCATGCATCCTGTGTTGAGCAATCGACACAATATCGTCGTCATCAGCGACGAGGCCCATCGCAGTCAGTATGGCGACAAGGCCAGGCTGAACACGAAAACGGGCAACTACTCCTTCGGCTATTCCAAACATCTGCGCGATGCCTTGCCGGACGCCACCTTCATCGGCTTTACCGGCACGCCGATCGACTCAGCCGACAAGGACACCCGCGCCGTGTTCGGCGACTACGTCTCCATCTATGACATCAAGGACGCTGTCGAAGATGGCGCTACCGTGCCCATCTTTTTCGAGTCGCGTCTGGCCAAGCTCGATATCGATGCGGCGAGAATCGAGGCGCTGAACGACGAAGTCGATGAAGTGATCGAAGGCGAAGAGGACACCGCCGTTCGCGAGAGCACCAAGTCCAAGTGGGCCGCGCTGGAGAAACTCGTTGGCAGTGCGCCACGCATCGAGCAGGTGGCAAAGGATCTGGTCGCGCACTTCGAAGAAAGAACTGCGACCATGCCGGGCAAGGCCATGATCGTGTGCATGAGTCGCGAGATCTGCGTGGACATGTACAACGCCATCATCGCGATCAGGCCGCAGTGGCACGACCCTGACTCAAAGAAAGGCGCCATCAAGGTCGTGATGACTGGCTCGGCGTCGGACAAGGCCAAGCTGCAGCCGCACATTCACAGCAAGCTCATCAAGAAGGAGTTCGAGAAACGCTTCAAGAAAGTCGACGATCCACTGCAACTGGTGATCGTGCGAGACATGTGGTTGACAGGGTTCGACGCGCCCAACTGCAACACCATGTACATCGACAAGCCCATGAAGAGCCACAACCTCATGCAGGCCATCGCACGCGTCAATCGCGTGTTCAGCAACAAGCCTGGCGGGCTGGTGGTCGACTACATCGGCATCGCCAATGAGTTGAAGCAGGCATTGAAAACCTACACGAACGCGAAGGGGAGAGGGAAGCCGACGCACGATATTCGCGAAGCCTTCGCCATTCTGCTGGAGAACATCGAAAAACTTCACGGCTTGATGCATGGCTGCGATTACAGTGAATTCACAACCAGAGCCCTGCCGCTGTTACCCCGCGTGATGAACCACATCCTCTCTCTGGAAGGGGCCAACAAGGAGCTCGATGGCAAGAAGCGCTTCCTGGACATCATGGCCAGCATACGTTCCGCCTACACGCTTTGCAGCACGCTGGATGAGGCGAAGGCTTACTCGAAGGAGATCGCATTCTTCGACGAGGTAAAGAATGCGATCACCAAATTCACGACAGTTGATAAACGTCGCACAGATGAAGACAAGAACTCCGCACTGAAACAGATCATCGACAACGCGATCATTGCCGAGGGCGTGGACGATATTTTCAGCCTCGTCGGACTCGACAAGCCCAACATCGGTCTCCTGTCGCCTGAATTCCTGGAAGACGTTGCCAACCTCAAGGAGAAAAATCTGGCAGTCGATTTGTTGGAGCGATTGCTGCGCGATGAAGTGAAGGCGCGTATGAAAACGGACGTGGTCTCCGAGAAAAAATACTCCGACCGCATATTGGAAACCATGCGCAAGTATCACAACCGCGCCATCGAAACCGCGCAGGTCATCGAAGAGCTGATTCAGATGGCCAAGGACATGGCCGCGGATGCCGAGCTGGCCGCCAAGTCGGGATTGAACTCTGATGAGATTGCGTTCTACCGTGCGTTGATTCAGAACGAGTCTGCCGTGAAGGAGCTGGGCGACTACAATTTGCGGGAGCTTGCCAAATACGTCACCGAGCAGTTGCGTAAATCCACGACGGTCGACTGGCAGGTGCGTGACAGTGTGCGTGCCAAGTTGCGGAATCTGGTGCGCAGGGCGTTGAGAAAATGGAAGTATCCTCCCGATAAAGCAGACGAGACGGTGGAGTTGTGCTTGAAGCAGGCGGAGGCGTTGAGTGAGGGTTGGAGTGCTTTGTAGCAAATTAGCATCTCTCGCCGACTCGCTTCGAAATGATGTTCACTCACAAGTTCATCAGTAAGAGGGGCATCTTTGCTGCCTCCTGAGCTAGGCGGGCGTGAGGATAAGCAGATTCTCGCAGTCAGTATCGGAGTCGACGCCCCGCGAGCCTGGCGTCAACGTCAGAATGCTTGCGTCATCGTCAAGCTCATCGAAATTGCTCCCCGATTGCAGATGCTCTACCCAGTATCCGTCGGACGAAAGGAGAACCGCGACATCTGGGAGGAGTGACAGACTTGTGGTGTAGGGCATATCGAATCGACGAGCGTTCAGGCTATTCGTGAGCAGATGGCGACCGTTGGCACGCTGGTCGACGCTAACTGACGGCATTGAATAATACTGATGGCCAACGTTCTGCGGGTGACTGATCCACCGAGGCGTCTCGCTCTTGCCGCCAAGACCAACCAGACAATCCCCCGTGCTAAGCACGTCCAAGTGATTGGACTCGTGATCAATACACACAATACTGTAGCTGGCCACATCGTGCAGGTAGTGATGTCTGAGTTTGCGCTGTTCGTGACGCATGATCTCAATCATCTGCTCCGCCGTGATGGGATGAGGTAGCGCGAAGGATTTCTGGACGATGGTAGTGGCCCAATGCTTCGCGAGCGATTGCCCATTAAGCCCTGTCTCCGCGACATCAATGACCATTGCGATTGTGGACACCTGGCTGATGGCGATCGCGGCAGCGTCATTGTTACTGATGCGTTGCCTGCCTTGGCGGCTCTTCCAATGGATGTGCATCATTGATGGACTCTTGCCAGGCTTTCCAACCGCTCAAACAACAGTGCCTCGCGCATGCCGTCGCCTCTGGACTGGCTCTGCACGGCATAGGCAAAATCATCGTTCTGGAGGAGAGTCGAGATCTCCTCGCTAATGTACCGGCGGATCTCGACAGCGCCTGCTGAGACTTCATCCAACAATTCCTGCCTGCCATCGACCACATTGAGAATGTCTTCAATATCGCGGCTTTCCAATGGATCGCCTTTGCCTCGGTGCTTGTAGGCTTCGAGTTTGGTCGCAAGAAAGTAAACAGGATGGACGAGTTTGATGATGAGATCGTGGTCAAGAGGATAGTCTGTCGCCGTTTCGACTGCTTGGCGGTACCACCGGTTACTGAAGCCCAGGATGTTCTCGTCATCGGGCATGAAGTCCACCCTCAGGGCGCCGAGTGTCATGGCGCAGATTGGCATGGGTTCTTCTGCAGAGGATGGGCCAATCTGAAAGCCTGACGCCTTGAGGCGCTCCTGCATCTGCATGAAGCCCATATAACCGATGACATGGACGATCAGGTCCACATCATCGGTGCTGCGGACCTGCTCGCGGGTGAAGTCATCCGTGATCAATAACCCCGTTGTACATCCACCGACGAAGGTCATCTGTGTTCGCAGATCAGGGCCGAGTGCGCTCGCTACGCATTTGAGCATGTCGGTTTGGATATCCAGAGGAGTCATTGCCCAAACTCCATTTGCTCTTTCAGCAGGTCGGCAGCGAGATTGCTTTCACGCGGCTGTCCCAGTCTGATGGCATCCAGCAGCGCCAAAAATGAGTACAACTGCGGATCACGCTTTACTGCGTATGTCACGCTCTTGAAGAGTGGCTCAACCGCTAGGCCCATCGTCTTGCCGGCAGCATCGGGCCATACGAGTTGAAATTCTCCTGCGCTATGCAGCTTGCCCTGCAGGACAGGGGCTCCGAATGAGGTGGCAATGCCGCGAGTCAAGGAGCCCGCCCTGGCGGGAAAGACATAGCGCAGGCCATGTACGACGAAGTGATACAGGTTCCTGGCATTGACCTTGGGAATCCCCGAGTTTCGCTCTATGCGGATCAGGCCTGTATCGACGCAGCGGTTGAGTGACAGGTTTATCTGCGATTTGCTGATCCCCGTCTCGTGCGCCAGGGAGCGGGCACTGTATTGCGCTGCGCGTGCCGTTGTGGAGTAAGGATTGCGCCACTCCCAGAGCCCCTGTTGATTGGCAGCTAGCCCC
>Ga0155965_1016_pt6 | contig 13211 bp, 14 predicted proteins | sample RifCSPlowO2_02_FD_107619 | JGI IMG/M metagenome (GOLD analysis project Ga0155965, IMG submission 107619) | Gammaproteobacteria bacterium RIFCSPLOWO2_02_FULL_57_10
CCGTTGTTCCCACACCGGGAGCACCGACCGTAACAGACATTCCTGTGCTGGGAACAACGCCCACAGCTGCAACCTCCAACAGCAACACCCGCATCACCGTCAGAACTGACGTGCTTGATGTGGTGCTTGATCGCAACGGTGGAGACATCATTCAGGTGTCACTCCCAGAATATCGCAAGCAGATCGATGTCGAGAACGATCCCTTCGTGCTGCTCGAGAACAACGGCTCCCGAGTGTACGTTGCCAAGAGTGGCCTTGTGGGTCGAAACGGGATTGACAGCACTACCCGTGCTCTCTATCAGGCAAGTGCGTCCAATTACACATTGGGTGAAACCGCTGATTCCGTTGAAGTAGCGATGACCTACACTGACGCCCAGGGTGTCCAGATCACCAAGCGCTTCTCTTTCCAGCGGGGCAGCTACCTGATCGACATCACCTACGAAATCAACAATGCTTCCGGTGCTCCCTGGTCGGCCAACCTTTTTGGTCAAATCAATCGCACGGGATTTGAAGATCCCAGCAGCGTTGGCGGGGTTGGAATGTCATCCTTTCTTGGATTCGCAGCCACATCACTGGATGATCCTTATTACAAAGTCGAGTTCGAAGATGTTGCCAACGGGCTCACGCCACACGAGTTGACCGGTGGGTGGATAGGATTGAGCCAGCACTACTTCCTTTCCGCCTGGATTCCTCCAGCAGAAGCGGTCAACACTTACTCGATGCGTTTGAGCCCGCAGAATCAGAACGAATACATAGGGGGTTTCACCAGCCAGGAATTCTCTGTTGCTCCAGGCACCACTGCGACACAGTCGGTCGGATTCTACGCCGGTCCCAAGGACCAATATGCTTTGCGAGAGATTTCTCCGAACCTGGATCTGACCATCGACTATGGTGTGCTGTGGTTCATCGCTTCCCCAATCTACTGGTTGCTCCGACAGATCAATTCATTCGTTGGGAACTACGGCTGGTCGATTCTGCTACTGACAGTATGTGTGAAAGGGCTGTTCTACAAGCTTTCCGCCACAAGCTATCGCTCCATGGCCAATATGCGTCGTGTGATGCCGAAGATGGTGCAACTGAAAGAGCGTTATGGCGACGACAAGATGAAACTCCAGAAGGCCACAATGGAGCTCTATCAGAAGGAGAAGATCAATCCCTTCGGTGGATGTCTACCGATGTTGGTGCAGATGCCAGTGTTCATCGCACTGTACTGGGTCTTGATGGAAAGCGTTGAATTACGTCAGGCACCATTCATTCTGTGGATCAACGATCTGTCTGTCATGGATCCTTTCTTCGTGCTGCCACTTTTGATGGGCGCATCGATGTTTGCGCAGTCATTGCTGAGTCCCGCACCGGCTGATCCGATGCAGGCGAAGATCATGCGTTTCATGCCAGTTGTCATGACAATCTTCTTCCTCTGGTTCCCCGCTGGCCTGGTGCTCTACTGGCTTGCCAACAGCGTTCTCGGCATCCTGCAGCAGTGGTACATCACTCGCAAGATCGAGAAAGAGTTCGAAGGCAAGAAAGCCTGATCATTCGTATGCGGCAGACCTGTGATGTCGTTATCCACTGACAGCGATACCATCTGTGCAATAGCCACATCACCCGGTAGAAGTGGTGTGGGTATTGTGCGTGTATCGGGCCCCCTTTGTCGGGAAATCTCTCAACACTTTCTGCATTTGATTCCATCCCCACGCCACGCGCACTACACCAATTTCTACAGTCTTGATGGTGAAATCATTGATCAGGGCATTGCCCTTTTCTTTCCAGGCCCAAACTCTTTCACCGGTGAAGATGTCCTTGAACTACAGGGACATGGTGGGTACTTCATTCTCGACCGATTACTCAGGGAAATTCTCAAGGCAGGAGCGAGGATCGCACGGCCAGGAGAATTTTCTGAACGCGCATTCATGAATGATAAAATGGACTTGACTCAAGCAGAGGCGATAGCAGATCTCATTGAAGCAAGTTCTGAAGAGGCAGCAAGAAGTGCCCTGAGAACGCTGCAAGGCGCTTTTTCAGATCTCGTTAATTCCCTCAGCACAGCCGTTATTGAACTTAGAGTTTATATTGAAGCTGCCATCGATTTTTCCGAAGAGGAAATCGATTTCCTCACCGAAGGACGAACAGCAGAATCTCTGCGTCATATCATCAACCACGTCGACACCGTTCTGGCGCAGGCAAAACAGGGATCCATTCTGAGAGAGGGAATGTCCGTAGTCATTGCCGGAAAACCCAATGCTGGCAAGTCCAGTCTCCTGAATGCTCTCGCGGGGAAAGATGCTGCGATTGTCACAGAGATAGCCGGGACGACCAGAGACACCTTGATGGAGCGTATCAATATCGATGGCATGCCATTGCACATCACCGACACTGCAGGTCTTCGTGAAAGCGACGACGTTGTTGAGAAGGAAGGGATACGCAGAGCGCTCCATGCCATTGAAAGTGCAGACAGGATTCTGCTGGTGGTGGATTCATCGAAAGATGATGTGTCACCTGAAAATCTGCTCGAGTTTCTTGCAGGTATTGGGCTCGGACCACTCACCGGTTCATTCGACCCTGACCGCATCACCGTCGTTCACAACAAGATCGATCTACGTAACGAATCTGAAGGGATCCAACAATGGACTGGCAGCATTGGCACAACAATGACCAGTATCAGAATCTCTGCCAAACATCAAAGAGGGTTGGATCTGCTTCGTCAGCACTTGAAGGATTGCATGGGCTACCAACCAGCAGGAGAGGGTGGCTTCATTGCACGTCGGCGACACCTCGAGGCCCTGGAGAAGGCGAGGGCGTGCCTGGTGCAGGCTGAACAGCAACTCACAGGCAGAAGAGCAGGGGAGTTGGTTGCCGAAGACCTCAAACATGCCCATCGTTATCTTGGAGAAATTACCGGGGAGTTCACCACCGACGACCTGCTGGGGAGGATTTTTTCCAGTTTTTGCGTCGGTAAATAACTATTTTCAGCTCTGTAGAACATCAGGATAACGTGTGGATAAAGAGGTGAATTGTTTGCAGAATCGGTGGATGAAATTTTCGTGCTTTTCCGTGTTTGTATAACTCAAGTCTTTGTGCACAGCTGTTGAAGGGCTTCCAAAGAGCTTAAACAGACTCTATCAACCGACTTATATATCACCCATCCTTTTGATTTTAAAAAGGAAAAACTGGTTTTCCACAGAAACCTGCGTCACCATCATCAGTAACATCATTAAACTCTTTCTTACATTAAACTTTATATATTCCTATACATGACATTTACTGATGACCTGTTCATAAGTATTTGTTGTACCGAATTTAACACTTCAATTTTCGAATCTAAGGCTTATACTTATCGGCCCTTTTTCCTATCAACCCAGGGATCTGGTCAAAAACCCGGTGAATCATGGATTTCTCTAAAAAGTACGATGTGATTGTCGTCGGTGGTGGTCATGCCGGTACCGAAGCTGCCCTCGCAGCAGCCCGCATGGGCGTTCGTACTTTGCTGATTACGCATAACATCGAGACGCTCGGGCAGATGTCCTGCAACCCGGCGATTGGTGGCATTGGCAAAACTCACCTGGTCAAGGAGATTGATGCGCTCGGCGGCGCCATGGCTCGAGCCACTGACAGGGCGGGCATCCAGTTCCGTATTCTCAACAGCAGCAAGGGCCCGGCTGTACGGGCCACTCGTGCTCAGGCAGACAGAGTGCTGTACAAGGCGGCTGTCCGTAGCATCCTAGAAAACCAGCCGAATCTCGACATTTTCCAGCAACCCGTTGACGACCTGATCGTGAACGGTGAGACCGTTGCAGGAGTAGTCACTCAGATGGGCCTGCGATTCTTCGCACCCACAGTTGTTCTCACTACAGGCACGTTCCTGGGAGGCAAGATACACATCGGTCTCGAGAATAGTTCGGGTGGCAGGGCTGGCGATCCGCCTTCGATTGCGTTGGCTCAACGTCTGCGCGAGTTGCCGTTCAATGTCGGCCGTCTGAAAACCGGCACCCCACCCAGAATCGATGCCCGGTCCGTGGATTTCTCTGTCATGGAGGCCCAGGCAGGCGACACTCCTGTGCCAGTCATGTCCTATCTCGGCAGTGCCGAGGAACACCCACAACAGGTCAATTGCTACATCACCTCCACGAACGAACGCTGTCACGAGATCATTCGTGGCGGTCTGGATCGTTCGCCCATGTATACCGGGGTGATTGAAGGACTGGGGCCGCGTTACTGTCCTTCCATCGAAGACAAGGTCATGCGTTTCGCTGACAAGACGTCCCACCAGGTATTCGTTGAGCCCGAGGGTTTGAACACTCACGAACTCTATCCCAATGGTATCTCCACCAGCCTGCCGTTCGATGTGCAGATCCAGCTGGTCAGGCAGATCAGGGGTTTCGAGAATGCGCACATCACTCGTCCAGGCTATGCGATCGAATATGATTTCTTCGATCCCCGTGACCTGAATTACTCCCTCGAAACCAAGTTCATCAAGGGACTGTTTTTCGCTGGCCAGATCAATGGCACTACCGGCTACGAAGAGGCCGCTGCTCAGGGACTTCTGGCAGGGTTGAACGCAGCGCTTGCCTCGCAGGAAAAGGAAGCGTGGTGTCCGCGCCGTGATGAGGCCTACATTGGCGTGCTCGTCGATGACCTCATCACACTGGGCACCAACGAGCCCTACCGCATGTTCACCAGTCGCGCTGAATACCGACTGCTGCTGCGCGAAGACAATGCGGATCTGCGTTTGACCGAGAAAGGCAGAGAGCTGGGTCTGGTGGACGATGAGCGTTGGGCGCACTTCACCGCCAAGAAGGAAGGGATCGACAAGGAGTTGGCGCGACTGAAGGCGAACTGGATACAGCCGACATCCGATAAAGCCAAGGAAATCAACAAGCTTCTTGAAAAACCCATGTCGCGCGAATACAGCCTGGCTGACCTTCTGGCACGTCCCGAAGTCAGCTACACGGAACTCATGCATGCTGTTGGTCACGAAAAGACCCCCGAAAGCGGTACCGTCGAACTGCAGCGCCAGATCACCGAGCAGGCCGAGATCCACATCAAGTACAAGGGCTATATCGACCGTCAGGAAGACGACATACAGAAGCTGAAGCGCCAGGAAGACACGCCGCTTCCGGAAGACTTTGATTATCAGCAGATGCAGGGTCTCTCCAACGAGCTCAAACAAAAGCTGCAAAAAGTGCGGCCAGACAACATCGCTCGCGCATCCCGCATCCCGGGCATGACGCCAGCGGCAATCTCACTGCTGCTGATCTACCTGAAGAAATACCAGGCCGTTCGCAAGAAGTCGGCTTGAGCTGGCAGGGTTTGCCAGGATGGACAACAGAACGACAGCGCAAGAATTGCAGCGAGGCCTTGACGAACTCGGACTGGTTCTCAGCGACAGGCAGAAGGAGCAGCTCCTCGATTACCTGGAGCTTCTGCTCAAATGGAACAAGGCTTTCAATCTCTCCGGGGTGAAAGACGCCGCTGAAATGCTGTCCAGACACCTGCTCGACAGCCTGACCCTGGCCCCGTTCATGACTGGCCAGCGCATTCTGGATGTGGGTACCGGACCAGGCTTGCCAGGAATTCCTCTCGCCATCTGTTATCCGGAGAAGGATTTCGTGCTGCTGGACAGCAACGGCAAGAAGACGCGCTTCGTGTTCCAGGCAAAACTGCAGCTGGGATTACAGAATGTGGATGTGCAGAATCAACGACTTGAACACTACAACAACAGTGAGCCAGTCGACATCATTGTCTGCAGAGCGTTCTCCTCGCTGGCCGATCTTGTGCAGATGACACGTCATCTCTGCGATGATACGAACAGGAAGGACCCCGTCACGATTGTGGCCATGAAAGGGGTATATCCGGCAGAGGAGCTGGCCGTTTTGCCAGAGCACATCGTGATGGTCAGCGCAAACAAAGTCAGCGTGCCGGGTTACACTGGGGAAAGACACATAATCGAATTGAAGGCGTCGGGGTTCCAGCGAATTGGGTAGAGTACTGGCAGTTGCGAATCAGAAAGGCGGCGTAGGCAAGACCACGACGTCAGTGAACCTTGCCGCCTCGCTGAAGGCGACCAAGCGCCGGGTACTTCTCATCGATCTGGACCCGCAGGGCAACGCGACCATGGGCAGCGGCATCAACAAGGCCGATTTGCAGATGTCGATATACGACGTGCTGATGGGGGAGTGCGGTTTTGCCGAAGCGGTCCTGCAAACGCCCAGCGGTTTCGACATCCTTCCCGCCAACGGCGACCTGGTGGCAGCCGAAGTGGCCCTCCTGCAGATGGATAATCGCGAGACTCGACTGCGTGAACTGATCGCGAGCATCAACGACCAGTATGATTTCATCGTGATTGACTGCCCTCCGTCCCTCAACATGCTGACCGTCAATGCTCTGGTTGCAGCACAGGGCGTGATCATCCCGATGCAGTGCGAATACTATGCGCTCGAGGGCCTGTCGGCCTTGGTCGAGACCATTCAAGCCGTGAGCAGCACACTCAATCCGGAGTTGGAAATCGAAGGCATTCTGCGAACCATGTATGATCCTCGCAGCAGACTGACCGTCGAGGTATCGAGCCAACTGTTCACTCATTTTGGTGACAAGGTGTACCGGACAGTCGTGCCACGCAATATTCGTCTGGCCGAAGCTCCCAGTTACGGGATGCCGGTGCTGCAGTACGACAGACAGTCCAGAGGAGCCATTGCCTATCTGGCCCTGGCAGGCGAAATGATCCGGCGCAACGAACAGGCAAAACCTTCAACCTGATGATCGAAACGGGTTGCAGGGAGTGCAGAGAAAAACTTTGTAGAGAACGGAAGACAAGATGACGGCTAAAAGAAAACTGGGAAGAGGCCTTGATGCTCTGTTGGGAGGCGCCGGGAAAAAACCAGTCAGCGACACCGTCGTGGATACCCCCGCGTCAAACGTCATTCGCCAGGACAAGGATGGAGATCTGCGCAATATCCCCATTGATCTGATCCAGCGTGGCAAATACCAGCCCAGGACCGACATGCATGAGGAAGCGCTGCAGGCTTTGGCCGCCTCGATCAAGGCGCAAGGCGTCATGCAGCCGATTGTCGTGCGCCCCATCTCCGACACGCGCTACGAAATCATTGCCGGTGAAAGACGCTGGCGCGCCACCCAGATAGCCGGATTGGACACGATTCCAGCCATCATCAAACCGGTGGCTGACGAGTCAGCGATCGCGATGGCTCTCATAGAAAACATCCAGCGTGAAGATCTCAACCCTATCGAAGAAGCGGTTGCACTCAAGAGATTGCAGGACGAGTTCCAGCTCACTCAACAGGAAGTCGCTGACGCAGTGGGACGTTCGCGTGCAGCTGTAGCGAATCTGCTGCGCCTCATCGGTTTGAATCCCGATGTACGCTTGATGCTGGAACATGGTGATCTGGAAATGGGTCACGCCAGAGCCCTGTTGTCATTGTCGGATTCGCAGCAGAGCGAGGCCGCGAAGATTGTGGTGGGCAAAGGACTGTCCGTGCGTCAGACCGAGGCGCTCGCGCGGCGGCTCCTCACTGATGAGGGCTCACAGAAAAAGCCCGCAGTTATCACAGATCCCGATATCAGAAGTCTCGAAGAAAGCCTCTCGGAAAAGCTTGGCGCACGTGTGCAGATTCAGCATACGAGCAAGGGGGCGGGAAAATTGACATTGAAATACAACAGCCTGGACGAACTGGACGGCATACTCGCACACATTAAATGACAGCCCGATGCTGTTGATTAGAAATGCCATAGTCCATATAATGCGCTGCCTTGGATGGCAACGGAAGCTAGAGAAAAAGAGCCAAAAGCGAATTTACCGGCAACGTGTCAACCATAAAAGCTCCTCCCATCTATAAGATTATAGCCAGCCAGTTCGTGACTGTTGGACTTATAACAGCATGCGGATATGCGTTACTGGGTTGGATTGTTGCTTATTCTTTGCTGTTAGGTGGCTTGATCTGCGCGATACCCAATGCGTATTTCGCAATTAAAGCGTTCGAATACAAGGGCGCAAGAGCAGCACAGAAAATTGTCAGAGCGTTTTATGTCGGTGAGGCCGTCAAGATACTGTTGATGTGTGCCGGTTTTGCTTTGACCTTTAATTACGTACAACCGCTGAGCACACCCGCCGTGTTTATGGGGTTCGTACTGGTTTATTTGAGTGGCTTGATTGCATTGATGGCGATGCAGGCTGACAAGAAAAGACGAATTCAATAACCCCAAAATTACTTTTACAAAGTGTAATTCATGGCAAATTCTTCAGAAACAGCTCAGACCGCAACGGAATACGTACAACACCACCTGGGATTCCTGACATTCGGACAGCGTGCTGATGGCACCTGGGGCTTCGCCCATTCGGTGGAAGAAGCTGGGGCAATGGGCTTCTGGGCGATCAACGTCGACTCCATGATGATTTCCCTGTTGCTGGGTGTTCTCTTCCTCGGCCTTTTCCGCTTCTGTATCAAGCGCGCCACCACCGGCAAGCCGGGCGGCCTGCAGAATTTCCTCGAAATCATCGTCGAGATGGTCCAGACCAACGTCAAGAACAGCTTCTACGCCAAGAACGATCTGATTGGCCCTCTTGCTCTCACCATCTTCTGCTGGATCTTCCTGATGAATACCATGGACCTTATCCCGGTCGACTGGATTCCTCTGCTGGCGCAAACCGTTGCCGGTGATCCGCATCTCTACTTCAAGGCAGTGCCTACGACCGACCTGAACATCACTCTTGGCTTCGCCGTCAGTGTGTTCTTCCTGATCATTTTCTACAGCATCAAGATCAAGGGCCTCGGTGGTTTCCTTGGCGAGTTCGCTTTCCATCCGTTCGGAAAGTGGGCGCTGCCCCTCAACCTGCTGCTTGAACTGCCTGGCTTCCTGGCAAAACCCGTTTCTCTCGCGCTGCGACTCTACGGAAACTTCTTCGCAGGCGAAGTGATATTCCTTGTGATTGCGCTGGTTGGTGTGTGGCAGTTGCCACTGCACTTCGGATGGGCCGTGTTCCATATTCTGGTGGTCACACTGCAGGCTTATCTGTTCATGATGCTGACCATCGTGTATCTGAACCAGGCACATACGCACCACTAAACCCTTTAATCAAAACTGCAACATCCTTAGTAAAACTTGGAGAAAAAAATGGAAACAGTACAGGCTTTTTCTTTGATCGCTGCCGCAATCATCTTCGGCATCTGTGGTGCCGGCACTGCAGTCGCGTTCGGTAACCTTGGTGGCAAGCTGATCGAAAGCTCTGCGCGTCAGCCAGAACTGGCTCCGAAACTGCAGACCCAGTTCTTCCTGGTCGCAGCGTTCGTGGACGTAATCTCCATCATCGGCGTGGGCATGGCGTTCCTGTTCATTTTCGCGAACCCCTTTGTTTAATAAATCAGTTAATAGATCGTTTAACTGATCAAACGGATAGTCGGGCAGTTAGCGGATAGATCGAGTTAACGACTACTATTTTTTTTGAGGAACCTGCATGAATCTCAACGCAACCATAATCGGACAATCGATAGCGTTCTTCGTTTTCGTCTGGTTTTGCATGAAATATGTCTGGCCTCCGATCACCGCCATTCTTGAAGAAAGACAGAAGAAGATTGCTGACGGGCTGGAAGCAGCCGAACGTGCGCAGCGCGATCTGAATCTGGCACAGAACAAGGCGGCGGAAGAGTTGCGCGAGGCGAAGAAGCAGGGTGCTGAGCTTATCGAACTGGCCAACAAGCGCGCGAATCAGATCATTGATGAAGCGAAGGACAAGGCCAGAGAAGAAGGACAGCGACTGATCGCCGGTGCAAAAGCCGAAATCGATATGGAACTGCAGAGAGCGAAAGAAGCGCTGCGGTCCCAGGTGGCAGCCATTGCGGTGGCTGGCGCAGAAAAGATTCTGGAATCTTCCATCGATCAGGCAGCCAACGAAGAGCTCGTGAAAAAGCTCGCATCCGAGCTATAAGGCGATAAGCAATGGCAGAGTCAATTACATTAGCCAGACCCTACGCGAAGGCCGCTTTCGAGGTCGCACTGGCATCGAAAGAGCTGAACGAATGGTCACAGGCGCTCAAGCTGCTGGCGAACGTTGCTGCGAATGAGCAGGTGCGTCGGCGATTGCTTTCTCCTGCGTTGACGGCTGCTCAACAGGCCGAGACGTTGACTGGTCTGTGTGGCGATGCCCTTCTGCCCAAGACCAATAACCTGGTGCGATTGCTGGCCGAGAACAAGCGCCTGACTCTGCTCAGTGAGATCTCCGAGCTGTTCGAGGCACTGAAAGCCAATCAGGAAAAAACGATCGATGTGGAGCTCTCCACAGCGTTCGAACTGAACAAAGATGTTGTGAACAAGATTACCCAGGCACTCCAGACTCGCTTGAACAGAGAGATCAAGTTGCAGACCCGAGTCGACAGGCAGCTCATTGGTGGCGCCGTCATTCGAGCAGGCGACACCGTGATCGACAGCTCTGTCCGGGGAAAACTGACCAAATTAGCCGAAGCAATGAATTCCTAGAAGAACTGGGAATGAGGGAAAAAGCATGCAGCAACTGAATCCATCAGAAATCAGTGAAATCATCAAGCAGCGGATCGATAACCTCGACGTGTCCGTGCAAGCGAAGAACGAAGGCACCATCGTCAGCGTATCCGACGGTATCATTCGTATTCATGGTCTTGCAGACGTGATGTACGGTGAGATGATCGAGTTCGACGGCGGCATCTTCGGAATGGCGCTGAACCTGGAAAGAGACTCAGTTGGTGCGGTTGTTCTCGGTGACTACAAGACTCTGGCCGAAGGTCAGACCTGTCGTTGCACGAAGCGCATTCTGGAAGTGCCAGTTGGCCCCGAATTGGAAGGCCGTGTAGTGGACGCTCTGGGCAAGCCAATCGATGGCAAAGGTGCCATCAATGCCAAGCTCAGCTCCCCAGTGGAAAAAGTGGCACCCGGCGTAATTGCTCGTCAATCAGTTGACCAGCCAGTACAGACCGGTCTGAAAGCGATCGACTCGATGGTGCCGATCGGTCGTGGCCAGCGCGAGCTGATCATCGGTGATCGTCAGGTAGGAAAGACTGCCGTGGCCGTCGATGCGATCATCAACCAGAAAGGCAAAGGCGTGAAGTGTGTGTACGTCGCGATCGGACAGAAGCAGTCCTCCATTGCCAACGTGGTGCACAAACTGGAAGAGCACGGCGCGATGGAATACACCATCGTGGTTGCAGCCAGCGCATCTGATCCCGCTTCCATGCAATTCATTGCCCCGTATGCTGGTTGCTCCATGGGCGAGTACTACCGCGATCGCGGTGAAGACGCACTAATCATTTATGACGACCTCACAAAGCAGGCATGGGCTTACCGCCAGATCTCTCTGCTGCTGCGTCGTCCACCAGGCCGCGAAGCGTACCCTGGTGACGTATTCTATCTGCACTCCCGTCTGCTGGAGCGTGCATCACGCGTGAGCGCCGACTATGTCGAGAAGTTCACCAATGGCGAAGTGAAAGGCAAGACCGGTTCATTGACCGCGCTGCCGATCATCGAGACTCAGGCTGGTGACGTGTCTGCGTTCGTACCGACCAACGTGATCTCCATTACCGACGGTCAGATCTTCCTGGAGAGCAACCTGTTCAACGCCGGTATCCGTCCTGCGATCAACGCCGGTCTGTCAGTATCGCGAGTAGGTGGTGCTGCTCAGACCAAGATCATCAAGAAGCTCGGCGGTGGTATCCGTATCGCTCTGGCCCAGTATCGTGAACTCGCGGCATTCGCCCAGTTCGCTTCCGATCTTGACGAAGCAACGCGTTCACAGCTGGAGCACGGTCAGCGCGTGACAGAGCTGATGAAACAGGCTCAGTACTCTCCGCTGTCAGTCGCCGAAATGGCGCTGGTGCTGTACGCGGCCAACGAAGGCTTCCTGAAAGATGTGGAGCTGAACAAGGTTGTGGCGTTCGAGCGCGCACTGCTGTCCTACGCGAACAGCGAAGGCACCGCACTGCTGGCGAAGATCAACGAGAAAGGCGACTACAACGACGACATCGCTGGACAGCTCAAGGCCTTGATCCAGAAGTTCAAATCCACACAGACCTGGTAAGCAATTCCAGGTAACTGGTAGAAACGGTGAGTTATGGCTGTCGGTAAAGAGATTAGAACGAAGATCTCCAGCATCAAGAACACTGCGAAGATCACCAGTGCGATGGAGATGGTTGCGGCCAGCAAGATGCGCAAGGCTCAGGATCGCATGGCACTGGGTCGCCCCTATGCCACGCGCATTCGCGAAGTGATCGGTCATGTGGCCAACGCAACGCCTGAATACCATCACGTCTACTTCACGGATAGAGAAGTGAAGCGTGTGGGCTATATCGTGGTGTCGTCCGATCGTGGTTTGTGTGGAGGCCTGAACATCAACTCGTTCAAGGCAGCACTCAAATCGATGATGGGCTGGAAGAGTCAGAACGTCGGTATCGAGTTCTGTGTGATCGGGGCGAAGGCTGCGTCATTCTTCAATAACTTTGGTGGCAATGTTGTGGCTTCGGTGCGTGGCATCGGCGATGCCCCGAAGGTGGAAGATGTGATCGGTGCAGTGAAGGTGATGCTCGACAAGTTTGCGTCAGGCGACATTGATCGTCTCTACATCGTCAGCAACACGTTCGTGAACACCATGACACAGACGCCGGTCGTTGCGCAGTTGCTGCCACTGGAAGCGTCCGAAAACAAGGAATACAAGCACCACTGGGATTACATCTACGAGCCCGACGCACAGGAACTGTTGGATGCGCTGCTGGCCCGTTATATCGAATCACAGGTTTATCAGGCAGTCGTAGAGAATAATGCCTGCGAACAGGCCGCGCGCATGATGGCGATGAAGAACGCCACCGACAACGCCGGTGAACTGATCAAGGACCTCGGACTTGTCTACAACAAGGCGCGTCAGGCTTCGATCACGCAGGAGCTTTCCGAGATTGTCGGCGGTGCAGCGGCTGTTTAAGCCGCAAGCCCGAACAACGGAAAGCAGCAAAACCAACAAGCAGGATTTTGGATTCAAGACCTTAAGAGGAACCGAACATGAGTAGCGGTCGTATCGTTCAAATCATTGGTGCGGTAATTGACGTACAGTTTCCAAGGGAGTCAGTGCCCAAGGTGTACGACGCTCTGCACGTAGAGGGCAAGGAAATCACTCTGGAAGTTCAGCAGCAGCTGGGCGACGGCGTGGTCCGCACAATCGCCATGGGCAGTACCGAAGGTCTGTCTCG
>Ga0155965_1045_pt1 | contig 13185 bp, 15 predicted proteins | sample RifCSPlowO2_02_FD_107619 | JGI IMG/M metagenome (GOLD analysis project Ga0155965, IMG submission 107619) | Gammaproteobacteria bacterium RIFCSPLOWO2_02_FULL_57_10
CAGCAATGGCTGCCAGACCCACTATGGCCTGGTCGCGCAATATCAGCTCTATCACAGCCAGAGCAGCCTCAACTCCGTCGAGAGCAAGGCCAGTGCAGGCATGCAGTGTCCGTTTGCGCTGGGGGAACGGCCTACTTTGATAGGCGCGGAATTCGGCCTGTTGCACAATCTGGCCGTGAACGAGGGCCGCCCCGGAGGCGACCGCACCGGCTGGCAGCTCAGGCTCGACTGGGAGCTTCCTCTATTGAGCGGAATGCTCAATACCGAGCTCAACCACACCCAACTGGACGATCAGACCGGCTACAGCCCCTTGCTGGACAATGGCGCAGAGCGCTGGCTCAGCCGCAGTTACTTCCTCATGCAGTACCGCCAGCCCCTGCGCTCTGATATCGCCCTGATGGTGAACTTCTATCACCAGCACCAGCGCAGCAACATCGAGCTGTTCGACAGTATCGATACAACTATTGAATTAGGTCTCAGTTTTGCCTTCTAGGCGTACACACAAGCAGCCATATATTTGTTAAAAAATAGATGGTTACAAACAAGTGTTAATGCAAGAAACAGGTTGTATTCCCGGCTGAGTGCTAGTACCATCGCCGAGCGTGTCCGCTTGTGGTAAGGATCTACCGATTAACCCAAGTGGGAGTAATCACGGAACCGTGGGAAATTTTCTTCAGTGTGACTACAGTCACAAGGGGGTATACCTGACCTGCGTATCCTTGGCACAACCGAATGGGGTCATCCGCTGCTACTTGGCGAGTCACAATCGGATAAAACAAATTGGAATACATTTAAGGAGTTACAAATGGCTATATCAGTCGAAGCTCGTACCGAAATTATTGCTCTGGTGGTTGGTATGTTTGGTGCCGCCCCAGGCGCAAGTGTTTTGTCTGACCTCGTGGCAGCAAAAGAAGCCGGCATGACCCTGAAAGGGATCGCAGCCAGCATTTCCAACACTGTCGAATTCAAGAGCATCTACCCGACGTTCATGACCAATGCAGAGTTTGCGACCAAGCTTGTGGACAATCTGGTGGGTTCACTTGTTCCTGCTGCTGACAAGGCTGCTGCCTCTGTACAAGTTGCGGCAATGCTGAATGCCGGTGCAAGCCGCTCTTCAGTAGTTGTGGACGTGATTGCAGCTCTGAACGCAGTGCCATCAACCCACGCGGTGTTTGGCGCTGCAGCTCTTGCGTTTGATAACAAAGTTGATGTGGCTATTTATTACTCTGTAGACAAGCAGCAGAGCGGAAGCAGCTTGGCAGGCTTGCAGAGCGTTATTTCCTCAGTGACTAACACGGCTGCCTCTGTGACTGCAGCGAAAGCCAGCATTGACGGAACTGCTAGTGCTGGTAGCACTTTCACGCTTACCTCGAGTGTTGATACTTTCACCGGCGGCTCAGGCAATGACACGTTTATTGCTAACTATCTCGCTGCAGCCACCGCCAACGCTCTCGGCGCTCTGGATACGCTGGATGGTGGTAACGGAACTGACACCCTGCAGATCACCAACGACACCGGTGCATTCACGCTTGGTGCAACGACAATTTCTAACATCGAAAACATGACTATCCGCGGTGTTGGTGCTGTTACTGCTGACACTACAGGTTCACAGATTACTGGCCTGACCAGCGTCAAAGTTACTCAGTCAACTACTGCTGCGGTTACTGCTGCAACTAGCACTGACGTTGCAGTTTCCGGTGCGTCCGACGCAATCACTGTTAACGGTGGTAAAGATGTAACTGTAACTGATGCTACTGCTGATAAAGCGATCACCATCGGTGCAACTACTGTTAATGGTGGCTCCGTTACTGTTACTGATTCCAAAGTGGGCACTGGCGCTATCGCCATTGATGGCGGTACTGACGTAACAGTTACTGCTACTGGCTCTACAGCTACGGGTGACATCAAGATCGGTCAAGGTGGCGCTGCCACAGATCTGCCTTCGGGTACTGTAACGGTAAGCTCTGCTCAAACAGCTGTGGCCGCGACTGACGTTACTTTGCACGCCATTTCCGTTAAAGGCGGTTCAACTGTTTCAGTAACACAAACTGCTGACACCTCCAAAGCAGGTACTGATACTACTGGTTCTACTGTTACTCAGGGTGCTGTTACTGTTGCCGCTGGCAACACAACAACAAGCGTAACTGTGGCGCAGGCTAAATCTACTGCTGAAGTTCTGGCGGTTACTGCTGTTGCCGGAGTTACCGAAACAGCAAGCGTCAAGTTCAGTGCGCTGACTGCTGGTCAGACCTTGGTTCTGGGTGGTTTGACTTTCACCGCTTCCGCTGCCATGACCGCGGCAGAAGCTGCAGCAGCGTTTGCTAACCTGGTTAAAGGTACCGTGCCAGTTGCGGGCGACACTCAGAGTGGCGGTGTGGCGAGCAAAGGTACTTACACTGACGCGTTCACTGGCTGGACCAGCGGTGCAGTTAGCACCGACACTGTGGTGTTCACGAGCACTACCGCCAACACTGACGTAGCTAACCTGGCCAATACCGGTACTGGTACCGCAGTTGTAACAACTACCGCAGGTTCTGCAGCCACTGCTGCTAAAACAGGTGTGCTGGGTGTGATCAATGGCACGGTGCTGATTGACGATAATGCGACCGCTTCTGTAACCACAGTATCAGTAGACGGTTACGGCGATTCCAGCAAAATCGGTGACACTGCTACTTTGTCAAAACTGGCCAACCTGACTCTGGCAAATAGCGGCGGCACAGCTGCCGGTGACTCAGATGCAGACATGACGGTCGATGCAGCTGGTGTTGCAAGCCTCAACTTGACTGTGAATAACGTCAAGGGTGCTGTTTCTCTAGATGGTGCTGCAGACAGCGCGCTCAAAACCTTGAACCTGACAGCTACTGGTGCTAACTCAACCTTCGCTCTGACGGCAGCTGCAGTACAGACTCTGGCTGTTTCTGGCGACAAAGTTGCCAACCTGGCTACTGGCACACTGACAGCGTTGAAAACGGTAACAGTGAGTGGTTCGGCTGGTCTGACTCTGGATGCCGATGAAGCAGACACCCTGACCTCTATCAACACTACAGCTACAACCGGAACTGTAACTGCACACATCAAGGGTACAGCAGCAACCTATACTGGTGGTGCTGGCGTTGATAGCGTGACACTGAACACTGACACAGCGCTGACCAAAGCGATTGATCTTGGCGATGGTAATGACACTCTGTCATTTGGTGCCCTGCTGGTGACTGGTTCTACTGCAACGCTGAGCGGCGGTGCAGGTACAGACACGCTGTCTATGTCAGTAGCCTCTGCTGAGGCTCTCGATGGTTCATCGCAGTCGTTCTACACTAACTTCGAGCGTTTGACGCTGAATAACGCTGCGGGTGACGACGACAATTCAGCTGACACAGTCACCATTGATTTGGCTAACCTTGGATTTAGCAACTACGTGACTTCCAACGGCACCGTGTTGGATGCGACTACGGCTGCCAGTTCTGACACCTTAGCGCTAACCAACATGGCATCAGGTGGCACACTGGTAATTGCGGCTTCTGCCGCTGGCGCAAACAGCAAGCACTCTGTGAGCGTTAAAGATGCCGCAACTGGTACTGCTGATGTGTTGAACCTCACTGTAGCAAGTTCTGCAACTCTGAACTTCGGTACAGTGACTGCCGCCAACATAGAAACTGTTAACGTGACCACGTCAGATACCGTTCTGACCGACACTACAGTTCCTGCCAACACTCTGACGTTGACAGCAGCCGCTGCCAAGACCATCAATGTGTCTGGTAATACCTCACTGACCTTGACCTTGACTGGCAGCGCCGCCGCGACCTTGATCGACGGTACTAACATGACCAAGGCTCTGACGGTGACTTCTGTTAACACGACTAGCGCTACCACTATCAAAGGTGGTTCTGCAAACGACGTGCTGACAGCGGCTTCGGGTTCAACTGCGGATGTGCTGATCGGCGGAGCCGGTGACGACACACTGACTGCGAACAAAGGTCTGAGCACGTTGACTGGTGGTGTAGGTAATGATGTATTTGTTATCAATACAGCATCAACCAACTCCAGTAGCTTCTCAACCATCACTGACTTTGCTGCGGGCGACCTGCTGCAAATGACTGGTGCGACCAGCTTCAAAGCGGCAGCGATTTCACTGGCAGACACAGCAGTGTTCCAGGATTACGCTAACGCTGCGATCGCTGCAATCACTGCAGACAATGGCGTGGCTTGGTTCCAGTACAGTGGTAACACCTATGTTGTTAAGGAAGTAAACAATGCGACAAACGCTGACGTGTTTGTTAATGCTGAAGACTTTATTGTCAAGCTGACCGGCTTGGTTGACCTGAGCAATGCGTCCTTCAACAGCACACAAGGTACTATCGCTCTGACAGCGTAATAGTTGCTGCGAGTTCCCGGCTTCGCCGGGGGATCTATAAAAAAGCCCCGCCCCTCAAAAGGGGGTGGGGCTTTTTTATTAACATCGTTGCTAATTAGTTTCCTGAATTAGATTTTTCCGTTCACGTGAATTTCCAGTGACTGCTAGAGTGTACTCATTAACTGAAAAAAGGATGATCCATGCCCAACTTTCAAGCCATATCCAAAACCATCCATGCCAGAAAGCGCTGGAAACATTCTGGTAATTACAGCTTCGCAGCCCACGACGCGATAGTGCCTTTGGTTGCGCAGGAGTTTCCTCGAGCATTGACGCATCTGCCGATAGGATTCACCAAACAACAAAAAGAGTTTGTACCGGTGGCAATTCTTGGGCTCCAACCAGGCCAAAACCTGTTTGTTGATGTAGATGGACGCTGGATCGGGGGCTACATCCCAGCGGACTTCCGTAGCTACCCGTTCCGGTTGGCTGAGTCGGCTGACAAGCAAAGCGTGTTGGTCATAGATGAAGACAGCGGTTTTGTTAATGAGGCCTATGGTGACGCCTTCTTCGACGAGGATGGCAGCCCCACGAAGGCGGTAAAAGATGTGCTCGATTTTCTAGTCAGCGTGCAGACTAACCGCGTCCTCACACGGCGTATATGCGCGGAACTGGAAGAACAAAAACTCATCCAGCCATGGCAAATAACTGTGCAGAGTGACGACGGTGAGCAAAGTCTAGACGGTTTGTACCGGATTGATGAGGCAGCTATGAACGCGCTTGCAGCAGATGCTTTCGAAGCCCTGCGTCAGGCGGGGGCTTTGCCATTCGCCTACTGCCAGCTGATTTCCATGCAACATATTCAGACATTCGGCCCGCGTACCGAAGCCCACCGGAAAGCTGCGGAACAAGTGTCGATGGGCAGTGAACTAAATTTTGAACTCCTGAGCGACAACGGCACGATTAGCTTTGGGCCACGATAACTAAGATTATTTCCCATGCAAACATTATCTCAGCTATATTTTATCGCCGGGTTAATAAAGACGTGCTCGACTTTCTCCTCTACGTGCAAACAGACCGTGCGGTTACCCAGCGCATCTGCACGGCATTGGCCGAACAACAGCTTATCCAGCGTTGGGATATCACCGTACAAGTAGAGACTGGCGAAACGAAGGTGGAGGGTCTGTACCAGATCGACGAGGCTGCCATGAATGCGCTGCCAGCCGAAGCCTTTGTTGCTCTACGTCAAGTAGGAGCCCTTCAAACCGCCTACTGCCAGCTGCTTTCCATGCAGCACCTGAAGACTCTCGATCAGCTTGCCCATGCGCATGAAGAAACTACGCAACCGCCGCAAAATCTACTCAGTGATGAGTTGGATTTCGAGTTGCTCAATGACGGTGGCACCATCAGCTTTGGGCCCTAACAAGTTTCCTTCCCAATGGATAAGCGTGTAAATACAGAGTCGTCCTGCCTTACACTTGAATTGAGACACATGGCGCTGCAGCGCCGTGCACTAAATCTCCAACAAGTGCCCGCTCAAGCAATTTTGAGAGCTTTGAGGACAGGTAAATATTTCTCAAGGAAAGAGGCCGCCTGTGCCGTCAGTTCAGCCAGGTTTTCATCATCTGTATCAAGGGTATGCCCGTCCTTGGAAATTCTCTGTCCCTGGGTCTGCAAAATCTGCCAGACGAACAGCGCTAGCTCCGAAGCCTTGCTATCTCCCTGTTTGGTGGCCAGGAGGAAAAGTTGTTGGAACCGACCTGTCACGAAACCTCCGCCCGTGACAGGGCTGGCGAGGAGATTGATGTCGTTACCGCCGCGGGCCTTGTTGAGCAGATACGCATTCAAACGATCCGTTTGCATCTTCGCCTTCGCGCTGACCGCGTCCTGCTGCACGCCGCTCAGATGACCCGCGCCGGTGAGCACCATCACTGCCTGAATGACTTGCGAAAACTGCAAGCCCTTGCCTCGGACCGCACGTTCAATTTCGCCCAATGTGCGAGGCTTGTGGTCTGCCAACAGATCCAGAAGCGGCTCATATACAGCCGCGTTCAGGGTGACTTCCCCCAAGGTGCCCGTCATAGTGAGCATGATATCCGGTCGATGGTTCGTTAATACGACTCTCTGCAGACGTATCGCTTCAGTCTGTTCGAGGGGGCTTATCCTGCGTAAACCCTTGACCCAGTAGTCACGACGAAACTGTTGGTTCACCATGAAATCTCTAACCGATTCGCGGAACATGGGGTCTGGAATCTCCTTGAGAAACACCTGCTGCTCTGGGGTTAGATTGATAGCGTCAATGTAATCAAGATAATGAGCAGAGCACGCATACTGCACCTTGGCGGGTTCCAGTAATTCAGCCATCGTTGCAAAATGCATCGGGTGCCAATCGCGATTGAAATATTCGTGAGCAAGATAATGGCGATTCTGCTCTCTGAGCTTTTTGATTCGATCGCCCACCAACGGGTTGGCGCGTGAGAACAGCGGATTGGTGGCCAACAGTTTGTCTGCAAAATCGATAGCATCGTCAATACGGCTGATAATCCCTCGGCCCTCAGAGCCTATGATCTCTGCGTGCTCTGTCATGAGATGGCGCATGGGCGCAAACGCTGCCCAGCCCGGCAGCGTGTTATAACTGATGTAGAGCACTCCTCCGACTTTGAGTTTGCGGCGGATAAACTCCACTATCAGAGTCCGGTTCTGCTCAGAGATCCAACTCCAGATGCCGTGCAGTCCGATGTAGTCAAATTCCGGCAGATCTGTGCGTTGCAGAAAGTCGGAAAACGCCTCGTCATAGAGTTGAGCGCGGGTGTTTGCAGCGTTCGCAACCTCTTGTGCAAACCCTGCCTGAGAGGGGTTGAAGTCCGTTCCATACCATTGAGTGACCGATGCGGCTGCATGAATATTGGCGCTCATACCTTGCCCGAAACCGAGCTCGCACGCGGTGCCAAATTCCGGACATACCAGGCCATTATTCAAAAAGGCGAGTTTGACCCGCAGCGGGTTCAACTCAGGATAGTAGCCAAACGTATAACCGATGTCGGCCACATAGCCCGCGCTCCAATCGCTCATAATCTTTCCTCATGTTCCCAAGTTGATCGCGAAGATATTCTTGCAGAAGTGCCGAGCAAAAGCATCGGCACGTGCAAGTCTCAGTGAATTGAAATTTGTGATGTCTTACCGCCCGTCGAATCGTCTACATTGATCCACTCCGGCCAAACCCCCGCAGGCCACTCCCCCTTCCCCCACAACAAATGCACAATCCCGAGCCACTGCCGCAACTGCACCACCGGCAGCGTGAGCGTGGCCTCATCTTCTGCGCTGCTCCGAAAGCGCATCCGCAAAGACGCATTATCAGGAGTGATATCCACCGCGTGCACAAGCCACTCGATGGATTGTGCAGAGCGCTGCACCGGAGGCTGTTCGGGTAACTCAGAGCGCGCCGCGCGCTGCGCAAAACTCTGCACGATCTCTGCGGGCATGGTGTTGCCATTCTGTTGCTCGAGCCAGAGAAAGAGATGCGGCAGCAGACGCGTGAGCAGTCGCTGCGTGAGCCAAAGAATCACGGGATCGCTCTCGTTCACTTCGCCGGTCAGGCGAATGCGGTCTTCGGTGTCGATGTATTCGGTGGTGATGCGGTGGAGTTCAGGCATTGGCTTGGCCTTTGTCACTCAAGAGGACTTGCAGAGCTCGGGCGACCTTCTTCTGGTCGGCGCTCGCCAATGCGCCGGTCTTTCGCAACACGAACTGTTCATCCAGCGTGAACAGTTTCATTCGAACAATCGAAGCAGACGGCAGACCGGCGGCGTCCAGGTCCCCCACTGTGACATCAAGTGGCCAGTCGGAATGACGAGCGCTGGTTATCATGGCCATCACAGCCTGGCCCGTCCTGTGATTGAATGCGGCAGCATCGGACAATACCAATGCCGGACGGCGTTTGGTGGTGGTTCGATCGGTAAACGGGAAAGGCACCACGACGACGTCGTATCGGTTAAAGCTCACGGTAGGCCTCTTCGTCGGCCGGGGAGTCCCACTCCTCAAGAGTGCTCTGCAGGGCCTTCGCGAAATTCAGATCTATCGGCTTGGCCTTGCGCAGACGTATCTGGTTGTCCTCGATATCAAACGCGATCGCATCCCCCGCACTCAGGTGGAGTGCCTTGCGGACGGTTTCCGGTATGGTCGCCTGGTACTTGGATGTGAGCTTGCTGGTGGATGTCTTCATGACCGGGCTCCTGCAGTGGGTCGGGTAAGACTAGTATTACGAGGGTTGGGTTGCAACTGTGAGATATGGAGTTCAGAAATCCAGCTTGAGAGAGCCATCTCTTGTTTTTATAGCAATGGGTGCTATATTTTCTTGCAACTTGAAGAGCTGGTGGAGATCTGTCATGACTGTAAAGAGGGCTAAAGCCAAACCCAAAAGTGCTGCGTTCGACGCCATTCATAGTGCCGCCTCGGGTTTGCAGCGGGCTGGAGTGATTGATCAGAAGACTATGCGCCATTTCGACAAGACCTGTTTGGTACACATCCCGACTTACGATGGGAAGGATGTCAAACGGATACGTGCGAAAGCCCAAGTCAGTCAGGCGGTGTTTGCCGTGTACATGAATACGAGCGTCTCGGCGGTGCAGAAGTGGGAAACCGGCGGCAAAGTGCCTGGTGGACCTGCTGCCAAGTTGCTGAACATTATTGATAAGCATGGGTTGTCGATTCTGGCTTGAACTCTGAATCGCTTACCTACGAATCCGCTCAAAGTGGATGTCTTCCAGGCCGTAAAGCGGTGACTGGCGCATGAACTCTGTCAACGATTGTTGACTACGCGACAGGCGATCATAGGTCTCCCGCGAAAGCACAACCGCCACCGACTTGCCGTGCCGCGTGATGTCTTGCGGCCCTTCGCTTTGAGCGCGTTTGACCATTTCTGACATGCGCGCCTTCGCTTCCTGCATTTGCCATACATGCATTTCTGCATCTCCCAGCTCTGACTATATAGGTCAGACGTTAGTTCACAAAGTGGCGTTTATCAACCCAGGCAATTGGCCTGATTCGGCAACTTGGTTAAAGCAGGCTATACTCTTACAAAACACCTATCTATCGCCAGGAGGTAAGAAATGACATCGACCGCCACTCTATCAAGCAAATACCAGATTTCGGTGCCCAAACTGATTCGGGATGAGCTCCACTGGGAGGCGGGCCAGGAGTTTGTCTTCATTCCCAAGGGCAAAGGGGTGTTGCTTATGCCGGTTCCGGAGCTTGCGCAGCTGGTGGGGCTGGCGAAAGGCGCCAATACTGAAAATTTTCGTGATCGGCAGGACCGCTACTGATGCTGGTCGTCGTAGACACTTCTGCGTGGATCGAATGGCTGCAGGATAGTCCGTTGCGCGCGGCACTTGAGCAAGTGATACCGGACAAGCAGCGCTGTGTTGTGCCGACCATTGTCCAGTTGGAGCTGGCTAAGTGGTTGACCAGGGAAAAAGGGGAAGAGCAGGCAGATATCATGATTGCCTACACCCAGAAATGCCAGGTCGCACCTTTGGACACGCGGATTGCGCTACGTGCCGCAGACATGCATCGGCAGTACAGGCTGGCTACTGCAGACGCCATCGTCTACGCCACGGCGCAAGAGCTCGGGGCACAACTGCTGACCTGCGATGCGCACTTTGAGGGATTGGCGAATGTTGTGTTCTTTCCAAACAATTTTTGATGGCCTGTGGTCAAAGGAGTACCATGACTGGACGTTAACGCATAAGGATGACAGCGTGGCTTATCGCGAGCAGGCTCGCTCCCACAGGGTATTGTTATGAAGAAGACATCGCTGCACGGCACCATTTTCGCCTCTCTGCTTGTGCTGGCCAGTGGTTCGCTCACGGCGCAGGACCTGACTTTATTCGAGCCCGTCGCTACCGATGGACAGGTGGAGCGCCCCGACAATCTGCAGGGACGCGAACAACGCAATCTGCCTTCATCCCCCTCATTTACTCTGGTTGGCACGAGCCGCATCGGCGGCAAACATCGGGCGACGCTTGTTTCCAGCAGCGGAGAGATTGTCACAGTCGCGACAACACCTGGAAGTGCGCAGGAAATCCCTGATCATCCCGGCTTTCGTGTGACGGAGATTGGTTCTCGTCGCGTCGTCAACACCAACCCCTCGGACACGCCGTGTATTGCGGCGGCGGACAAAGGTGTGAGCTGCGACGCCAATGGAGCGAGCCAGTTGACCCTGGCCACTGCGGCACCGGTGCCTGTCGCCGAGCCCGTAGCAGTGGCAGGCAACAATGGCGCGCCGGTGAATGGTGATCCCGCCGCTCAGGCAGCCAATGGCGATGTGGCTCCCGACAACCCCTTCGCGGCCGCGTTGCGTGCTGCGGCCGCCAACGAGGCGAACAACAATGGCCAACCCCAGAACGCTGCGGCGGCAGAGCGTTTCCAGCCGCGCCGAATCGGTCCGGATGAAGTGCCACCGGGCATGCGTGTGGTGCGAACGCCGTTTGGTGATCGACTTGTAGAGTTATGATCTGACCACTACCGTGACCAGGACTACGCTTCCCCCTTCCTCTCTCTCAGTGTCCGTCGTTGTTTATCGCACGGACGCTGCGGTCTTGCTGTCAACATTGCGATCCCTGCTGGCCGCAGCAAAGTATGCGCGCGATGCAGGTCGCCTCGAGCGTCTGACGATTGATCTGGTTCATAACGCAGAACAGACCACTGCAACCGACCCTGAATTTACTGCACTGATCGAAGTCGTCAACCATGAAGCCGTGGCGCAGGATGTTCGCTTCAGGCTCTTCGAAGGCCACGGCAATATCGGCTATGGCTGCGGACATAACCTCTCGATCATGCAGGCGAACTCGGACTACCATCTGGTGCTGAACCCTGATGTCACACTTTCCGACCAAAGTCTCGCGCAGGGCCTGCAGTACTTGCAGCAGACACCTCAGGTGGCGGCACTGAGCCCCGCAGTGCGCGACGGCGATGGCAACAGACAGTATGTGTGCAAACGTTTTCCGACGGTGCTGGATTTTTTGCTGCGTGGCTTTGCTCCCGAATTTATCAGACGTTTATTCAAGGCGCGACTTGCGCACTACGAGATGCGTGAGCTCTCCGAGCAAAGCGCGAGCACGAATATTCCGATCATCAGTGGCTGCTTCATGCTGTTCCGCACGCCAGTGTTGCAAAGCGTGCACGGCTTCGACGAGCGCTACTTTCTGTACTTCGAGGACTTCGATTTATCACTGCGCGTTCACGACAAGGGCACCCTCGCCTATCTCCCCGCAATGCAGATTACCCATCTTGGTGGCAACAGTGCCCGCAAGGGTTTGAATCACATCCGCATGTTTGCCCGCTCGGGGATTCGTTTCTACAACACTCATGGATGGAAGTTGTTGTGAGCGCGCCGACAACAGCGAATGAGACGGGGAAAAAAACCGCATTGGTTACCGGCGCGTCCGGCTTCATCGGCAGCGCGCTGGTGCAGCGTTTACTCGACCGTCAATATTCAGTGCACGTGCTGTCGCGGCACCCACTCGAAGAGGGGCCGGATGCCTCAGATTGTCACCAGTTCACGGGCGACATTCGTGACGAAGAAATTCTGCGCGAGGCTTGCGCCGGAGTGGATGTGGTATTTCACCTCGCGGCCTACGCTCATGTGAATCAGCTCGACGATATCCAGATGCACGCCACTAATGTCGAAGGCACGCGTGCTGTGCTGGCAGCGGCGCTTGTCAGTGGCGTGCGACGCATCGTTTTCTTCAGCAGCAGTCTTGCCGATGATGCGCTGACTTCTTATGGCCGCGCCAAGCGCGATGCAGAAGAGCTGTTGCTGGCAGCAGCGAGCAGGGGTGAGATCGAGGTGTGTTGTCTGCGCCCGGTGAATGTCTACGGGCCTGCAATGAAAGGCAATCTGTTGACGCTGATTCGACTCATCAGCAAAGGTGTGTTTCCTCCGTTGCCAACGCCCGGTGCCGCGCTGTCTCTGGTCGGTCATCGCGATCTGTGCGAGGCTGCGCTGCTTGCTGCAGAGTCGCCGCGTGCCAAGGGTCAGATTTACGCCGTGACTGATGGCCGCACGTACACGATGAAGGGCATTGAGGTCACGGTTCGCAGGGCGCTTGGCAAGTCGCCACGCCGCTGGCAGACACCCTTGCCGCTGCTGTGGGCAGCCGCTGCGGTGGTAGAGGTGCTGGGCAAGGTGCTGCGTCTGAAGAATGCACCAGGCCTGCGCAGCTATCGCGTGCTGACCACGGACAACGTGTTCTCGTGCGAGAAAATCCAGAATGAACTGGGCTATAATCCCGCCGCGACACTCACCGATGAGCTGCCGGCAATCCTGCAGCGCCTGCAGAACGAACAACAGAAGGCACGAGATTGAACCTTATCCGCACCCGCATTCCCGATGTCATCATTCTTGAGCCGAAAGTTCACGGCGATCACCGTGGCTTCTTCAAGGAGACGTGGCGCGAATCCACCTTCGACAGCATTATTCCCGGGCTGCGCTTCGTGCAGGACAATCACAGCAAATCCAGTCGTGGCATCCTGCGCGGGTTGCACTATCAACTGCAACAACCGCAGGGCAAACTGGTCAGGGTTGTGGCTGGCGAGATCTATGATGTTGCTGTCGACATGCGGCGCAGTTCTCCCACATTCGGACAATGGGTGGGAGAGTTTCTGTCTGCCGACAATCATCGTCAGATGTGGGTGCCTGCAGGGTTTGCCCACGGTTTTATCGTAACCAGCGAGACGGCGGAGATGGTCTACAAATGCACGGACTATTACGCCCCCAATGATGAACACTCGCTGCTGTGGAATGACCCGGCATTGGCGATCGACTGGCCGCTGGAGCAGGC
>Ga0155965_1016_pt14 | contig 13137 bp, 14 predicted proteins | sample RifCSPlowO2_02_FD_107619 | JGI IMG/M metagenome (GOLD analysis project Ga0155965, IMG submission 107619) | Gammaproteobacteria bacterium RIFCSPLOWO2_02_FULL_57_10
CGGGCAGGGCCCGCTCCCACAAAGGCTGCGGATCCAAGCAATGGAAAAACAAATCCCCTTTCGTGAAGCGCTCGCCGTGTGGTGGCACATCGGGCTGCTGAGTTTCGGTGGGCCTGCGGGTCAGATCGCACTCATGCATCGCATCATTGTCGATGAGAAACGCTGGCTCGATGAATCGCGTTTTCTGCACGCGCTCAACTACTGCATGTTGCTGCCCGGACCCGAGGCCCAGCAGTTGGCCACCTACATTGGTTGGTTGATGCACGGCGTCAAGGGTGGTCTGGTGGCAGGTCTCCTCTTTATTCTTCCCGGTGCCTTCGCCATTCTTGCGCTCTCCTGGATGTACGTGTTGCTCGGTGATCTCAGTGTCGTCGAGGGGCTGTTCTTCGGCATGAAGGCAGCCGTCCTGGCAATCGTCGTGCAGGCGTTGATCCGCATTGCGCAGCGCACGCTCAAGGATCGTTTGCGGATTGTCCTTGCGGCAGCGGGGTTTCTTGCGCTGTTTGCGTTCGGGCTGCCGTTTCCGCTGGTGGTGTTGGGGGCGGGGGTGATTGGGTATGTTCTGGCGGGCAGGATAGGAGTAAACGAGGCGCACGGGGCGGCGGACGTTGGGCACAGCCAATCGCGAGCGGGGCTCGCTCCCACAGTGAGGGGGACGCGGTGGGCGGCGATCATTTGTCTTGCTCTATGGTTGGGGACACTCGTGGCTCTGTATGGGTTTCTTGGCGCTGACAATGTCTTCACCGAGATAGGCGGCTTCTTCTCGCGCATGGCGGTGGTGACATTCGGGGGCGCGTACGCGGTGCTTTCCTACGTGGCGCAGACGGGTGTCGAGCAGTACCAGTGGCTGCAACCGGGCGAGATGCTCGACGGTCTCGGCCTTGCGGAGACAACACCTGGTCCGCTGATTCTTGTTACCCAGTTCGTCGGCTTTCTCGGCGCGTGGCGCCAGGCAGGTGTCGAACCATCACTGCTCGCGGCCACTGCAGGCGCCGTACTGACGACCTGGGTCACGTTCCTGCCCTGTTTCGTGTGGATATTCGCGGGGGCTCCCTATGTCGAGAAGTTGCGCAACAATCACGCGCTCTCTGCAGCACTGGCTGCGATCACCGCTGTGGTGGTGGGTGTGATTGCCAACCTGGCGTTGTGGTTCGCACTGAATCTGTTGTTTGCTGAAACCTTGCGTATCGAAACCGCGGGCCTCGACATGCTGCTGCCTGTCCCCGCCAGCATCAATCCGCCGGAGCTGGTGTTGTCCACGATCGCGTTCCTGCTGCTGTTTGTCGTGAAGCTGCGCATGTTGCAGGTGCTGGGACTCACGGCACTGCTGGGAATGGCGTGGACCCTCGTAATCTGAGCTTGCCGCGAGTCTGTTGTGAGATGTAAGTCCGGTCCGCTGTCGTGTTGATTGGCTAACTGCGCCACTCACTTCTATACTCGTCTCGTATCGAGCGCGAGACGCTCAGAACCAAAGACTCCTGGAACCTCTTTATGGCACAGACTTCATTCATTGGCCGCTTCTTCCGCTTTCTCGGGCGCAGCATCGACTTTCTCGGCAGGCTGCTCAGCAGACTCTTGCTCCTGCTGTTTGTTGGCATCGTGCTGGTGCTGCTCTTCTCCGGACCCGAGCCTCTGCAGATTCCCGAAGGCGGTCTCGTCGTGATTGAACCGAAAGGCGCTGTGGTTGAGCAGGCCGCCATGCCTGATCCCACCAATCTGCTGCTGGGCGCCTCCGATGTCACTTCCACCCCGCTGCGCGACATCCTCGACGCATTGGAGCGCGCTGCCGCCGATGAGCGCATTGCCGGAGTGATGCTGAGCCTCGGCGAGATGACCAGCATCAGTCCTGCCAACCTCGAAACCGTGGGTGAAGCGCTGGAAGGCTACAAGACCAGTGGCAAGGCGTTGATCGCGCATGGTGACTATTACGGCCAGGCGCAGTACCTGCTGGCGTCCTATGCCGACACGGTGTATCTGCATCCGATGGGGCAGGTGCTGCTGCCGGGCTATGGCGGCAGCCAGCTCTTCTTCAGCGAGCTGCTCGACAAGCTCGGTGTCAACGTGCACATCTTCCGCGTGGGGACGCACAAGGCGGCGGTGGAGCCTTTTTCTCTCAACGGCATGTCCGACGAATCCCGCGCCAACAGTCAGCAGCTGGTCGACGAATTGTGGCAGCGTTATCTCACACAGGTGGCGGCCAATCGTGGGCTGAGTGAGCAATTGCTGCGCAGCTACACCAACGACCTTGCCGACCATCTGCTGGCGAGCGACGGCGATACCGCGCAGACGGCATTGAGTCACGGTCTTGTGGATGAGCTCATCAGCCAACCTGAATTGCGCACACGCATCAGAGAGTTGGCCGGTGCAGCGGGCGCTGCGAATGACGGTCCGCACACTATCGGTTTCCAGCAGTATCTGCTGCTGACAGCCAGACCTCACTTGCCGATGCAGGACGAAGTCGGTGTGATCGTTGCCCAGGGCACGATCGACGTGGGCGAGCAGCCGCGAGGAACGATTGGAGCCGATTCTCTCAACGCGCTCATTCGTGAAGCGCGCATGAATGACCGTGTGAAGGCTGTGGTGTTGCGCGTGGATTCTCCCGGCGGCTCGGCGCTGGCCTCCGAGTTGATCCGGCAGGAGCTGGAACAATTGCAGAGTGCGGGCAAGCCACTGGTCGTCTCGATGGGCGGCACGGCGGCCTCGGGTGGCTATTGGATCGCGGCTACCGCAGATGAGATATGGGCATCGCCCGCTACGGTCACAGGCTCCATCGGCATCTTCGGCATGATCCCGACGTTCGAGGAAGGCATGGCCGAACTCGGTGTCTATGCTGACGGTGTGAGCACGACTCCCTTGAGCCGCGCCGACTCTTTTTCCGGCATGAACGAACCGATGGCGCGTGTGTTCCAGGCCAGCGTGGAAGACGGTTATCGCCGCTTCCTGCGCCTCGTGTCGAACGGACGCGACATGACGCTGGAAGAAGTGGATGCGGTAGGTCAGGGTCAGGTCTGGAGCGGCACGCAGGCGCTGGAGTTCGGACTGGTGGACAACCTCGGCGATCTCGACGATGCGGTGGAATCCGCCGCACGACTCGCGGGTCTGACCGACTACGGCGTGCGCACCATCGACAGACCGCTTACGCCCAGTGAACAACTGCTGCAGGAAATCGTGCGCAACATGGGTCTGGCGGCATTGCTGTCGACCTACCTGTCCGGAAGTGAGTCAGTGTGGGAGCGGGCCCTGCCCGCGATGCCCTTGTCGTCCATTCTTCCTGGAGTCGACTTGACTGCATTCACCCGCTTCAACGACCCCCTCAATCTCTACAGCCTATGTGAGTTCTGCACGCTGCTGAGGTGAGTCGCTGACCCTGTGGGAGCGGGCCTGCCCGCGATGATTTTTACACTGTTTCGGGAATTGGCACTGAATCGCGGGCAGGGCCCGCTCCCACAAAGGGGGTGTTACCGACCGGTCATGAGCAGGCGGCGATCGCCGCTCTTGCATTCTCACGCAGATGCACCGAATTGATGGTGCCGACAATGATCGCGCTGACCCCGGCCCGCGCGAAGATGAAATTCATGCTCGCCTGCACCGGATCGACAGTCGCCGCTGCATCCGCGACGGCATGACCGCTGTTCAGCGCCTTCTTGATCAGGATGCCTTTCCCCTGCGAATGTGCCAGGTCTATCACTTCTGCGTCAGCCGCCGCACCCGGATTATAGGTCACCATCAGCACATCCGATTCCTGCAGTGCCAGCCTGCCACCCGCAACAGTCTTGGTCGACATGCCGAAGCTGCGGATCATGCCTTCCTCCTTACAGCGACTCAGCACCTCGAAGCAATCGGTACTGCGGATGATGGCTTCGTCGTTGCCATCCGAGTGCACCAGCACGGTATCGATGTAATCGGTGCGCAGACGCTTGAGACTGCGCTCGATGCTGCGCCGCACATGCTTGCCGCTGAAGTCGAAGAAGGATTGGCCGTCCGCGAACTCCTCGCCCACCTTGGAACAGATCACCCAGTCGTGGCGATTCGTCAGCAGTTTGCCAAGTCTTTCCTCACTGTTGCCATAGGCCGGTGCTGTGTCGATCAGGTTGATCCCCAGCTCACGGGCAAGCGCCAGAATATCCCGCACCTGCTGATCGTCGGGCAGGGCAAACCCCGTTGGATACTTCACACCTTCGTTGCGACCGATCTTGACGGTGCCCAGCCCCAGGCATGACACAGTCAGTCCGGTGCGACCGAGAGGGTTGGTCGGCAGGAGTTGTTCGCTCATGACTGAGAGTCCGTGTGTGGCTGTGCAGCGTCGGCGTTGAAGATTGCATCCCAGCGTGGTCTGGCAATGCCGGGAAAGTCGAAGCACTCGGTCAGTACGGTGGCGGGTTCGCCAGATCCCGATGACTGAGGTGTTATCTGTTGGTGCGCCAGTTCCTTGCAGACGGTGTCGGAGAGATTCGGTGTCAGCGCGAGCTTGGTGGGCCAGGTGATGAGCAGGTTCTGCTGGCTATTCACGTAGGCCGTGTCGGGTCTTTGCAGATTGGGCAGGCGCGGCTCGGCACGATTGATCTGGAAGCTGCTCCACTGTGCGCTGCTGAAATCCACCCACGGGAAGGACTCGCTCAATTGCTTCCTGCCTTCAGCCTGTTGTTCCTCCGAGCTGCGACCCACGCCGCTCTCGGCAAGCTCGCCGCCCACGTACCAGATCCAGCCGCCTTCACGTGAGCCGTCGGGATGCGAAGTAATGGTCAGGCGTGGCGTCATGCCGAAATCATCGCCGATGCAGTGCACGTAAACCGGTTGTGGGTGGTTCGTGCGCACGACCACCATGTGCAGGGGACGGGTCTGCATGCACGGGGAGGCGATGCCCAGCATCTCCAGCAGTGCCCCATTGCCCTCACCGGCGCACAGCACATACCGCTGGGCGTGAATACTCACTGCGCCGGAGCGCGACTGCAGCTCGATGGACTTGATCTTGCCGCTGTCCGTGACGCTGGCTCGCAGGCTGTCGGCCTCTATCTTGAAGATGCGGTCGCGGTGCGGGCTGGACAGCAGCTCGATCAGCGAAGGTGTGTCCAGCACGAAGTCCGACAGTTGATAAAGCGCACCGGAGATATCGCTGTGCTGAAAGAACGGCGGATACTTCGCTGCGGAGAGGGTATCGATGCGGCCACGCAGAGACTTGCTCCCCAGAAAGGTCTTGAGGCGTGAGCGGTAGCCGCCGCCGGACCACATGAAATAGTGGGGTGCCAAGACGCGACAGCCGCGCAGATCCACATCGCCCTCGCCCCGCAGGCAGCGCCGCCAGTGTTCGGGCATTGCCGCAATGGCGCTGCTGGCAGGGCTCAGCACGCCGCTCAGAGCGTACTTGAGGCCCCCGTGAATGATGCCCTGGGAGGCGATCGTCTGGCCGCTGCCCAGTGCCGATTTCTCCAGAACGATGGCATCGAAGCCCTGCTGGCGCAGACGGTTCAGCAGCCAGAGCCCGGCAATGCCGCCGCCGATGATCACGATGTCAGTGGAAAACGAACGGGTCATAAATCTCACTCAGGGGTAATGCAGACGCCTGCGCTGGCTAACAGTGCCAGCTGAAAGTTTGGTACAGTGCGGCACATCTGTCGGCCGCCATTCAAGGCCGCCAATGGTAGCACGGCAGTCGCCGCAGACGGATCTCCACAAGGCCAATTTGAACAGAACCACTTACAACATTCTCTTCACGCTGATCCTGCCGCTGATCATTCTGCGACTGCTGTGGCGTGCGATCCGTGCGCCAGCCTACGCAAGGCGCTGGGCCGAGCGGTTCGGGTTTGTCACGCTCACCGCGCAGGAGCAGGTAGTCAGGGGGCAGTGGTTGTGGATTCACGCCGTGTCCGTGGGCGAATCCATCGCGGCGGCACCCCTCATTCGCAAGCTGCGCGCCGAGCATCCGGAGCTGCCCATCGTCGTCACCACGATGACCCCCACCGGCTCCGAGCGCGTGCGTGACATGTTCGGCAGCGATGTCTGTCATGTCTACGCGCCCTACGATCATCCTCTGGCCGTGCAACGCTTTCTCGCTACCTTCAGACCGCAACTGCTGGTCATCATGGAGACGGAGCTGTGGCCCAACATCATCCACTACAGCAAGGTCAGCGGCGCGAAGGTGTTGATCGCGAACGCGAGACTCTCGGAAAAGTCCGCGCGCGGCTATGAAAAATTTTCGAAACTCGGCAAACCGATGCTGGCAGAGATCGACTGCATCGCCGTCCAGGCGCACAATGACGCCGAACGTTTCCGTCGACTTGGCGTGACCGACGAGCAGTTGCAGATCACCGGCAGTATCAAGTTCGAGATGGACTTGCCGGATTCACTGGAAGAGAAAACACGTGAACTACGCGCCTTGATCGGGAGTGATCGCCCGGTGTGGATTGCGGCGAGCACACGTGCGGTGACGCCACAGGACGAAGAGGAAAAGGTGCTGGCGGCATTCAAGCGCGCGTTGCAACAGATCCCCGACCTGCTGCTCATCCTGGTGCCACGTCACCCGGAAAGGTTTCGCGCCGTGGCAAAGCTGTGTGCCGATCGCGGCCTCACCGTCGTCAAGCGCAGTGACAAGACAGAAGTAAGCGTGCTGACGAATGTGCTGCTGGGCGACTCGATGGGCGAGATGCTGGCGTACTTCAGTGTCAGTGACATCGCGTTTGTCGGTGGCAGTCTCGTCAACACGGGTTGCCACAACGTGCTGGAACCTGCAGCACTGGGGTTGCCGGTTTTCGTCGGACCGTCGCAATTCAATTTCCAGACCATCTGCGAGCAACTGGAAGAGGCGGGGGCTCTGCGGACAGTCGCGGACGAAGAGGCTCTGGCCGAGGCAGTGATTTCTGCCGTGGGTGACTCGGAGCTGCGAGCACGCATGGGCGCCGCAGGACGAAGATTGATTGCCGAGAATCGCGGGGCACTCGACCGCACCTACGCCATCGTAATGAATATGAGCAACCACTCATGACAAAGCCACCCGAGTTCGATCTGCAACCCACGCTCGTTGGTGAAACCATCACGCTGCTGCCTCTGCACGCGGATGACTTCGAGTCACTCCTTGAGGCCGCATCCGATCCATTGTTGTGGGAGCAGCATCCCGATCCGTTGCGCTATCAGCGCGACATTTTCATGAAGAATTTTTTCGCCAGTGCGCTTTCTTCCGGCAGCGCATTCGTGATCATTCACAATGACTCAGGTGACGTGATCGGCTCATCGCGCTATTACAACTGGGATGCAGACAAGCGTGAGGTCGCCGTCGGCTACACGTTCCTGACCAGAGCGTACTGGGGCGGCACCACCAATGGCGAGTTGAAGAAGCTCATGCTGGATCATGCGTTCCGCTGGGCGCAAGTCGTGTGGTTTCACATCGGCAAACACAACGTGCGTTCGCGCAAGGCGTTGGAAAAAATCGGTGGTCGCTTCTCGCACGAGCAACTGTACGAGATGAACAATGCCACGCACGAATATGTCCATTACAGAATTGACGCGCCGCAGTGGCGTGGTGAACAGGGAGGGTGATGTGATGATCGAGAATATTTTCGTCAGTACGGATCAGAGCGGTGAACAGATCGCCTGCGAGAGCGTGGAGCTTAAGGCACACAAGGGCATTGTCGGTGATCGCTACTTCGGAAAAATGCGCCACCCCGGGCAGAACCTTACACTGGTGGAGGCCGAAGAGATCGAGGCGTTTTGCGCGCAGACGGGCCGCGCGCTCGACAAGACACTGACGCGCCGCAACATCGTCACGCGAGGCGTCAGGTTGAACGAACTCGTCGGCAGGGAGTTTCGCATCGGCAATGCGGTGCTGCGCGGCGTGGAACTCTGTGAGCCGTGCTCCAAACTCGCCGGCTCGCTTGCCACAGAATCGCTGTCTGCCAAAGATGTCGTGGAGCGCTGGCTGCATCGCGCCGGACTGCGCGCGGATGTCGTGGAGTCCGGCGTGATCGCCATCGGCAACCCCATTCAAACCAACAATACAAAGGCCGCTGAATGACCCTGACCCCCTCCCTGTGGGAGCGAGCCCTGCTCGCGATTTCCCTGCCGTTGATCCTTGTCCCGACCACTGCGTTCGCCGACACTTATGTTGAAGCCTCCATCACCGATTACGGCGACGGCTATCGCGGCAAGAACCTCTACGTCGAGCATGTTCTTCGCGGCGACTACTCGTTGTCCGTAAGCGCTTATGACGATCCCGAGTACGCCTCAATCTATGTCGGCATTGCGCGCATGATCGGCGATTTTCAGCTTGGCCTGGGTTTGGGTGAAGCAGAGACTGGTGGCGAGAGCAGTTTCGGCTACAACCCGACTCTGTGGTATCAGCGCGATGCCTGGGAGGGATTCGCGGAGTACGAATATCTGCAGGACGACAGCGAGGGCTATTACTATCGCGGTTATGTGCATTGTGATCTCACCGACAACATCTACGCGGGCGTGTACTCCGAGAGATGGGTCGGCAACGGCCCGCTGCTCGGCGTGAAGTTCGCGGACAATAATCTGGAACTGCGTGCCTACGTGGCGAAGCCGATGTTCAATGAAACCGACGTGGACATGGTCGCGAACCTGATCGTATCGTTCGAGTTCTGATTGAAGAGACTCCCTGTAGGAGCGAGCTTGCTCGCGAATGATTTTACTGTAGCGCACGCTGCATCGCGAGCGAGCTCGCTCCTACACAAGGTGATGACAATGAAACCACGAATCACGCTGATCACTCTGGGTGTAGACGATCTTGAATCGGCCGTGCGCTTCTATCGCGACGGGCTTGGGTTCAGGACTGACGGCATCATCGGTACCGAGTTTGAGCATGGCGCTGTCGCATTCTTCGACCTGGCGAACGGACTCAGGATGGCATTGTGGCCGCGCCGCAGTATTGCCCACGACACCGGCATCGCGCTGACGTCGCGCAGCGCAACCGAGTTCACGCTGGGTCACAATGTTTCATCAAGATCGGAAGTGGATGATGTCATGCAGCAGGCTGCAACAGCTGGCGCGACAATTGTGAAGAGAGCGCAGGACACGTTCTGGGGTGGCTACGCGGGATATTTCCAGGATCTGGACGGCCACCTCTGGGAAGTGGCCTGGAATCCGCAAATGCTGCCGGAGTAAAACCCCTGTGGGAGCCGGCCTTGCCCGCGATGCAGTATGCTTTACAGGAAATTCAATCGCGAGCAGGCTCGCTCCTACATGGATCAGGGATTGTCGGGAAGAGCTAGATCGACACTCGCGTCAGATTCTCCACGCCGCTGGCCGTGACCAGCACGTTGTCTTCGATCCTGATTCCGCCCAGCGGAAGCAGAGAGTCAACCAATTTCCAGTTGATCAATTTGCCGCGTGAGCTTCTGCGCTCGGGATCGAGCAACTGCGGAATGAAATACAACCCCGGCTCAATCGTGAACACCTGACCCTTTTCGATCGTGCGCGTGTTGCGCAGGGCAGGGTAATCAGTCGGTGGCGCCGTGATGTCGCCACGGGTGTTGATCTGTTTGCCACCGACATCATGCACCTGAATGCCGAGCAAGTGGCCCACGCCGTGGGGCATGAACAGCGTGCTGATCTTCTCGTGCATCAGTTCGTCGATGGAGCCGCGACAGATGCCATGCTGCAACAGGATTTCTGCCACGCCGCGTTGCGCCGCCGTGTGAATGTCGAGATAGGAGATTCCCGGCACGACACGTCGCACGAGATTGATCTCGAGCTCCTCCATGGCCTCGACCAGATCGCTGAACAGCGACAGTGTGTGTGAGCGAGTGGAGGTGCGTGTGATGTCCGAGCAGTATCCATTCACGCGACAACCCGCATCGATCAGCAGTACCTGACTGTTCGCAATGGTTTCCCGACGCTTGTACTGGTAGTGCAGAATCGCCGACTTCTCATCAAGCGCGACGATGTTGGTGTAGGGCGTCTCTTCCTCCAGAATGTTGCACGCCTGCAGATAGGCCATGTGAATGTCGTATTCACTGCCTCCATTCTCGAACGTGGTGCGTGCAGCGTTGTGACCTTGCAGAGCGATGCGATTTGCCTTGCGAATACAGGCGACTTCATAGTCAGTCTTGTACGCGCGGTGATAGTCGAGCCAGCTCAGCAGGGCGGAAGGGTTCTGTGTTGCAGACGGGATGCCGATGGCTGTCGCATACTGCGTGTGCTCACCAATGAACGCCAGTCGTGATGTCTGCAAGCCGAGCCGCGACAACCGCTCGGCGACTTCGCTGCTGTTATCCAGCACGTGCACCGTGAACTGCTTCGCGATCCAGTCCTCGACCGTAATATCCTGTTCATGCCAGAAGTCTCTGGGCACCACCTGAAAGTACACGGGTTTGTCGCCAGGCTTGTATAACACGAGCTGACTGGGACGATTGATCGGCAGCCAGTATGCGAAGTGCCCGTAGGCGCGAAACGGTGCCGCTTGATCATCGGCGTAGTAGTACCGATCGGTGCCACTGTGCAGGAGTATGGCGTCGACGCCGTTGCCGACTTCCGTCAGCGCAGCATCGTAGAGTTTGCACAGATGACTGATGTGTTCTGCATAGTGCTGAGCGAAGGACATTTTTCACCTGCCACGGCCTGGTGTTGAGTGTGATTCCGGTGTGGTTGTTGCGCTGGACGATAGCACAAAGCCGCTGTTGTTGCTGACCCGGTTGCCGGCCTTGTTGCCGGTCTGCAACGATGGCGCTATGATGCCGTGAAGCTGCTCGAAGCAGACAACCTCGGAGATAAAAACATGAGCTTCATCAAGGAATTCAGAGAGTTTGCAGTACGCGGAAATGTCGTTGACATGGCTGTCGGTATCATCATCGGCGCGGCGTTCGGCAAGATCGTCTCGTCGTTCGTGGCTGATGTGATCATGCCACCGCTTGGTGTGCTGTTGGGGGGTGTGGATTTCACCGATCTTACGGTGGTGCTGCGAGCTGCAGTGGGTGAGGAATCTCCTGAAGTCGTATTGCGCTACGGGCAGTTCATTCAGACGGTCGTGGACTTCACCATCGTCGCCTTCGCTGTGTTCATTGCCATCAAGTTCATCAACCGGCTCAAGAAGAAGGAAGAGGCCGCGCCGACTGCGCCAGAGGTGCCACCTCCCCCTTCAAAGGAAGAGTTGTTGCTGGCCGAGATTCGCGATCTGTTGAAGAAGCAGTCCGGTGCCTGAGGGTGAGCATCCTGCCATTGCTGCATGACTTGAAGAAGAACAAGAAGAGGTTGTGTCAATGAGTCGAGAAGCCGGACCGTTTCATCTGGATAGTACGTATTTCCGTTTGCGCCCCGATGCCTCGGCGCAGCCTCTTCCGGTGGGTGAGTCGTTCTGGCAGGAGTTGAGCAGCGGAGCATTGGGAGATTTCCACAACGAGTATCTGGTGACGACTCACAGTTTCAGTGAGAACTGGCCCATGTGGGAGATGCATCCGAACGGTGACGAGATTGTGGTGCTGCTCTCCGGTTCGGTCGATTTCATTCTGGAAAAGAAGACGGGCAATCGTGTGATGCCGCTGCGCGATTGCGGCGGCTGGGTACTGGTGCCGAGCGGCATGTGGCATACGGCGAAAGTGAATGCGCCGAGTACCATGCTTTTCATCACGGCGGGTGAGGGGACGCAACACCGGCAGGTGGACTTATAGAATTGCAAGACAGGACTGCAACACAGGACAGCAAATGCTGACGCTCTACATTGCCAACAAGAATTACTCCTCATGGTCATTGCGACCGTGGATTCTCATGCGCGTGCTCGACATTCCGTTCGAAGAGCGCCTCGTGCCCTTCACGGCAAATTCCAACTGGGAAGAGTTCCGGCGCTTCTCGCCGAGTGGCAAGGTGCCAGCGCTGGTCACTGAGCGCGGCACGATCTGGGATTCTCTGGCGATTGCCGAATTTCTTGCCGAACAGTATCCGAATGTGTGGCCCTCCGAGCAGATGACCCGCGCCTGGGCACGCTCCGCTTCTGCGGAGATGCATTCGGGATTTGTGAATCTGCGCGAGCGCTGCTCGATGAACTGTGGTGTGGAGATCCGCCTGCATGAAGAGAGTGCTGCGTTGCGACGCGACATCGCCCGCATCAACGAGTTGTGGCAGGAAGGGCTGACCCGCTTCGGCGGTCTCTTTCTTGCGGGCTCGCAGTTTACGGCAGTCGATGCGTTCTACGCGCCGGTCGCGTTTCGTGTGCAGACCTACGGCCTGACACTGGATGCTCCTGCTGCGGCCTACGCAGAACGCCTTCTTGCGTTGCCTGCCATGCAGGAGTGGATGAAGGATGCCATTGCTGAACCCTGGCGGGATGTCGATCACGAAGAAGACTGCCTGCGCCGTGGAACCCTGCTGCGCGACCTGAGATTACGGTGAAAAATGATAGATCCCGACAAGTTGCTCAATCTTAAACGCATCCTCGCCACGGCGTGGGTGGAGTTCCGCTCTATTGCTGTATTCCTTCTGCTGATGATCGTGTTCCGCAGCGCGGTAGCGGACTGGAGTGATGTTCCGACAGGTTCGATGCGCCCGACGATCATCGAGGGCGACAGAATCTTCGTGAAGAAGATGGCCTATGATCTGCGTGTGCCGCTCACCCACATCTCTCTTGCCAGGCTCGCGGATCCGCAGCGTGGCGATATCATCATCTTCGATTCCGCCGTGTCCGAATTGCGGCTGGTGAAGCGCGTCATCGGTGTGCCAGGTGACGTGATCGAAGTGCGTCGCGATGTGGTCTACGTGAATGGTGAGCCGCTGGGTTACAGTCCGGTCGACGATGAGAATGCTTTCGATCCATCCGGCTATGTGCGCGACATGCGAGAGACTATTCCTGCTGCAGATGTCGGTTCTGCAGACATGCGTGAATACACGGTGAGGCTCAGCCGGGGAGGACGCCTTTCGTCCTACGGCCCCGTAGAGGTGCCGGATGACTCTTATTTCGTGCTGGGTGACAATCGCGACAACAGTGCGGACTCGCGCGTGATTGGTTTCGTGCCACGGAGTGAGATCGTGGGGCGTTCGGACAGCGTCGTGCTGTCACTGGATTACGAGAATTCCTACTTGCCGAGAACCGAGAGATTCTTCCACGCGTTCTGAAAAATTCTGCAACCCCTGTGGGAGCGGGCCTGCCCGCGATTCAGTGCCTCATTGAAGTTCAGTGGTGCACAAAATCGCGGGCAG
>Ga0155965_1092_pt4 | contig 12983 bp, 13 predicted proteins | sample RifCSPlowO2_02_FD_107619 | JGI IMG/M metagenome (GOLD analysis project Ga0155965, IMG submission 107619) | Gammaproteobacteria bacterium RIFCSPLOWO2_02_FULL_57_10
CATCGCCTGAGTCATGCCGCTCCACAGCAGTTCACCGGTGTCGTCCTTGTAAGCGTTGAATTCGCCCGAAGCATTGCCCTGGAATACGAGCCCACCAGCAGTACTGAGCACTCCGGCTGCCTCATTCGGCACCGCTCTTGGCGAGCGCCACACTTCACGCTGATTCACCGGGTCCCACGCCAGCAGGTATGCATTGTTCTGCGGCGCATTCGCGCCTGCCGCTTCGACCAGCGCAGAACCGGCAGAAGAATCGAGACCAATGTTCCAACCGCGATCCGTGGTGATGAGCACCGGATCGGCCACATAACCTCTGTGTTGTTCGCGCGCGGGCAGGTAGACAAGATTGGTGCGCTTGCTGAAGGACATCGGGTGCCAGTTGTGTCCGCCCTGCGGCCCCGGATAGACAATCACCGGCACGCCGGTCAGGTCGTAGCGCGCCTCGGGGATCTCGACAGGTCGGTCCGTTTCCAGATCGATGTGCGAGGCCCAATTCACAGGCACGAAGTTCTCGGCGGAGATCAGTTGCCCTGTCGCTGCATCCAGCACGTAGAAGAAACCGTTCTTGGGTGCCTGCATCACCACGCGACGCTCCTGCCCGTCGATCATCAGATCGGCGACCATGATGTGCTGTGTGGCCGTGTAGTCCCAGGTCTCGCCGGGGGTCGTCTGATAGTGCCAGCGATAGGTGCCGTCGTCGGGATTGAGGGCCATGATGGAGGTCAGGAAGAGGTTGTCTCCGCCGCCGGGGCTGCGCAGACTCTGATTCCAGGGCGAGCCGTTGCCAACGCCGATGTAGAGCAGATTCAGTTCTGCGTCATAGGCCATGGCATCCCACACGGTGCCGCCACCGCCGAGTGTCCACCATTCGCCATTCCAGGTTTCGGCCGCCATTTCCAGTTCGGGTTGCTCGAAACCGTCGGCGGGGTTGCCTGGCACTGTGTAGTAGCGCCATGCCTGTTCGCCGGTTGCTGCGTCATAGGCTGTGACGTAACCACGCACGCCGTACTCTGCACCGGCATTGCCGATGATGACCTTGCCCTTCACAACGCGTGGTGCTCCGGTGATGGTGTAGGGTTTGGTCTGATCGACGGTGACCACGCTCCAGACTTCTTCACCCGTTCGTGAATCCAGGGCTATCAGGCGACCATCGATGGTGCCAACGAAGACCTTGCCTTCCCACACCGCCACGCCTCTGTTGACCACATCGCAGCACGCATCCACGCCCTTCGCTGGATCGACCTGCGGATCGAAGGCCCACAGCAGGCTGCCATCGCGCACGTCATAGGCCTTCACGTGACTCCACGCCGTGCTGACATACATCGCGCCGTCAACGACAACCGGCGTCGCTTCCTGCCCGCGACTGGTGTCGATATCGGCGTACCATGCGAGACCGAGCTGGCTGACATTCTCCACGTTGATCTGATCGAGGGGGCTGTAGCGCTGCTCGCCGTAATCGCGACCCACGCTCATCCAGTTGCCTGGCTCGCTATCGTAGGCGACGAGGCGTTCGGTGGTGACGGCGGCGCCGAAGTCGGGGGCAGAGGTGTTCGATTCGACAGGAGCGGGAGGCGTTGCAACGACAGCAGGAGCCTCTTCTTGAGTGGGGCCACAGGCTGCTATCAGCAGCGTGGCAGTTACCGCAGTGGCATAGCTCGCGATTCTTCTCATGATCGGTCGGTCTCCGGATCGCAGTTTCTGTTGTTGTTCTCCAATGGCGTCTATCCAACCTCTTTTCGACGCATCAGTCCAGTAAATCGCGATGGAACCCTGTGTGGCAAGCGACGCCTCAATCAAACCCCGCTAATTGATTGACTAAACCGCTGTCGATGCCCGCACGCGGGATGCTAGCCTGCTCACCTGTTTCAGTTTCGGAGACCCCATGAAAGATTTCACTCCCCTCCATCACAGCGACGATCCGGTGCAGGCGCGGTTGCTCAAGGCAGCACTCGATTGCTTTCTGGCGGATGACTACGCCCGGGTCACCACGCGGCTGATCGCCGAGCGCGCCAATGCCAACGTTTCGATGATCCGCTATTACTTCGGCAGCAAGGAGGGGCTCTATGAGGAGATGATCCGTCACACCCTCAACCCCATGCTTGAGGTACTTGACGGTCAACTGCTCAGTTCGGCCTCCGGTTTCGCCGAGTTTCTGCGCTTGTACTACGAGACCATGAGCAAGCATCCGGAATTTCCCCGACTGATCCTCAAGGTGCTCGCGCTCAATCAAGGCCCCGGGCGCCGTTTCATTCAACAGTTGCTGGAGCGCGGCCGCACCCGTGGTGCACGCAAGGTCAAGGACCTGCAATCACAGGGCGAGATTGATGGCAGCGTTGATGCCGACATCCTGCGCATGGCCTTTGTCAGCCTAGCCATGACGCCGATGCTGCTCAAGGACGTGTTCGAGGAACAGATGGAGCGGCCCATGGACGCCGCGTTTCTCGATCGACTCGCTGCATTCAACGGCCACCTCTTCAGCGCCGGACTCACCTCTGCTGCAACAACTTCCACGGAGTAACCTCTGATGCCGTCACCTTCATTGCAAAAAAACGCTGGTGCCGTGCGCCGCTTCGATCGACTGAGACGCTTCGCGAACTGGTTGCAGAACATTCCCAACAAGACGACACCCCCGCCCTTCCGGCTGGTGCAGATCAGCTCATCATTCTGGCAGTCTCGCTCGCTGTATGTGGCGGCGCGGCTGGACATTGCGACCGCTCTTGCCGACGGCCAACTGTCGGTCTCCGAGATTGCCACTCTGGTGAGCGCCAATGCGGATGCCGTCGGGCGTTTGCTGCGGATGCTGGCAGCCATGGGGATTTTCGAGGAGACCGCGCCCGGGGTGTTTCGCAACAACCGCCTGTCCGCGCCCCTGCGGCAGGACAACCCCGAGTGTGTGCGCGCCATGATTCTGATGCATAACTCGCCGCAGATGAGCCGCCCATGGTTCGAGGAGCTGGAAGGTGCGGTGCGCCGCGGAGAGGTTGCGTTTCAGCGCAGCCACGGTCAGGAGTTGTTCGACTACATGAATCATCATCCGGAGTTTGATGATCTGTTTTCGCGCGCCATGGACAGCGTCGAGGCGCTGGCCGGAGATGCCTTCGCGCAGGACTTTGACTGGTCGCGCTTCACCCGGCTGATCGATGTCGGCGGCTCCCGTGGGAGCAAGTCACTTGCCATCCTCAAACGCCATCCACAACTGCAGGCCTTGGTCGTGGACCGCGAACAGATCGTTCGGGATGCCGTTCAGTACTGGCAGGGGCGCGAGGCTCCCTCTCTCCTGTCGCGCTTGAGTTTCGAGACCGGCGACCTGTTCGGGCAGCTGCCTTCCGCGCAGGGTGCTGGAGACATCTATCTGCTCAGTGCAGTACTGCACGGCTTTGACGACGAGCAGTGCGCAGCCGGACTGCGTAATCTTGCCACGCTATGCGGACAGACCGGGGCTCGCATCGCCGTGCTGGAGATCGTTCTGCCCGAGCAGGGTGCCGACCTCGTCAGCGCCTCTTTCGACATGCAGATGTTCATCGGCACTCGCGGCCGCGAGCGCACCTTGACGCAATGGTGCGCACTGTTCGACAGAAGCGGGTTGGAGCTGGAGGATAACGTGGGCTTGCAGACCTTCGCGAGAGTACTGGTGGTACGACCACGGCACCGTTGACAGTCGCCGCTCCGCCCGGTTTCGGGCGGAGCAGATCACGAACGAAGGCCCATCAGGGGAAAATCGGCAAGCCTCAATCCAGCAGATAGCGGTTGAACCATTCCAGCCGTGCGGCACTCGCCTGCACCGCCTCTTCGCCCCGGAAGCCATGGGCAGCGCCGGGAATGGTGATGAAGTTGGAGGCCACATTGTGCTTCTGCAGTTCGGCAAACATGTTGACGCTGTGACTGATGTTCACCAGCTCGTCAGCATCGCCGTGGATCAACAGCACGGGAGGATCCTGGGGATCGACATGCAGCAGGGGGGAAATGCCAGATGCTTGCTCATTCGGGAAATCGAGAGCTGGAAAGCGTTCGGAAGGGCCTGTCATGCGGCGCAGATCTACAGGGGGAAAATAGGCCACCACCACCGCGACTTCGTTGCTGATCTGCAATACCGGATCATTCTCGTCGCCCAGACCCTGGTCGGCATTGAGACCCAGCATCAGTGAAAGATGTCCGCCCGCACTGCCACCAGTGACGCCAAGTCGCGAGGCATCGATGCCATACTTCTCCGCATTCATGCGCACATGGCGGACGGCACGGCTGACATCGGCATAGGCCTCCGGCACCGTGTAACGCGGGGCGCTGCCGTGGTGAACGGCGAACACCGTGTAACCGGCATCGAGGAAACTCCGGAAACCGTTGACCCGCTCCTGCGGCTCGGTCCAGCGGGAGAACCAGCCACCACTGACCATGTAGAGAATCGCGGCGCCGTTCTTCTCGCCCTCCGGCTCGAACATGTCGTAGATCAGCGCCATGCCGTCCTTGTGTCCGTAGACAATGTCGGGGGTGATCTTCGCGGCGGCATGGGAAAGAGTGGACGTGGCGAGCAGGATCAGGATCAGGACAATGCGAAGCGGGGAGTTCATGAGGGGCTCCTTGTTGTTTGCGATTTTTCAACTGTGGGAGCGGGCCTGCCCGCGATGAACGTGGCACATGGCATCGCTTGCAAGGCAAGCTCCCACAAGGGAGTCTGCGTCAGGGCATCGCTTGCAGGGCAAGCTCCCACAGGGGAATCTGTGCCACGGCATCGCTTGCAGGGCAAGCTCCCACAGAGGGGCTGGCTATTGCCCCAGCAAGTTAGCCGGAGAGAACTGATCGGTCAAGACACGGCGGGTCTCGTCCCAGTCAGGACGAGTGGTCATGCGGGACGGAAATTCGAGAATGTCCACGCCATAGGGGCGCAGGGGCTCATGCAGTGCCTGGGCGGCGATGCGCATCTCGCCCTGGTTGGGCAACGGCTTCTGCTGGGCAATGATCACACGGTTGCCTGAACCCGCCATCTTGAAATTGAAGAACTCGCCAAACACCTCGCGGTAGGTTTCAGATTCATGTCCGTACAGCGCACTGGTGGAAAAAGTGTTGGCCACCACGACGCCGTCGGGCGTGAGGATCTGTTTCACCTCTTCCAGGAATTCCTGGGTCAGCAGATGCTCGGGAATGTACTCACCCGTGAAGGCATCGAGCATGATGAAGTCGTACTTGCGCCCCTCCAGTCCGGCACGCTTGATGAACACCCGCGCATCGACCACGTGGGCCACCATGTTGTCGTTCTCGACGAAACCGAAGAAGTCACGGGCGACGTTCACCACCGCCTGATCGATTTCCAGCACGTCGATCTTCGCTGTCGGGAAGAGTTCATTCAAGGCGACGGGAATCGTGCCACCACCGAGACCGGCGATGAGGATGTTCTGCGGATTCGGGTTCACCAGCAGCCCGCCCATCGTCATGCGCGCGTAGTGGAAGATGATCTCCTTCGGGTCACGCATGTTCTTGCAGGTCTGGTTGCGCTCGCCACGCACGGCGTTGAACAACAGGCAGCGGCGGCCATCGACTTCCGTGACGAAGATGTTGCGGTACAACGAACGCTCCTCGTGCAGCGTCTCGGCATACAGGCCGGCCGAGAAGACCAATGTCAGCAGGAACAGCATGAGGCTAGCTTTCATAACGATGTACTCCGGCACTTTCACGGACGGGAATCTTGCAGGCGATCATGATGGCAGCGCCTGAAATCAGCAGACCGGCGATCGCTCCCCACATGATCTGGTCAATCTCGAACCAGAGCACGAAATAGAAGGATGTCATCAAGGTTCCCAGGGCGCTGCCCAATGTGGATACGAAATACAACAGACCGGCCATGCGGCCACTGTGTTCCTCGGAACTCACCAGAAGTCGAACAGAATAGGGCGAGACCATGCCCATGAAGCAGATTGGCAGGAAGTACAGCAGTGTCGCCGTCAACAGCGATCCGTAACGCGGATCTTCGATGGACAGGAAGACCTGGGTCATCGTCCATTCAGCGAAGAAGATGATGGGCAATGAAAGTATGGCGGAGAGCAGGAAGAACAGAGCGAAGGTACGCGGGTTCGGGTTACGCGACGAGAGTCGACCGCCCCAAAGGTACCCGAGTGAAAGCGAGAGCATGAAGATGGTGATGATGCTCCCCCAGACATAAACGCTGGAGCCGAAATAGGGAGACATGATACGACCGCCAAGCAGTTCGATTGTCATGATGACGAAGCCGTTGATGAATGCAGCGGCGACAATCACGTTCTGCAGTAGGGTATTCCTGGGAGTGGCGGTCACGATGCTTGTTCTTCTTCGAGTAGGGATCGGGTGCCTGAAAATACGTGATCTCTCCCAGTGGGTCAAGGAAAGCCCCGCGCCTCAGGCTGCTCCCGACAGCACTCTTCACGCCCCCCCACATCACTCGCCACGACAATCCAATTGCCAGCCCGCTGGGCCGGGCGTATTCTTCCCGCCCTTCGCCAATGCCGCAGGCAGCCCATTCATGTCATCGCTCGACAGCACTCCCAGCAACAACCCCGACACCTCCAATAGGAATGACAACGCTGCGGCTCCTCTGCGTCTCAGCCTGATGAAACTGGCAGGGCCGACAATTCTGGGCAACCTGCTGTTGTCGCTGGTGCACCTGGCGGCCATCAAGATCGTCGCGAGCCTCGGCGACGAAGCGGTGGCGGCCGTACTGGCGGCCGATCGCATCTATATGGCGATCCAGTTGATCGTGTTCTCCATCACTGCGGGCACCACGGCAATGGTGGCCTATGCCTGGGGTGCACGTAATCCGGATGAAGCCGATCGTGTAATGAAACTCTCGATGAGCATTGCGCTGGTCGCCTCGCTGGCGCTGTGTGTGCTGATCCAGTTCGTGGCCCGACCACTCGTCGGCATCTTCGGCCTGCAGGGCCCCATCCTTGCCGAGGCTGCGGAGTACCTGAAAGTCCTGATCTACTTCAACGTCTGCTTCGCATTCCTGGCGGTAATCGGCGCCGGGCTGCGCGCTGCAGGCGATGCGCTGACACCGGTCTGGGTCGTCGCGGCGGGCAATATCGTCAACGTGATCCTGGCTTACGTGCTGGTGTACGGAGCATTCGGCTCGCCGCAGTTCGGCGTGCGGGGCGCGGCCTATGCCGCTGGGATCTCGTATCTGCTGGTGGCAATCGCATTTCTGGCTCTCTGGCAGGGCGGACGTCTGATTCTCAAACCCGTGAAGCAACCCTTCTACAGCCGCGAGCGGCTCGCCCATCTGGTGCGCATCGCCGTGCCAGCAGGCATCGAACAGACCATCTTCAATGTCTCGATCATCGCGTTCATGTGGGTGGTGTCCTTGTATGGGACTGCGGCGTTCACGGCCTACGGTATCGGCGTGAATGTGCTGTCGCTGTCCATCGTCATCGGTATGGGCTTCTCGATTGCCACAGCCACCATGGTCGGTCAGCATCTGGGCGCGCAGCAACCCGTCGAGGCCGAGAAGGCCGCATGGCGCAACCTGCGGATCTCTTTCTGCATCATGCTGCTCATTGGCGTGGCACTGGGCAGCAATGCGCGCCTCATCGGTGGCTTCTTCATCACCGGTGCCGAGATCATGGACTATCTGGTGGCCCTCACGATCATGGTCGCGATCGTGCAGCCGCTGATGTCGATCGAGTTCACGCTGGGCGGCGCTCTGCGCGGAGCAGGTGACACACGATCACCGGCGAAGATCATGGGCGCAGGCTTCCTGTTCGGTCGTGTGGTACTGACGGCGATCTTCTACTTCGCGGGGCTGAGTGTGTACTGGGTATATGCGGCGCTGATTGCGGATTACATCATCAAGGCACTGATGTACCTGCACATCTTTCGCAAGGGGGCGTGGAAGACGGCGTTCGCGCGCAGCAGACGCGAACCAAGCGCTGCCTGATGCAGCCGCTTCAGAGATCGGACCGGGCAATGACCAGGTCGCACATCCTCTGCAGGCTGTTCACCTTGTCGATCATCGTGGCGAAGCGGCTGTCGCGCGTCAGCCCCTGATGATAGCGGTAGTAAATCTGCTGGCCGATCGCCGCGAGACGGAACATGCCGAAGCAGAAGTAGAAATCGAAACGCTCCACGGCAAGACCTGTGCGTTCACTGAAACGTGCCACGATCTCGGCGCGTGTCGGCGCACCTGGCGCGTCGCTGGGCATGGCGCGAAAACGCCGGTATTCATCCGGGTCGCCCGCCTCCACCCAATACCCCAGCGTGCAGCCAAGATCCATTAGTGGATCGCCAACCGTACTCATCTCCCAGTCCAGCACACCGATGATCTTGAGTGGGTCATCTGGCGCCCATATGACGTTGTCGAGCTTGTAGTCGTTGTGAATGATGCGGGCGAGGCCACTGTCGGCAGGCATCCGATCGTGCAGCCACTGCATGATGTTCTCGCAGGCGGGCGCGTCGGGTGTGCGTGCGTCGCTGTAGCGCTTGCTCCAGCCTTCGACCTGCCTGCGCACGTAACCCTCAGGCTTGCCGAAATTCTCCAGTCCAGCCTTGCGCAGATCAACGGAATGCAATTCGCCGAGCACGTCGAACAACGTGAAGAACTGCTCGCGCACCTGTGAGGGCGAGAGCACCATCTGTGGAGGATAGTCCTTGCGGATGACGATGCCATCGATACACGACATCAGATAGAAATCGCAGCCCAGAACATTGTGATCGGTGCAGAAATGCACAGGCCTGGGAGCGTAGGGATACACACCGTCGAGTGCCGACAGCACGCGGAACTCTCGCCCCATGTCGTGAGCTGACTTCACCTTGCTGCCGAACGGGGGGCGGCGCAGTACCCATTTTTCGTTGCCTGCTGTCAGCAGGTAGGTGAGATTGGAGAATCCTCCGGGAAACTGGCTGACCTGAAGATTGCCAAGTGGCAACCCGAGTACCGGCGCAAGATAGTCACGCAACACCGCAACGTCGAGTTCCTCGCCCGCTCTGATGGCACCCGCCTTGTCCAGCAATTCTTCCGGCTTCACTGATCTTCTGTCCTCGTGTCAGCGATAGGTGATCTTGTCACGCAGTCCCGGTTTTTCGAGATGCGAAAGACCGTTGAACAGGGTCAGGGACACGCGCCCCCCACCGTAGCGGACGCGCGTGACCGAACTGTTGTTGACCATCCAGTTGGCGGCGATGACCTGCGCATCAGGCAACCCGAGCACACGCTGCAATGCCAGCGCGATCACACCGCCGGAAGTGGACACCAGCACGCGACTGCCGTTGCTGTGTCTCGCCATCAATTCATCAATGGCATTATGCACACGACCCTTGAAATTCTGCCACGGTTCGAATCCTGTGTCGTCGGCGCCAGGAGTCAGCGCACCCTCGATCCACTTTGACGTGGTTGCCTCGAAGACCTGCTGAAAGAGCTTGCGGTCGAGGATGGGCAGCGTCACGCCGGAATCGGCGGGGTGATGATCGCGCAGGTAGATATCAATGAGTGGGCCACCATCGTATTCGTTCAGCCCGGGATGCACTGCGATCTGCGCAGGAGCTTCCACCAGAGGCAACAACTCCGCAGCCGTTTCGCGCTGGCGCAGCAGTTCTCCGCAATAGATATGATCGAAGCGCTCACCATGGGTTTGCCAGTGATCGGCCAGCAGGCGTACCTGCTCCACGCCGAGGGGGCTGAGCTTGTCGTAGGACTGCGCGCCGAAGGAGGCCTGACCATGACGCACGAAAATCAATTCACTCACAGGAACAACTCTCCAGAACCGGTCGACCGCCGTTAACCGAGTCGGGCAAAACGCGCAGTGTGATAATCGGAATTGCCAAACAGGGTTTCTATGGCCGTCACGCGCTTGAACAGATGCCCGACATCCAGTTCGTCAGTGATACCGATTCCGCCATGCATCTGCACGGCTTCCTGTCCAACCTTGCGAATGGCCTTGCCGACGCGACTCTTCGCCGCCGACACCGCACGCATCTTGTCCACCGCCGGGACATCGCTGTCGAGGCGCATTGCGGCCATCATCGTTACCGAACGGGCCAGCTGACACTCGATGAACATGTCGGCCATGCGGTGCTGCAACGCCTGGAACGTGGCTATTGCCGTACCGAACTGCTTGCGGGTCTTGGTGTATTCGACCGTCTTGTGCAGCAGGCTGTCGAGCGCCCCCACTGCCTCGGCACACACGGCAACAATCGCGCGATCTGTCACGTACTCCAGTGCGGGCAGTGCCTTGCCTGCGGCACCCAGCAATCGATCTGCCGGTACGCTGACATTGGTGAACGTGATTTCTGCGGCGCGATGTCCGTCCACATTGGTGTAGCTCTTGCGCTCGATCCCGGGAGTGTTCGCGGCGATCATCAGCACAGAGATACCATCGGCATCCCTCACCGCACCCGAGGTGCGCACTGACACCAACAGTTGATCCGCATCGGGACCGTTGAGCACGAGAATCTTCTGCCCGTTGACGATCCATGAGTCGCCTTTCGATACAGCGGTGCAACCGACACTCGCCAGGTTGTAGCGGCTGTCGGGTTCTGCCGTTGCACAGGCCAGCTGCACGCTACCCGCCATGATCTGTGGCAACCACTCAGCCTTCTGCGCCGCACTGCCCAGCTCACTGAGCAATCCACCGCCGAGCACAGTGGTGGGCACGAACGGCTCCACCACCATGGACTTGCCGAACTCTTCCATCAGCACCATGAGATCAACCGCGAGCCCACCAAAGCCGTCGTCCTCGGCCTTGAACGGTACCGTCAGCCAGCCCAACTCCGCAAAGAGTTGCCAGTACTCTTCGCTGAAGCCCTTGGCGCTGGCGAGTATTTCCTTGCGTGTATCGAAGGAGTAATGGCGGTGCACGAATTTCTGCACGCTGTCCTGCAGCATCTGCTGCTCATCACTGTATGAAAAATCCACGTTGAGTTCCCGGGGTTGGGCCGCGCAGTCCTACAGACCGAGCACTGCCTTGCAGATGATGTTGCGCTGGATCTCGTTGGACCCACCATAGATCGACTGCTTGCGATTGTTGAAATAATGTAACGCCGTTGCCGCCGCTCCACCGGAGCCAATCGGTTCGCCAGCAAAGCCGGATTCGAATTGCTCGGGGACGAAGGGCAGGCTGTGCCACGCGGCCAGCTCCATGTAGAGTTCGTCCAGGTACTGTGTCGCTTCGGTGCCCACGATCTTCAGGATCGAGGACTCGGGACCAGGCGCCTTGCCGACGCTGACGGCGGCAAGGGTTCGCAGTTCCGCGAATTCCAGTGCCAGTACCTGAATCTCTGTTTCCGCCACTTTCTTCGCGAAGACCGGATCATCCATCAGCGTACCGCCCTGACCATCCGGGGTATTCGCCGCCAGCTTGCGCAACTTCTCGAGACGAATCTTGGAGCGCGGCACACCGGCAATGTTGGTACGCTCGTGAGTCAGCAGCACCTTGGCGTAGGTCCAACCCTGATTCTCTTCACCGATGAGGTTCTCAACCGGCACACGCACGTTGTCGAAATGCACCTCGTTGACTTCGGGCTGGCCATCCAGCAGATAGATGGGGGAGAGTTTGATCCCGGGGGTCTTCATGTCGATCAGCAGAAAGCTGATGCCTTCCTGCTTCTTCACGGTGTTGTCCGTGCGCACGAGGCAAAATATCCAATCGGCATACTGACCGAGGGTATTCCAGGTCTTCGTGCCGTTGACGACGTAGTGGTCACCCTGACGCACCGCAGTCGTCTTCAATGAGGCAAGATCTGATCCAGCGTTGGGTTCGGAATAGCCCTGACACCACCAGACGTTGCTTTCGAGAATGTCGGGCAGAAAGCGCTTCTTCTGCTCTTCGCTGCCATAGGTGTAGATGACCGGTGCCACCATCTTCATCCCGAAAGCGACGGGCTCCGGAGCTCCCACACGGGCCATCTCTTCGGCAAAGATATACTTCTGCACGGCAGTCCAGCCGGTGCCACCGTATTCAACAGGCCAGTTTGGTGCCACCCAGCCCTTGCGATAAAGAATCTTCTGCCAACGGACATAATCATCCTTGTCGAGACGTATCCTGTTCTCCACCTTGTCGCGAATATCTCTGGGAAATTCGCTCTCCAGAAAGGTGCGCACATCGTGCTGGAACTGCAATTCTTCTGCGGTGAAAGCGGCGTTCACGCGGATTCTCCTGACATTTGCTAAAGGTCCTCAGATGACAACCGAGGCGACTCTATCACTAATCAGGCATGATGAAAACGGAAAATCGAGCACTTGTTCGGCGTCAGGGAACGCTCATGATGGCATTCCTGATGTGACAAATTCGATACTGCCACGAATGCCCGCTCATTCAGTGCGAGTGACGCTCCTGCGGGCTGTCTGCCAGCGCATCCTGAAGACAATGGAAGACCGGATCGTCGTAGAAGTCATCGATGCCTTCGTAACGAATCGCAGACAGAGCGGTCGTCATCGCATCACTGGAGCTGGCGAAAAGTTCGACCCATTCCGATATCTGTCCCTGGCGTCCGATCACACGCAGAATCCAGCCATCGGGGGCACTGAACTCCACTTCGATTCTTACGGTCTTGCCATCCTGAGAGACATCACGGCAGAGCATCACATCCTGATGCAGCCCTTCCATTGCCTCACCAACCGATCCGACCCCCTGTTTTGTTTCCATGGTCATACGCGCCTCCCTGGCTGGATTCGAGAATTGATGCAAGCGAATGCCTGCACACGCTTCAAGAAATAGACGGGAAACGTTGATCTGTCCAGCAGCACGCGATTGCTGCGCCGGACTCGCTTCAGGAGAAGCTGATTCTGCGGATGGCGCTGAATCCGGCGTTCCAGACCAGCAGTGTGAAACCCGTCAGGGCGGGCACCACGAAGATGAGCAAGGCACTGACGTCCTGATCGGCCATGCCGGTCACTGCCATGAGGATGTAAACGATCGAGGCCAGCACATGACACAGCAGATAGAAGACGATGAGCGTGTAGCTGGTCTTGCTCATCGCACACCCTCGCCCGGAGAACAGCCAGCGTAGTGCAAAGAAGAAACCCAGCAGAT
>Ga0155965_1094_pt1 | contig 12967 bp, 13 predicted proteins | sample RifCSPlowO2_02_FD_107619 | JGI IMG/M metagenome (GOLD analysis project Ga0155965, IMG submission 107619) | Gammaproteobacteria bacterium RIFCSPLOWO2_02_FULL_57_10
GGCTGCCGCCATCTGCAGAGTCGTCGCCTGGAAGATACCGTTGCCGATGCCCTCGTATGGCGTCTCACCGGCGTACCAGACCTCCCCGCGGTTCTCCATTTTCCAGGCCTGGGATGGCACGATGCCACGGCTGGCTTCGGGAATGTCGATCGCTGCGTTTGCGCCGAAACCAAAGGTCAGCAAGTAGTCGTGAATCTTGTCTACGCCCAGATCGACGGCCAGCTGGTAGAAATAGGTGTTGCAGGACTGATAGATGGCCCGACGCAGATCGATCGGACCGTGACCGCTCTTGTCGACCCACCATGTCCAGTCGTAATACGGACGTGAGCGGCCGGGCAGGCGGTAGTAACCCGGATCATTGATGACAGTCTCTGGTGTGATCGTGCCGTGATACAGCCCGGCCAGACCAATGAAAGGCTTGATGGTTGAGCCAGGGATTCGCGATGCGATGGCACGGTTGAACAAGGGCGTATGACCGGAACGATTGAGCTCGGTCAACTGGGCTCGACTGATGCCGGTGACAAACAGATTGGGGTCATAGCCAGGCTTGCTCACCATCGCGAGCACTCCTCCAGTAGCCGGATCGATTGCCACGACGGCACCACGACGATCACCCAGGGCGCGCTCGGCGGCGGCCTGCAGGCGACTGTCCATGTGCAGCACAATGTCGCGTCCCGGCACCGGATCCGTCCGATCAAGTACGCGCATCACCTGACCCCGGTTGTTTTTCTCGACCGTCTCGTAGCCTACCTGGCCGTGCAGAAGCTCTTCATAGGTCTTCTCGATGCCAGTCTTGCCGATCTGGTTCGTTCCGCGATAGTTCGCCACCTGCTCGGGCGTCATCGCATCCAGCTCTTCCCTGTTGATCTCGGAGACATAGCCAAGCGCATGCGCGGCAATTTCACGGAATGGGTAGTGCCGCACGAGCTGTGCCTCGACGGCAAATCCCGGCAACAGGTGCTGATTCACGGCGATACTGGCGATCTCTTCCTCGCTCAGCTGATAACGCAATGGTACCGATGTGTGTGGCACCGCGCGGCGACTCTGACGTACCCGGTACTGCTCGATGTCATCATCGCTGAGATTGATCGCGGAGCGCAGAAGGTCGAGGGACACATCGAGATCAGTGGCAGTTTCGCGCACCACGGTCAGGTTGAAGATTGGACGGTTGTCCGCCAGCAGCTCACCGTTGCGATCGTAGATAAGTCCACGATTCGGCGATACGTATTGGGAGTGCAGACGATTGCCATCGGAACGGGCAGAGAAATAGTCGTGACGGTAGACCTGCAGGTACACCATCCAGGCGACCAGCGCGCTGACGAGCAGAAAGATGAAGACACCAGCGACGACCATGCGCCTGTTGAAGATCAGGGTCTCGCTTTCGTGATCATTCAGCTTGAACTTTTCCGCCATACTTCCTTCTATTGCTGATGAGTTCAGTGTAAGACAAACGTTTTCCGAATTAGTTTAATAATCACTCATGCCCGATGGTAGGGGTGCGCGTTCAGAACACTCCACACACGATAGACCTGCTCAGCCACCACAATCCTCACCAGCGGATGGGGCAGCGTCAGTGCGGACAACGACCACTGCTCGTCGGCTCGCTTCACGCACGCCTCGCCGAGACCGTCGGGCCCGCCCACCAGAAGTGCCATGTTGCGCCCTTCCATTCTGATTGCATCGACACGTCTGGCCATGGCTTCGGTGCTCAGTGCACGTCCCTCCACTTCCAGCGCCACCACGTAATCTGTCGGCTTCACTCTGGCAAGCAGCGCCTCACTCTCCTTGCGGATGGCCTGTTCTACATCCAGACCCTTGCCGCGTTTGGCCAGCGGCACTTCCACCAGGGTCAGGGAGAGGTCTGCGGGCAGTCGCCTGCTGTACTCCGCCACCCCCTCCTCCACCCAGGACGGCATGCGCGTGCCGACCGAGATCAGACTAATCTTCATCCCTTGCCTTGCGCACACTTCTGGATTCATCGTTGACAATGGAATCGAAGTTCCACAAATCTTCCAGACTGTAGAGCGCTCGGGTTCTGGCCAGCATGATGTGCACGATCACCGGCCCCAGATCGACCAGTATCCATTCTGCCTGCAGTCGCCCTTCTTCTCCGACCACCCGTTCACCCGCCGCCTTGAACTGCTTGATCACCTCATCCGCGAGCGAACGCAGATGTGTCGTGGAAGTGCCTGTGACGATGACCATGAAATCGGTGATCTGTGTCAGCTTCTGAACGTTCAGGCAGACGATGTCCTGCCCCTTGACCTCTTCGAGTGCGTGTACTGCAAGTTGCGATAACTGAATTGTGTTCAAACTGTCTTGATCCTTTCTCTCGTGTCACGTGCAGGCGACATGCCTGCGCGGGGTAATGCATGTGCTATCCAGCACGGTACAAGTCGTGTTCTTCAATGTAGTCAGCCACTGCGTCCGGCAGCAGCGTGGCAATCGGTCCGTGCTCCTGCAATGCACTTCGCACCTGCGTCGACGATATGTCGATCTGCAGCGCATCGAGCATGATGACCCTGCCCTCGCGCGCAGTGAACAACTGCGTTGCGGATTCCACCTGGCGCCCCTGCATTTCACCCGCGATTTCCGCAGGAATGGCAATCGTCACACCCGGCCTGCTCACCACTGCAATGTGTGCGAACTGCGGAATCTGCTGCCAGCGATGCCAGCGGGCCAGCCCGCGAAACGCATCTGCTCCCATCACCAGCACCAGCGCAGCGTCGGGAAAATCTCTTCGCAGTGATTCCAGAGTCTCCACCGTGTAGGACACGCCGGGCCGGGAACATTCACGCTCATCCACCAGCAATCGGCCATCAATCTGCGCGGCCAGCTTCACCATCGTGACGCGATCCCGGGCAGACGCTGTGGCGGGTCCGCGATGATTCGGCAGATGACAGGGCACCAGACGCAATTCATCGAGGGACAGCGCGTCCACGGCCTCCAGAGCCACTGCGATGTGTCCTCTGTGCACGGGGTCGAACATGCCTCCCATCACACCGATTCTGCGCACCTTCTCTCCGCGTAGATCATTGCCTGATGTGGCCATCACCGAGCACGATGTACTTCTGCGATGTCAGTCCTTCCAATCCCACCGGGCCACGCGCGTGCAGTTTATCGGTGGATATGCCGATCTCCGCACCGAGCCCGTATTCGAAACCATCCGCGAAACGCGTCGACGCATTCACCATCACGGAACTGGAATCCACCTCGCGCAGGAATCGCTGCGCGCGACCGTAATCTTCGGTGATGATTGATTCGGTGTGCGCCGAACTGTAACGAGCAATATGCGTCAGGGCCTCGTCGAGATCGGCAACAATCCTGATGGAGAGAACTGGCGCCAGATACTCCGTGCCCCAATCTTCTTCCGTCGCGGCAATCACACCGTCGATCAACGCTCGTGTCTTTTCACAGCCACGCAGCTCCACTCCAGCGGCACGATAGGCGGCAGCAAGTGCAGGCAGTACTGCAGCAGCAACCCCTTCTGCGATCAGCAAGGACTCCATCGTGTTGCAGGTACCGTAACGCTGTGTCTTGGCGTTTACTGCCACCTTCACCGCCTTGTCGAGATCGGCGCGATCATCGATGTAGACGTGACAGTTGCCATCCAGGTGCTTGATCACCGGTACGCGTGCGTCGGCGCTGATGCGCTCGATCAGCGATTTGCCACCGCGCGGCACAATCACATCGACGAACTCCGGCATGGTGATGAGCTTGCCGACAGCTGCGCGATCAGTTGTCGCAACGACCTGAACGGCATGCTCGGTGATGCCTGCGGCACGCAACCCGATGACGATGCACTCGGCAATCGCCTGATTGGAATGCAGCGCTTCGGAACCCCCACGCAGGATCACGGCATTGCCGGATTTCAGGCACAGGCTCGCGGCCTCGCACGTCACGTTCGGGCGGGATTCGTAGATGATGCCGACAACGCCGAGCGGCACGCGCATCTTGCCAACCTGAATACCGGAAGGCCGATAACGCAGATCTGTCACTTCACCGACAGGGTCTGGCAGCTCGGCAACCTGGCGCAGTCCTTCGATCATGTTGTCTATGCGGGCGGGCGTAAGCTCCAGACGATCAAGCATTGCTGAATCGAGCCCCTTCTGGCGACCTGCCGCGAGATCCTTTTGATTCGCAGTCATGAGTTGATCGCGACGCTGATCGATGACGTCAGCGATGGTGAGCAACGCGGCATTCTTCTGCGCGGTTGTCGCGCGAGCCGTCTCACGCGCAGCCGCACGCGCCTGGCGACCAAGCGTCGTCATGTAGCTGTCGATGTCATTTGTCTGGAGGGTTGCGATGCGACCCGCTGCGTTCGTAGCCATTGCCCGATCCTGCGTCGCCTGTTCGTCAGGCCTGAAAAATGGGGCATTATAGCCCCGCGAAGGGGGCGCAGACAAAAGATTGCGGGCCTGTCATCAAATATCGTTTTGCAGGCTCATTTCGGCAGGATAAGGCCTCATGTACCAGGAGTCCCGAATGTAGTCGTCGGGGTGTTTGCGGAAGTGGTGATTGAGCAGTGTGATGGGGACAATCAGCGGCACCTGACCCCGCAGATACTGGGCGATGGACTCGCTCAACTCCGCCTTGTCATCAGCGTCGAGATGCTGTTTCAGATACCCTTGAATATGCTGCAACACATTGACATGATTGCCTTTTGTGGCACGAATACGCAGTGCTGCCATGAGCTCACCGATGTAACGCGTGCAGACTTCCGCAAGATTCTCGCGGTTGGCACCGGCCACAAGCGGGCCAAGGGACCGATAGGTCTTCTGGCAATGACTCATCAGAATCAGCTTGTGACGGGCATGAAAGTTCACCAGCGCAGAGACCGTCATGCCTGCTCTGTGAAGAGCCTGCCAGCGTGACATCACATAGACGCGCTGGATGAAATTCTCCCGCAATACCGGATCACCCAGGCGCCCCTCTTCCTCGACAGGCAGATTCGGAAAGTTCTTCATGAGCGTGGCCGCATAGATTCCAACGCCATCGCGCCGCGGGTAACTGCCCTCGTAGACCTTCACCCTCTCCATGCCGCAGCTCGGTGACGCCTTCTTGAGGATGTAGCCGGAGAGTTCGCGGTGCCATTGCTGCTGGGCATCGGCACACTCGGTAAGCGCAACCGTGTAATCCAGAGTATCGTCAACGGTGGAAACACAATGGATTGCGTCGTCACGGCTCACGAGTCTGATGGGGCGGCGGGGAATTCCGAGACCAATGGCGACTTCCGGGCAGAACGAACGAAACTCGAAGTAGGCACCAAGCGTCTTCTCGATGTAGGAATCCAGTTGGTGCTGACCATCAAACCGCACCTTCTCACCCAACAGACAACTGCTGATGCCTACTGGAATTCTGCCCTGCTCTGACGCTGTCGCACTCAACTGAACCGCCTGTGTGGAAATGATTTCGTGAATAAGGTGTCAGGGATGAATCTGACTCGGCATGGCATCCGGCAAGGATTGGTAGGCCGCCACTATCGCATCGACCTCGGCCCGAAAGGACGGCGAATAGTTCATGCGCGTTGCCACCCAGGAATCCCGCACCGCCTTGACTCGCATGGTGGAGCGCCAGCGCTCCATGCGTGGCTCGAATTCGTCGCGATCAAACAGCCCCTGCTGGAACTGGTAATGGGAGTTTTCCCACTCGCGCCACACTCCTGCCAGAAAGTATGCATGCATCATACGCTCGCCGGGGTCCAGCGGTTCACCTGCGTTGACCTTGGCGATGGCAACGGCCAGATCGATCTCGGTGGCGACCCATTCGGAAAACATCATCTGCTTTTCGGAAATCGCGTCGCGAGTCTGGGAGCGCATCATCTCCGTGTTCTGGCGAATCTCCAGTCCGAGAAAGATGATACCCATGATGACGGCGACACTCGCCGAGAAATTCATCCAGTTGCTGATCTTGTTCATGATTCAATCCTGCTCACTATTGTTCTTCTCAGCGCTGCCAATGACCGCACTCAATTCAAGTTTACCTGCAATCAGACTCTGTTTGTCGGCGCGAGTCAGATTCTTGATCCGACACTCCAGTGCCGAAGCCACTGCGCGATTGCCTGCCGCCATCGTGTATACCAGTTCGAGCGGTCCCTTGCCGCGCAAATAGCGGGCGGCTTTCGCTCCCCCCTCCTGATGCTCCGCAAAGCGTCGCGCCACGTCTGTCGTGATGCCTGTGTAGAGCGTGCCATTGCGACAACGCACCAGATACAGATACCAGCCCTCAGACATGAGCCGTCACTCCAGTCCAGTGTTCTCCCTGTCGCGCAACGCGGCCCTCGTCTTCGAGCTTGATGAGATGGGCAAGCAGTGTGCGTTGCGCCCAGGGCAACAGATGCGGCGGGACATCATCGTACACGCGCAGTGCCAGTGACTCGAGGCTGACCTCCCCCGCGTCGCGACTCAACTCCATGAGCCCGGTCAAGGTCTTCTGCTCGCGGCGCAGACGGTGACGGATCAGCGTGTCGATGACGTTCCGGGGTTCTTCCATCAAGCGCCCGTGCCCCGGTGCGAGGGATACCACGGGCAGTGCCTTCACTTTTGCCAGCGATTCCAGATAGTGACGCATATTGCCGTCAGGCGGGAGGATGACCGGGGTGGTGCCTTCGAGAATGTGGTCGCCGGTAAAGAGCATCCCCTCTTCCTCCAGCAGGTAACAGAAATGATTGGAGACGTGTCCGGGCGTGTGCACCAGCCGCATCCGGAATTCTCCACAGGAGACGATCTCTCCGTCGCGATAAATTCGCGCGGGCTTGAAGGTCTGGTCTTGATGAGGACTGTCGACAGGCGCAGAAAGGCCGATCACCTGGGCTCCGGTACGCTGCTGCAACTCCAGTGTGCCGGGAGAGTGATCTCCATGGGTATGAGTGACGAATATCCAGCCCAAGGAGCGCCCCGCGAGAATCCGCAGTACCGCATCGATGTGCTCGGGATCGGCCGGACCCGGATCGACCAGAGCCAGTCGCTGAGTGCCGATGAGATAACTGTTGGTGCCCGGGCCGGTCATCAGGCCGGCATTGCGTCCCAGTACGCGCAGCACGGGAACACGCCCGGTCCCGATGGCCATTGGCACTCCCGCCAGCAGCGCAGATTTGCTTGCTTCCGATCTCAACTCCGCCCCCGGTTGTGCCGTCATGACTGCCTGCACAGCTGTTCCCACAACCGCCTGTATGACCGCATGGATGCTGCCTGTTTTGTGGTCATGATAGCCCGTTTGCGGCACAGCGAAAACCCGCATCGACCAATGCCTCCGGAGGTCAGCGAGCGGCCATCCAGCACTATCCGGAGGGCTACGTCGGACTGGCATTAACCGACGTTTCAGGATATAAAGTGCGCTTTCAAAAACAGGCACACGCGCGCACAAATTGATCCTCTTCCTTGTCTCCTGGCGCATGACCCGCAGCAACAACCCTGAAACCAGCATTTATCACCAGCATTCATAAAAAGACAGCAAGGTAACCGCGATGTACAAGATTCAAACCTTCAACCAGATCTCCAGCAAAGGCCTCGTTCGCTTTCCCTCCACATACGAAGTCGGACCCGGTCTGAGTGACAGCGATGCCATTCTGGTACGCAGTCACAAGCTGCAGGACAGCGATGCCAATGCCAATCTCAAGGCCGTCGCCCGTGCCGGTGCTGGTGTCAACAATGTCCCCGTCGCCAGCTACACCGAGAAAGGCATCGTGGTCTTCAACACACCCGGCGCCAACGCCAATGCGGTGAAAGAGCTGGTGCTGTGCGGATTGCTGTTGTCCTCACGCGGTATCCTGCCAGGCATGGCCTACGTGAACTCACTGCACGAGATGCAGGACAATGCCGCCATGTCCAAGCTGCTGGAAGCAGAGAAGATCCGCTTCAAGGGCACCGAGATCGCGGGCAAGACACTGGGCATCATCGGCCTCGGCGCCATCGGTTCACTGGTGGCAGAGATGGCGATCAGTCTGGGCATGAAGGTGCTGGGTTACGACCCGGCGCTGTCCGTGGACGCCGCATGGAGGCTGCCGAACCAGGTGCGCAAGATCGAGAACATCACTGCGCTGCTGGCCAACTCCGACTTCGTGAGCCTGCACCTGCCGGTACTGGAAGCGACCCGCAACCTGATCGACGCCAACATGGTCGCCGCGATGAAACCCGGCCTGTGCCTGCTGAACTTCTCCCGCGACGAGATCGTCAATAATGAGGCGATCGTCAATGGTCTGAACAACAAGCAGTTGCGTATGTACGTGAGCGATTTCCCCTGCGCCGAGTTCATCGGCCGTGACGACGTGATCCTGATGCCACATATTGGCGCCAGCACAGACGAAGCAGAGGACAACTGTGCGGTGATGGCTGCAGACCAGCTGATGGACTTCCTCGAGAACGGCAATATCAAGAACTCGGTGAACTTCCCGGCAATCTCTCTGGATCGTGCTCCGAACGCAAAGAAGGGCACGCGTCTGGCGATCATCAACAAGAACGTGCCGGGAATGCTGGGGCAGATTCTGTCAGTGCTGGCAGAGCAGAAGATCAACGTGATCGACATGATCAACAAGAGCCGCAACGAGATTGCCTACAACCTGATCGACGTGGAGAGCTGCCCCTCCGATGCAGCTTTGGCCCAGATCGCCGCGATTCAAGATGTCATCAAAGTAACGGTGCTCTGATATTTTTGTGCCCTGAGAGAAGGGGGCAGTAGCCGTTGGGCAGTGAAAGGCAGACTTCTTCGATCGGCATTTGTGGAAGTGACCTTCCTTGGTCCGATTGACCACTGGACGTGAGGGCGTGGAGTCCGGTGCTCCCTGGCGTGACCGTCTTCCGCCTGGATGGCGGAAGCCGAGCCCCCATGGATGGGTTCACGGCGTGTCACGACAGGGAGCACCGGACTCTGCGCCAAGCCACTGACACGACCGGCGTTCGCAGAGTGGCACAGAATTCGAGGGGCAGGAGTGTGGTGTTCGCTGGCGTGACCGTCATCCGCCAGGACGGCGGATGTCGAGCCCCCATGGATGGGTTCACGGCGTGTCACGCCAGCGCCCACCGCGCTCCTGCCCCCGCACAGATACAACAGATTATTAACTAGCAACCTCAGGAAACCACTATGACACGTGTATTCAACTTCGGGGCCGGCCCCGCCATGCTGCCAACCTCCGTGATGGAAAAGGCTCGCGACGAGTTTCTCGACTTCAGAGGCATGGGCGCCGGACTGATCGAGATCAGCCATCGCTCCAAGGAATTCGATGCCGTCATCGACAGAGCAGACGCCCTGTTCAAGGAACTTTCCGGCCTGCCGGACAATTACAAGATCCTGTACGTGCACGGTGGCGCGCAGATGCAATTCTCTGCGATTCCGTTGAACCTGCTCGGTCTGAAGCCAGCGCACAAGGCTGCCTATGTTGACTCAGGCAACTTCGCACAGCTGGCACGCAAGGAAGCCGCGCGCTTCGGCAACGTCATTGCCGCCGCGAGCAGCGAGGCCACCAACTTCGACCGCATCCCCGAGTTCGATCCGAAGAAGCTCGATCAGGACACGTCCTACGTCCACATCACCAGCAACAACACCATCTTCGGCACCCGCTGGAACAAGTTTCCCGAGACTGGCGGCATTCCGCTGGTGGCCGACATGACCTCCGAGCTCCTGTCGCGCAAACTCGACTACAACCAGTTCGGCGTCATCTTCGCCGGTCTGCAGAAAAACCTGGGACCGGCTGGTATGGCCGTCGTGATCATCCGCGAAGACCTGCTCGGCCACGCGCTGCCGTACACGCCTTCGTTGCTCGACTACTCCGTGTACGCGAAGAACCATTCTCTCTACAACACCAACAACACCTTCGCCATCTACATGATGATGCTGGTGCTGGAGTGGTTGAAGGATCAGGGCGGCGTGCCGGCAATAGAGGCGCTGAACGAGAAGAAGGCCAAGCTGATCTATGACGCGATCGACGGCACCGACTTCTACATCGGCTCTGCGCACAAGGATTCCCGTTCGGTCATGAACGTGACCTTCAACATCGCGAACCCCGACCTGACCGACGCCTTCGTCAGCGAAGCGAACAAGCAGGGCCTGTACGCACTGAAGGGCCATCGCCTCGTGGGTGGCATCCGCGCCTCCATCTACAACGCGATGCCGTTGGAAGGCTGCCAGAAACTGGTGGACTTCATGAAGGACTTCGAGAAGCGTAACGGCTGATTGAGTTCGGCGCTTTCGTACAACCAATGACTGTGGGAGCGGGCCTTGCCCGCGATTCAGCATGACGCTGAAACCAATCGCGGGCAGGCCCGCTCCCACAGTGATTCGATTACAATGGCGCCCATGAGCGCCACCCGCAAGATCATCCACTGTGACTGCGACTGCTTCTATGCGTCGATCGAGACGCGCGACAATCCCGCGCTGAAGGGCTTGCCCGTGGCTGTCGGCGGCAGTCCGCAGCATCGTGGCGTGGTCGCCACGTGCAACTACGAGGCCCGCAAGTTCGGCGTGCATTCCGCGATGCCGATGGCAACAGCGCTGCGCCAGTGTCCGGATTTGATCGTCATCTTTCCGCGCATGGAAAAATATCGCGAAGCTTCGCGCGCCGTGCACGCAATCTTCCAGGACTACACTGCCATCATCGAACCTCTATCCCTCGATGAAGCCTATCTCGACGTCACGAACACTGCCGCCTTCCAGGGCAGCGCGACTCTGATCGCTCAGGAGATCCGCCGTCGTGTCCGCGAAGAGGTCGGCATTACCATTTCGGCTGGCATCGCCCCCAACAAGTTCGTCGCCAAGATAGCGAGCGATTGGAACAAACCGGATGGCCAGTTCGTCGTCAAGCCCGAGGAGGTCGACGCCTTCGTGAAGGGACTTCCAGTGAAAAAGATCTATGGCGTAGGCAAGGTGACAGCGGGCAGACTCAATGGCCTCGGCATCGAGACCTGCGGCGACCTGCGCGCTTGGTCCGAGGAAGCCCTGATGTCACATTTCGGCAGCTTTGGCACGAATCTCCATCGCCTGTGCCGGGGCATCGACGAGCGCGAAGTCTCCACGGGTCGCACGCGCAAATCCCTCAGCGTCGAGAACACCTACTCCACCGATCTACCCTCACTGCAGGCGTGCCTCGACTGTCTGCCAGAGTTGCATGAGCAATTGCAGACACGCCTGCGCCATGTCGAGGCCGAGTACCGGATCAGCAAGAAATACATGAAACTGCGCTTCAAGGATTTCGTGTCAACAACTGTCGAATCCATCTCCAGTGAGAGCGATCTGGCGGGATATGTCACGCTGTGCACTACCGCGTACACGCGAGGCAATCGACCGGTGCGTCTGCTTGGATTGGGAGTCAAACTGGAGCCTGTCAACGCTCACCCGGCAGGGGACGCCTTCACACGCGATCCGCGCAGCAGACAACTGCCATTACGGCTGGAAGTGAACCATGATTGACTGCAGAGGCCAGGAAAAAAATCTCATATTGTAGGAGCGTGCTTGCACGCGATTGCCAGAACTTCGCTCAAACCTGAGAAACAGACCAATGTCAGTAGAAAAGAAGCCCCTCCCAAAAGTCTCCAACTACATCACCGTCGAAGGCGAGAAGCGCCTGCGGGATGAACTGAACTATCTCTGGCGGGTGGAGCGCCCAAAGGTGACGCAGCAGGTCAGCGATGCAGCCGCGCTGGGCGATCGCTCCGAGAATGCGGAATACATCTATGGGAAGAAACGCCTGCGCGAGATCGATCGCCGGGTTCGTCACCTGCGCAAGCGACTCGAACTGTTGACGATTGTGGACAAGGCGCCGACCGACACGAGTCGAATCTATTTCGGGGCCCGTATCCGCGTGGAAGATGAGGAAGGCAATGAACATCACTATCGTCTTGTGGGACCGGACGAGATAGGCGAGAGCCCCGGTTACATCAGCGTCGATGCTCCACTGGGCAGAGCGCTGCTGGGCAAGCCTGTGGACAGCGAGGTCACCATCGTCACACCCGGCGGCAGACGCACGTGGTACGTTCTCGATATCCAGTATAAAGGTGCCGGATGAAACACGTCACGATCCTGGCAGTGGAAGACGCACTGGCGTCCAGCATGACCATTCCTCTGGAAATGATCCATGCCGCCGATGTCATCAAGCGCATCCGCAACAAGCGTGCGGAGCGTCGCAGCTTTGTCATCGCCAGTGTCGACGGACGACCGCTCACCATGACGGGAGGCATGGCAATTCAACCTGCCGCCAGCATTGCCGAGATCACACACACCGACCTGATTTTCGTGCCGGCCCTGTGGGGAAACCCCAATGCCATCGTCAGAAAACATCCGCAGATCACGGCATGGCTGATTGCTCGCTACCAGGCCGGTGCCACCATCTGCAGCGTGGGAACAGGCAGCTATTTTCTCGCAGAAGCAGGGTTGCTCGATGGTCGTACGGCGACAACGCACTGGTACTACTTCGATGACTTCGCGAAGCGCTATCCAGCCGTCAATCTGCAACGCAAGCGCTTCATCACCCACGCGGATCGTCTGTACTGCACAGGCAGCGTGAATGCGGTGCGTGATGTCATGCTGCACTTCGTTGAGCAACTCTTCACATCGGATGTCGCGGACGAGGTCTCCCATCACTTCACGCATGAATTGAAACGCTCCTATGAATCGATGCTGCTCGACAGCGAAGAAAAGGATACGCATCACGACGAGCAGATCATCAAGATTCAGGAATGGTTGCAACAGAATTACCGCCACGATGTGCAGCTCAAGCAACTGGCACAGCAATTCGACATCAGCGTGCGCTCGTTCAATCGCCGCTTCCGCGCCGCAGCGGGCACCACTCCATTGCAGTATCTGCAGGAGGTCAGGCTCGAGCAGGCCAAGGCGCTGCTCAAGCAAAGTAATCTGAGCATAGCCGAGATCGCCTTCGCCGTCGGTTATCAGGACACCAGTTATTTCTCTTCGCTTTTCAAGCGGGCAAACGCCATCACGCCGAACGAGTATCGACATCTGGTGCGGGAAAAGTTGTTCA
>Ga0155965_1048_pt2 | contig 12757 bp, 15 predicted proteins | sample RifCSPlowO2_02_FD_107619 | JGI IMG/M metagenome (GOLD analysis project Ga0155965, IMG submission 107619) | Gammaproteobacteria bacterium RIFCSPLOWO2_02_FULL_57_10
TTCCTCGGCCGTCGCTGCAATCGAAGATCAGCCGGAGCTTGCGATCGGCAACGCCATTGGTTCCAATATTTTCAATATCGGTATCGCACTCGGCATTGCCACCATCATAAGACCTTTGACACCTCCCGCATCGCTGTTGCATCAGGAACTGCCCGCCCTGATGCTCGTCACTGTGGTAAGCGGTCTTCTGTTCGCCGATCTGTATCTGGGACTTGTTGACAGTGTGGTTCTGATTGCACTGCTCGCGTTTATCGCGTATCGCCTCTTTCGCACGAAGACCAGCGCACTGACATCAGCCGATGATGAAATTGCCGATCTGGAAATTCCCGCGATCACCAACTGGCGTGCAACTGCATATCTGTTCTTCGGCCTGCTGCTCTTGATCGCCGGAGCCGAAGCCCTGGTCACCGGCGCCAGCTCTGCGGCGACTCGCATGGGAGTCTCATCGGGCATCATAGGTTTGACGATCGTGGCGATGGGGACAAGCCTGCCCGAACTCGCGTCGACCGTTGCCGCCGTCTTGCGCGGACATCATGATCTCGCCATTGGTAACATTGTCGGATCCAACATACTCAACCTGCTGGTCGTCCTGCCGTTCCCCGGATTGCTGGCAGCAGGTGTGATAGAGCCCGCCATGCTGTCGCGAGACTACACAGCAATGCTGCTCATGACCCTGGCTCTTTGTGGCGTTTGTTTCTGGACCATAAAGTCAGGAAAAACCATCGGGCGATTCTTTGGTGTCTGCTTTCTTCTCATGTATGGTGGCTGGTTCCTCACCATGTATCGACAGCTGTGAAAGGTTGCGTTGACTTACTATGATCGCTGAGACATGAACAGGACATGAATGGAACGGAGTCAAAGATGACTGACAGAGATACACTGATCAACAGCGCGCGACGCACCATCGAGATCGAGCACCGCGCCGTCGGCGAATTGTTGCAGCGAATCGACAGCGCATTCGTGCAGGCATGCGAGATTCTGCTTGCCTGCAAGGGAAGAATCGTCGTGACAGGCATGGGCAAGTCCGGCCACATCGCGCGAAAGATTGCCGCGACACTTTCCAGCACCGGCTCTCCAGCCATGTTCGTGCATCCTGGCGAAGCCAGCCACGGCGATCTGGGGATGATCACGGACAGCGATGTGGTGTTCGCACTCTCCAACTCCGGTACGACCAGTGAGATCGTCACGATCCTGCCGGTATTGAAACGCAAGGGCATCCCGCTTATCAGCATGACGGGCGATGGCAACTCGCTGCTCGCGCAGACGTCCACCGTACATCTGGATGCAAGTGTCAGTGAGGAGGCCTGCCCCCTCGGACTCGCACCAACCACCAGCACCACGGTGGCACTGGTGCTGGGCGACGCACTGGCGATGGCGCTGCTGGAAGCAAAGGGCTTCACTCGCGAAGAATTTGCGTTCTCTCATCCCGGTGGCCGGCTCGGGCGTCGATTGCTGTTGAAGGTCAAGGATGTCATGCACAGCGATGCGGCAATCCCACAGGTGCCTCCTGGCACCCTGCTCAGCGATGCCCTCCTGGAAATCACACGAAAGGGGCTCGGCATGACGACAGTGGTGGCCACAGATGGCAGTCTGCGCGGCGTCTTTACCGATGGTGACCTGCGTCGCACGCTCGATTCCGGCAAGGATATCCACAAGACATTGATCGACGACGTCATGTCCACCCGCAGCAAGAAAATCCGCGAGAACGCCCTGGCCACCGAGGCGGTGCACCTGATGCAGGAGAACCGCATCTATACCCTGATCGTCGTCGACGATGCCGATGCCCTGAAAGGCATTATCCGCATGCACGACCTTTTGCAGGCGAACGTGGTTTAATGCAACTGAAGAAACCCTCTGCAGCACTTGCACACAGGAAGCCCCTTTCATGATTTTCAACATAGACCCCAGTGAGATCATCGCACGCGCTCGCGACGTCAAGCTTCTGGTTCTCGACGTTGATGGCGTCCTCACAGCGGGCGAACTTTTTCTGTCCGACAGTGGCGAGGAGATCAAGGCGTTCAGCACCCTCGACGGCCAGGGGATCAAACTGCTGCAGAGTGCAGGCGTAATGGTTGGAATCATCAGCGGGCGCAGATCGGCGCTGGTCGCCCGGCGTGCGGAAAATCTTGGCATCGAACACCTGTTTCAGGGTCGCGAGGATAAACTCAATGCACTGAACGAGATGTGCAGCAATACCGGCGTCCCACCCGGTGCCATAGCCTATGTGGGAGACGACCTCCCCGACATCAAGGTAATGAACACCGTGCGTCTGAGTTTCGCGGTAGACAATGCGCACATCAGTGTGAAGAAGACGGCCCATGCGCAGACTCAGAAGAGCGGTGGCCACGGCGCAGTGCGCGAAGTATGTGATTTCATTCTCCAGGCACAGGACAAGTATGACGACGCAATCGCCCACTTCCTCTGAACAGGACAGCAGTCCGAACATCGCCAGAGGCCTGCCCGGCAGCTGGCGGGTCTGGGGCATCATCAGCCTCGGAGCCCTGGCCTTCTTTGCCGGTCGGCAACTGGTGCTTGAACCTCCAGCCCCATCCAGAACCACCAATCCGACCACCGAGATCAACTATGATGCTTATTCCGTTGGCATCACCAGTGTGCTGTACAACGCAGATGGTCGCATCGAATACACCCTCGAAGCATCGGAGCAGATCCACTACCTCGACAACACCACGGTATTGACGAATCCATTCGTGCGGCTGTATCAGGACTCGGGTGCACGCTGGAATATCGTGGCCAGATCGGGCAGAATCCACGGGGCCGCGGAGAGCGACGATATCGAGCGACTCGATCTCAGCGACGAAGTGGAGTTGTTTCAGATCGACGAACTGGGCAGCAGGATGACTCTGGCGACAGAATTCATCTCGATCTACCCCGGCCCGGAGACCATGGACACTGACCGAGAGGTCATCATGTCAACAGAGCATCTGCGTCAGACTGCGATGGGCATGCACGCCGATATAAACCAGGACAAATTGACTTTTCTCTCACAGGTCAGAGGCAGATATGAAGTTGAAAGCAGTCAACCCTGATCTCGGCAGAGCCCTGGCACTCGTACTGGCTGGCTGCACGACTCTGAGCCCCGCATCAGGACTTTTCGCTGCCCAGCAGACTGAAGGGGCACATGAATATCGTGCCGACGGAGAAACCACGATCGAGACCATCAACGGCATGCGAGTGATCACTCTCAGGCAGAATGTTTTCGTTCGTCAGAACGAAGTGGAGCTGACCGGTGACATAGCCGTGCTCGAATACAATCTGGACAATGAATTACAGCAAGTGCGCCTGACTGGCACCCCTGCCAACTTTCAGCAGCAACCCCAGACCGACAGCGCCCCTATCACAGGCTACAGCGATACCATCAATTATTACGCGGGAGCAGAATCGATTGTCGAGTTCATCGGCAGCGCCAGCTTCAATCAACCAGGCACTACCCTGCAGTGCGCCGAGATCCGTCACGTCATCGAGACCGGAGCTACCTCCGGACAGGCCTGCAGCGGCTCATTGAGCCCACAAAGCACCAATGGCGCGACGGATTCCGTGCAGAACGATACCGGGGCTGCCAGCCCCCAGCCGAATTGATGGACACACTAAAAGCCTCCCACCTCGCCAAGTCCTACAAAGGCCGACAAGTCGTCAGAGATGTGTCGCTGAGTATCGACAGCGGACAGATCGTCGGGCTGCTCGGACCCAACGGTGCGGGCAAGACCACCTGTTTCTACATGATCGTGGGGTTGGTGAAGGCCGATGGCGGTTCCATATCCCTCAACTCCGCCGACCTGACCGGGCTGCCAATTCACGCCCGCGCCCAGCAGGGCCTCGGCTACCTGCCGCAGGATTCCTCCATTTTTCGCACGCTGACAGTGGCGGAAAATATCCTCGCCATTCTGGAGACACGCAAGGATCTGAATCGCACCGAGCGGCTGCAGAAACTGGAGAGCCTGCTTCAGGAATTTCACATTACCCACATCCGCGACAACCGCGGCCTGAGCCTGTCAGGTGGCGAGCGTCGGCGCACCGAGATCGCCCGCGCACTGGCAACGGAGCCCCGCTTCATTCTGCTCGATGAACCCTTCGCCGGTGTCGACCCGATCTCCGTGAGCGACATCAAGGACATCATCACGCACCTCAAGAACAAGGGCATAGGCGTACTGCTCACCGATCACAATGTCCGTGAAACGCTTGATATCTGCGAGAAGGCCTACATCGTCAGCGAGGGCCAGATCATTGCCGAGGGTTCGGCCGAAGTCATCCTCGCCAATCAGAAAGTCCGGGATGTCTATCTCGGCCACCAGTTCCGAATCTGAATATGCAAATGCACACTTGCAATTACATATGCGATTGCGGCACGATACTTGCTAACGCCATTTCCGCACGACTTCCGTCGGATTCAGCAGCCACTGCCAGATAAATCACCGCACCTGCAAATGACATCGTTCGTATGACAATCATGAAGTACAGCAGACCATGAAATTATCGCTTCAGCTCAAGCTGGGTCAGACCCTGACCATGACCCCACAGCTGCAGCAAGCGATTCGCCTTCTACAGCTTTCCACTCTCGATCTGCAACAGGAAATCCATCAGGCACTGGAATCCAATCCAATGCTGGAACTGGATGAAGGCACGGACGATTTTCACGCCAAGGAAGATGCCGGGACTGAGCAGAATTCCGAAAGCAATATCTCCAGCGATGAATACAGCGCCGACCGAATCCTCAACAACGAGAGTTACGAACAGAGTCAGCGCGAAGAACGGTTGGACCAGGACGACAATCGCTGGGAGGAACACATTCCGGAAGAGCTGTCCGTCGACAGCAGCTGGGAGGATGTCTATCAGAGCAGCTATACCTCGACAGGCAGTGGTTCAGGCAACGGCTCCGATGGCGAGACCTCCGATTTCGAGTCGCGAAACAGCGCTACCGAAACGTTGCAGGATCACCTGATGTGGCAGTTGAACCTGACCCCGATGTCGGACGCTGACAGACTCATCGGCCTGGCCATCGTCGACGCAATCGACTCCAATGGCATGCTCACGGTCAGCATCGACTCGATACATGCCAGCCTGATCCGTTCACTCGACATCGATCCGGAAGAAGTTGTTGCGGTGCTGCATCGCATCCAGCAGTTCGATCCGGTGGGCGTGGGCTATCGCAATCTTTCTGAATGCCTGCTCATTCAACTCAATCAGGTTGAGGCGGAAGACATGACGCCGGCGGTTGCGCACGCCAAGGTCATCGTCAAGGATCATCTGCCGTTGCTCGGCAATCGGGACTACGCACAACTGATGCGTATCACGCGCCTGAAGGAACCGGAACTGCGCGATGCCATCAGCATCATCGAGAGTCTCAACCCGCGCCCCGGCGCCGATATCTCACCACCTTCCACCACCTACATCGTGCCCGATGTCATCGTATCCAAGGACAGTGACACCGGCCGCTGGCGCGTCGAATTGAATCCGGAAACAGCTCCCAGAATCCGCATCAATCCCGACTACGCCTCCCTTGTCCGCCGCTCCGACACCAGCAGCGACAACAATTATCTGCGGGACAACCTGCAGGAAGCGCGCTGGTTCATCAAGAGCCTGCAGAGCCGCAACGAAACCCTCATGAAAGTTGCGACCCGCATCGTCGAGCATCAGAAAGGTTTCTTCGAGTACGGCGAAGAGGCCATGAAGCCGCTTGTACTGCACGACATCGCCGAAGCAGTCAACATGCATGAATCCACCATCTCCCGGGTCACCACCCAGAAGTACATGCATACGCCAAAGGGTATCTTCGAACTGAAGTACTTCTTCTCCAGCCATGTGAGCACGGCAGGTGGAGGGGAGTGTTCCTCCACTGCAATCCGGGCGCTGATCAAGAAACTGGTCGCTGGCGAGAGCGCTCGCAAGCCCCTCAGTGACAGCAAGATCACCAAGCTGCTGGAGGATCAAGGCATCAACGTGGCGCGTCGCACCATTGCGAAGTACCGTGAGTCACTCTCCATTCCACCGTCCAACGAGCGCAAGAAACTGGTCTGAGCCTGCATGTGTCAAGGACACTGCCAACAATGAATCCAAGCCATTTTGCCCCTGAGCCACAAAAAATGCTCATCTCCCGGTCCGCTTCAGTGCTAGAATCACCGGCGAAAAATTTCCACAAGAGACGTGCCCACAATGCGACTTGAGACCATACTGACCCCGGAGCGCTGCTTCTGCAATCTGCCTGGTGTCAGTAAGAAGCGGTTTCTGACGACGGTCAGCGAGCTGATCTCCGAAGCGACCCACAGTCTTTCCGCCGACCAGATCTACACTGCCCTGCTCGCCCGCGAGCAGCTTGGCAGCACGGGGATCGGCAACGGAATCGCCATTCCCCATTGCCGCGTGGCCGACTGCAAGACCATTACCGGCACCCTCGTCACGCTGGAGGAAGGCATTGATTTCGATGCCATTGACTCACGAACGGTTGACCTGTTGTTCGTGCTGATTGTGCCCGCAGAGGAAATGAACGAGCACCTCAAGGTTCTCGGAGCGGTGGCCTCTCTTTTTCATCAGGAAGAGTTCTGCAACAAGCTGCGCCAGGCCCGTTCCGCGCAGGAGCTCTACGACATCGCGACCAGCTTCTGACAACTGTTCACTGGTTGGCAAACCTGATAAGGTAAGTTTGAATTGACTGCAGCCCATGAATCGGCACGCAGTACTCCTGCTCCAAATCCCAGGCGAAGACATTGTGAAACTGCTCATCATCAGCGGCCGCTCAGGCTCCGGCAAGAGTACTGCACTCAATATGCTGGAGGATCACGGCTACTACTGTATCGACAACCTGCCTGCCAGCCTGCTGCCTGCATTGGCGCAGCGCGTGTCGGCACAGGCAGCGGATCTGAGCCGGGTAGCCGTCAGCATCGACGCTCGCAACATCCCCTCGGATCTGCAGCAGGTGCCACAGATCATCGAACAGCTCACGCAGAGCTCCCTGAAGACCGAGATCATTTTTCTGGATGCCAGCAGCCCCGCTCTCATCAAGCGTTTCAGTGAGAGTCGTCGCAAGCATCCATTGACGACGGACAAGATCGGTTTGCGCGAAGCCATCAACATGGAGACAGAATTGCTGGAGCCCATCGCGTTGCTGGCGAGCCTCTCCATCGATACCAGTAACATGTCACTGCACCAACTGCGTGACAGCATCAAGACCCGTGTAGTGGAACGCGATGAGGAAGGCCTCGCTCTGATGTTCGAGTCCTTCGGCTACAAGCATGGCGTACCGATAGATGCCGACATCGTTTATGACGTGCGCTGCCTTCCGAATCCGTACTGGGAAAAAAGCCTGCGCGCACTCACCGGGCTGGATGCCGAAGTCGCCGAATGGTTGGAGGCGCAGACAGAAGTCGAGGCCATGTATACAGATCTGTGTACTTACCTGGACAAATGGTTACCGAAATTTGCGGAGAACAACCGCAGCTACATGACGGTGGCAATTGGCTGCACCGGAGGACAGCATCGCTCGGTGTATCTGACAGAAAGACTGAAGAAGCATTTTTCAAGGAAAACAAGAAACGTGCAGGTCATGCATCGCGAATTGCGAAGACATGAGCCCGCCTGAGGACCGTTAGAGAATTTCATGATCGAATCCACCATTACAATCTGCAACAAGGCGGGACTGCATGCACGAGCCGCCGCGCGCATGGTCTCCGTGAGTTCCGCATTCAATAGCTCGATCAAGGTGGGGCAGGACAAGCTCGTCGACGGCAAGAGTATTCTTTCGTTGATGATGCTTGCTGCCAGCAAGGGCACTGTTCTGAATCTCATCATCGACGGTGAGGATGAAAATGCCGCATTGGACGCAATCACCACTCTGGTAAACAATCGCTTTGACGAAAGCGAATGAATTTGCGCACGACACAGGAAACAGCATGAAGAAGCTAGACCCGATTGACTGGAGCCTTGAGCCCCCCAGCAAATCACAGCTCAAGAGAGACATGACCAGCCTGCAGAAGCTCGGCGAGGAACTGACCACGCTGAACAAGAAGCAACTGGAAAAACTGCCACTGTCCGATTTGTTGCGCGCAGCCATTGCAGAGTACCTCCGCCTGCCCAACAGTAATGGTGCCAAACGGCGCCAGTTGCAATTCATCGGCAAGGTCATGCGCGACACCAATCACGAGGAGATTCAGACAGAGCTCGACAAGATGCGCACACCGGATCGCGCGCAGGTTCGCCGTGCTCAACTGATAGAGGAATGGGGAGAGAGACTCCTCGCGGGAGCCGAAGAAGAAATCAACGCCTTCGTGAACGATTACCCACTTGCGGAACGACAGGCTATCCGTCAGATCGTGCGCAACTACAGCAAGGATAACGAGGAAGCAGCGCGCACGCATCGCCGCAGACTGCTGAACTACATCAAGGAATATATCGAGTAGTCGAGCTCAGCGACCGAGTTCGTACAGCAGATATGCCCACCGTTCGGCGTACTGAGCAATCAATTCTTCCACCGAACCCGTATCGAAATGCCCTGCCCCCGGTCGCGTTCGCAGCAACACGGGGCGCGACGGATCCGCCATCGCCTGCAACTGCGCGGCGAACTTGTAGCTGTGCGCGGGTGCCACTACATCATCACTCTCCGACGTCAGCAGCAACACCGCCGGGTAGGCAGTGCCTGGGCGCACATTATGATAGGGAGAGTAGCTAAGCATCGCCGCAAACTGCTCGGGCGCTTCGACGCTGCCATATTCTTCCTGCCAGCTCTCGGCACCACCAAACTCCGAGAGACGCACCATGTCCATCGGGCCTGCTGACAATATCACCGCCCCGAACTGCGCGGGCTCTCTGTTCATGGCGGCCGCGGCCAGCATGGCACCATGACTCGCCCCCATCAGTGCCAGCCGTCCACGCTCTACGTATCCCTGTTCGTGAAGATACTGCACCGCCATCAGCAGATCATCAATGCTGCGGGACTTGCCGACACCTTTGGCCTCCTCATGCCATTGCGGGCCAAGTTCGCCACCTCCACGCACGGCTGCAAGCACGTAGACCCCTCCCCGCTCCATCCACCCCATGCGCGCAATGGAAAATCCGGCATCCATCGGAATTCCAAAGCCTCCGTACACTTCCAGAAGAACGTTACTGCCCTCGGCCCGCACGCGATCCCGCCTCCCGGCAATCAGCAACGGAATACCTTCGGACTGCGCAGACGGAACGGTCACGCGTTCCACCACGAACTCCTCAGGGGCAAAGCCAGGCACAGGGGTGAAGAGAGTGCTGATCTCGCCAGTCAGAGTATTCAACCGGAAGATCGCGCCGGGATCAGTCAGTGTAGAAAAATTGAGGAACACCTCATCGTCACGCTCACCCTCGGAGAACGCTGCGATTCTGCCAGGACCCGGCAAGGGCAATGTATGGCGCGATCCATCGGTGGCAACCAACTCCAGCGCGGACACACCCGCGTCCATATACTCCACCAGCACGCCATTCGACACCTGCAATGCGCTTATTATCTGACGCTGGTCCGCAGCAACCACTACAGTGGGCGACATGGCGCCATCTACGGCAGGATCGATACTGATGACGCTACCGGCTGGAGCTTCCTGCGTACTCAGAAAAAGGAGCTTCCCGTCCTTACTGTCCAGAAATTGCAGAGTGCCTGGTGCACCTGCCCCGAGTGACACAGGCTGGCTACCCGCCCTGTTCACTGCAATCAGAAGAGTGCGCAATTGCCCTGTCGACATCTCCTCCGTCACGATCAGGGTCGGTCCGGAGGCAGCAGCCCGCACACGAATGACACTCGCAGACTCATGCACGAGTTCATCCACAACGTCCGTCAGTGCTGCCTGCTGCACAGCACGAAAATAGATACCCGTCGATGTCGAATCGGTTGCGGAAACGCCAGCGCTGTAATAGAAGCCCTGACTGTCAGGGCGCCAGACAATGTCATCAACGTCGAGCCACTCCAGAACCGATTCTGCTGCATCAGTATCTGCATCCAGATCACGCAGGTGCCAACGACGCTGCTGACCCTCTGCATCGGTCTGCAGCCACGCCAGATAACGGCCATCCGGACTGATGGACACGGCAGCAAGCACTCGCGGTGGACTCGTCCACTCTCCAGGATCGAGCAGGGTGACGGGCTCGGCGGTCGGGTCGCTCTGCATGTCCAGCGTATAGTGATCCGCGCTGTCGGTGTTGCGGAACAGGAACCAGCGTTCACCAAAGCGGCGCGGCACCTCGCGACGCTCGAACTGCCACAACCGGGCAAGAGACTCGCGAACTGCGGCGACATCCGGGAGATCAGCAAAGTAGACGTCGCTCAACAGCTGCTGCGCCGCAAGCCAATCCGAGACTTCCGCAGAATTCTCGGCAGAGTTCGCACCGCCAGTCTCGAGCCAGCGATAAGGATCTTGGACAGCTGTGCCGTGCAGAATGTCAGTATGGGGAAGGCGTTGTGCGAAGGGGTAAGCAGTGCGATCGACTGATGGCGAAGCTGCCCTGTCGCACCCGCCAAGAAGAAGACTCAGCAGGATCACGGCGGCAGAAGCCAGAGACTTCGACATCCGATTCTACTCGCTGAACAGCGTGATCAGCGACTCCCGCAGCCAGCGATGCGAACTGTCACTGTCGGCCTGGCGATGCCAATAGAGATGGAAATCCAACTCCTGCACAGCGAAAGGCAGTGGCAGGATTTCCAGATCGTACTTGACGGCAAGAAAGCGCGGCAGACTCAATGCCAGGTCAGTTGTGCTGACAATGGCGGCCGCTACCCGATAGTGCTGTACGCGCAACTTGATGCGACGTTCGCGCTCATGTTTCAGAAGTGCCAGGTCGACTTGTCCGAGCCCCTTGCGACGGCTGGACACATGGATATGCTGGAGGGACAGGAAATTGTCGAGCGTGAGACCCTGCGCGACAACCGGATGTCCACGACGAACAACGCAGACATATTCGTCGCGGATGAGAGATTGATGACACAACTGCGGGTCTTCAATCACCGGCACATCGACTGCGAAATCGAGTTCTCCACGAGCCAGATTGCGCACCAGTTCGGTCCGCTTCACGTAGTAGCTCTGGAGGCCAACGCCGGGGGCATGCTCCTGGAAAAAGGGGAACAGCCGCGGCAACACCACTGCCTCGGCAAGATCGGTCATGCTGAACTGATAGGTGCGCTCTGCCCGCAGCGGATCAAACTCCTCGCGCTCAAGAATGCTGGTATTGAGCAGGCTCAGAGCATCGGACACATTCTGCGCAATGCTCTCGGCCACAGGCGTCGGCAACATTCCGCGCGCAGTGCGCACGAACAATTCATCGTTGAAGAGTTTGCGCAGACGCGCCAGCGCGTTGCTGACCGCCGGTTGAGTGATCGCCAGCGATTTCGCTGCCTGTGTCAGATTCCGCTCGGTGTAGATTGTGTCAAACACCAGAAACAGATTGAGATCACATTTCTTCAGACTCATGCCCGCCCCTTTCTTGATAGCCTTGTCCATGAACATCAATGCCATGAATAGTACTGCAATTGGTCAATTAATCAACACAATGCTCGTCAGCTCAAGAAATCAGCTGATACGGAAAGCCCGAAATCGGTGCTCGCAAGTTGTTTGTCATGCCACAAAACGGGTCAGACCTCACGGTAAATGCGGCAGCAAACGCAGCTGCAGGATTAACCTCAGTCAGCACGAGCTTCTGCTTCAGGTCCGTATGTACCTGTCAAAAATTTAGTGCTACCATCGCCGCTGCTCTTGCCAATCGGATGAAGAAAAAACAACAAAATCAATAAATTATAAGAGGCCTGGAATGTCGGACAGAAATGCTCGCTCGTACTGGAAAGCAAACCTCAGAATTGTCGTTTCACTCCTCTGTGTCTGGTTCTTCATCTCCTTCGTCTGCGGCATTCTGCTGGCGGATTTCCTCGACAATTTCCGTATCGCCGGTTTCAAACTGGGATTCTGGATGGCCCAACAGGGTTCGATCTATGGCTTCGTGATTCTCATCTTTGTCTACATTCGACTGATGGACAGACTGGATCATCAATACAACCTCGATCAGATCCAGAATGCTGACAAGCCACACACTGCGAACTCCCACACGGATGCAGCGGAGAAGAAAGCATGAGCGTGCAGATCTGGACTTACATATTCATTGGCTTGTCTTTCGGCCTCTATATAGCAATTGCCGTATGGTCAAAAGCAGGATCGACCCACGATTTCTATGTCGCTGGGGGTGGCGTTCGTCCTCTGACAAACGGAATGGCCACTGCGGCAGACTGGATGTCTGCTGCCTCGTTCATCTCAATGGCAGGACTCATCTCGTTCCTCGGCAGGGACGGCACCTACTATCTGATGGGGTGGACCGGTGGCTACGTGTTGCTGGCACTGCTGCTGGCTCCCTACCTGCGCAAATTCGGCAAGTTCACCGTACCTGCCTTCATCGGTGATCGCTATTACTCTCAGAGCGCGCGCCTGACCGCAGTCTTCTGCGCCATCGTGGTGTCCTTCGTTTATGTCTGCGGGCAGATGCAAGGCGCGGGTATCGTGTTCGCGCGTTTTCTCGAAACGGACATCACCACAGGCGTCATCATCGGGATGACCATCGTGTTCTTCTATGCCGTGCTCGGCGGCATGAAGGGCATCACCTACACTCAGGTTGCACAGTACTGTGTGTTGATATTCGCCTACATGGTGCCCGCTGTCTTCATTTCACTGATGATGACCGGCAATCCGATTCCTCAGCTTGGATTCGGCTCGGAGCTGACGCCGGAATACGGTGGCGGTTATCTGCTTGA
>Ga0155965_1079_pt1 | contig 12708 bp, 8 predicted proteins | sample RifCSPlowO2_02_FD_107619 | JGI IMG/M metagenome (GOLD analysis project Ga0155965, IMG submission 107619) | Gammaproteobacteria bacterium RIFCSPLOWO2_02_FULL_57_10
CAAATGCTGAATCTACCCGCCGACGCTTATCATCCGGTGTTTTCTCCGGACGGTGGACAGTTGGCTGTGACGATGCGACAGGATGTCTCTGCGCTTGGCACGGGTTCTAGTGAGAATCTCCTTGGCTACATCGCGCTGTATCAGCTTGCCGATGGCTCACTGACACGCCGCAGCTTCACAGGCGCCGCTTTTCGGCCCAAGTGGACACCCGATGGCAAACAGCTTGTCTATGGCATGTTCATGGACAATGCATGGGGCCTGTGGATCACGGCGGCCGACGGCAGTGGCCAGCCGCGTCAATTGTTGACTGCAACGGAGCCGGTATGGCCGGAATCGATCACGCCGGACGGTAACAGCCTGATTTTTGGAATTGGCTTATTCTCTCCCAGCGGCACTACGCGATTGCATCTGCTATCTCTGCAGGAAACCGCCGCCGTTGGTCAGCCGCTGCTTGAGTTCGGCGATAGGCAGAGCGGCGCGGTGATCTCGCCCGATGGACGCTTCGTTGCCTACACGGGCAACGAACTGAACCGCGACACTGACGACCGGGCCTCCATCCGCGACCTCATCGTGCGTCCATATCCCAACGTGAATGATGGCCAGTGGCAGATCACCGGCACCAGCACTGTCGCAAATGCTGTCTGGGACAGCAGCGGCAAGAGCATGTACTTCTCACGCGGGGGCGACATTTACCGCGCTCCTGCCGACCCGGAAAATGGTTTCCGCCAGAGCGTTCCCGAGCCTGTGTTTGATTTGACCGCGTCCCCATCAAGCGCGTCCTCGTCCTCGGCTCCAGTGTTTGCGGTTTCGCCTGATGGACAGCGCTTCGTTTACCGCGAACTTGCAGCGGAAAACTCCTTCTTTGCCGCCGAAATGACGCATGCGGTGCTGGTGGACAACTGGATTGAAAAGGTGAGGCAGCTATTGCCTGTTACCAACTGATGAGTCAAGCAGGAGGGCGCCGGAGAGGTGCTTTGCTATGGATATATTTCACTCTATTGACCGAATTCTTCAAGTCAGTAAAAAGCAATCGGCAATTTTCAGCGCGCTGGTTGTGCTCGCCGCGAGCCTGAGCGTCGTACTGACTTATCAATATAATTCACCGACATGGGATGAACCAACACACATCGCTGCTGCTTTGGAGCTGCTGCAATCAGGTGAATACACTATTCAAACAGAAAATCCGCCCTTGTCGCGATTGCCAACCGGGATTGGCCCATTTTTGGATGGCGCAAGAATCGACGTTGTCCCCTCACTCCCCGTGTTTGATTTGGGGAATCAGGTGCTCTACTCAGAGGAAGGGTTTCTGGCGCAGAGGCTCACTTCAGCACGACTGGGTGTCTTGCCGTTTTTTATACTCTCAGCCGCGATAATCTGGCTGTGGCTCGCCCAGACCAGTGCTCTTTCTGCAGCAATTGGCGTGTTTTCACTCGCGACCCTTCCGATGGTCCTTGCTCATTCCGGGCTCGCGACTACCGATATTGCTTTCGTCGCATTATTTTTACTTGCCGTATATGCACTGCGTTTATGGGTTGAATCTCCCAATTTGAGGACCTCACTATCGATGGGATTCGCCGTGGGCGCCGCCATAACAACAAAATTTACAGCCATCCCATTTTTGGTTCCCACGGGCATTGCGTTCCTGGGATGTTGGTTGTGGTGTGAACGACTCGACATCAAAAAGGATTTACTGCTAAGAATCCCTCATCTTGTCTTGGCCTTTGCAGTTTGCTTGATCACAATTTGGGTCGTTTATGCATTCGATGTTGGAAAAATAAATGAATTCCCTGCAAGCGCAGCGCCGTTTGGACAAGTATATGGCGAGGGTATAGGCGGATTTCGAGGATGGCTTGGTAACTTCCTGCTCGATAAGACCATACCTGCTCCTGGCTTCTTCCACGGTCTATTGATGGTTGCGGCCCACAACGATGCCGGCCACCGGGCATTTGCGCTGGGACAATTCAGTCAAACCGGCTTTTGGTTTTATTATCCGCTGACCCTGTTTGTAAAAACACCAATACCTTTTTTGTTACTCTTTTTCGCTGGCCTGGGGTTCTTGATATTCAAGAGGGATGCCCGTTGGTGGCAGTGGGGTAGTTTGTTCTCGATGCTGCTTGTATTTATTTCGCTTTTGGCGAGCAATGTGAACATAGGTGGCAGGCATGCCCTGGCAATATACCCACTCGCCATTATCGCAATCGCCCCACAAATAAGTGCTTGGTTACGGAATCAAAAGCACAGGTGGAAGGGCATACCGCTCAGCGTAATATTGGTCGCATTTTTGATGTCTTGGTCATTTTCATCATGGGTAATTGCCTTTCCTGGCTACCTTTCCTATACCAACTGGTTTGCAGGCAAAGACCCGGGCTACGTGGTGAGTGACTCAGATCTGGATTGGGGACAAAGCGCTTATGCTTTGCGGGACTACCTTGCAGACATGGATGAGCCCGTCTCTCTTCTCTACCACGGTTCCGCGAAACTCTGTCATCTGGGGCTGCAGGGAATTCGGCCATTCAGTCCGGACCAGATTCCAGAGGGATTGGTGATTATCAGTGAACGGGTTTTCCGGTTATTGGTATCGCGAGCCGAGAGTGGAGAAGAGCAATTCACAATAGGCGCGATAAGAACCGATATTTGCGAGCCAAGCTCTTTTGTTCAAGTCATTGTCAAGGCTGATCAGGTTCAGTGGCTTCGCACAGAGGAGCCGATAACAATTATCGATAAAACCCTACGGGTATATCGAATGTAAAGTGCTCGACAGAGCATGAACAAAATTAACTATTCTACAAGGAGAGTAAGATGGACTGCCCTAAATGCAATGCGAAGATGATAGAGAGTTCCGTAGAAACACTGTATGGAAAAGTGGTGATAGACCAGTGTTCCAGTTGCAAAGGCCTGTGGTTTGACAATGGTGAGGCAGGGCAACTCAAGGAATCGTGGATGTCCGATTTCGTGGATATCGGCAACGCGAAGACAGGTAAAAAATTCAATCGAGTGCGTGCCATGCAATGCCCACGTTGCAGCAAGCCAACGGCCAGGATCGCTGATGCCAAACAATCGCATTTGGAATTTGAGGCCTGTGCTGATCACGGCATATTCATGGATGCCAGCGAATTTACTGATTACAAGCATGAAACCTTGGTGGATATGTTCAAGGATTTCGTGGCGTCCATCAGGAAAAGGTGAGGCTCCAGGATGAGCAGTTGCCGATTTTAACGCCCAGAAGTGAGCTGTGTTGGTGTACAGAATAAGAGTTCAATAAAAACCATTGGAAGATGAAACAATGCACATCAGGATTTATCTGCCCATGATCACCTTGCTGCTTTCACTGTGCCTGAGCCCATTGGTTGCTGCCCAGCTTGCGATAGATGACTTTTTTGCTGATTATTCTGCGGAAAAAACGCGACCAGTCACCTTTGATGATGTGGTCGATCTAAAGGCTGTGGATACCGCGCAAATTTCGCCCGATGGAACACAGGTGATTTACACGGTGCGGCAGTTTGAGCCGGACGCCAGTGACAGCGGTCAAATGCACGCACGCACACGCATCTGGAAAGTGTCGGTAGTTGATGGCGCCACCAGTGCGCATCAACTCACTTTCGGCGAGCAGGGGGATACTCAGCCGATGTGGTCACCCGACCAGCGCCATATCAGTTTTCTGTCTGCCCGCGGCACGGGAGAAAACGTGAAAGCACAGCTGTACGTGATGCGCGCGGATGGCGGTGAAGCGTGGAGACTTACCGACGCCAAAGAAGGTGTAACCGATTATGCCTGGGCGCCTGACAGCGCGCGCATTGCCTACACGTCTGTTGATGCGCGCACAGCCGATGAAGAGGCGCAGCAGAAACGCCGTGACGATGCCCAAGTGTTCGAGAGTGATTTTCGTTATGCGCAACTGTGGGTGGTTGATCTGACTTCCAAAGAAGCGACCCAGATTACTGAGGGCGCAGATTTCACCGTCATCAGGCCTGAGTGGTCACCCGACGGGACGCGTCTGGTTTTTCAGGGTAGCCGCACAACCATGCAGCGCGACACCCGACATGATCTTTATATTGCCAATGTTGCATCAAAATCCGTTGAAAAAATCAACACCAGTGCCGGTGCTCATCGAGCACCTGAGTGGTCGCCTGACGGCCGCACGATCGCTTATCTTGTCAGGGCTGCAGACGAAGCGCCGGTGGATGTGGATGACACTACACCGCGAGTCGTGCAGCAACAGAGCCTGATGCTCTATGACGTCGCCACAAAAACCTCACGTGATGTCACGGGAAATCTTGCTGTCGCGCCCGAACCAGTCACATGGAGCGCCGACAGTTCAACTTTGTACTTTGCAAGTGGCACCCGGGCCTGGTCAGAGGCTTGGTCCCTCAGCATTGCCAGCGGGGAATTTTCACAACTCACCTCCGGCCGTGTGATTCAGCTGCACTCAATCAGTCACGATGGCACAGCGCTGGCTGGAATTGTCAGCTCATCAAAAGCGCCGTTTGAAGTGTTTGTCTCTGACGCTGAGTTTGGCAGCCCGAAAGTGCTCACTGATACCAATCCACAGGCAAGGAGTTTTGCTATCGGCGAAACGGAAGTATTCACATGGAACAGTAGTGATGGGATGGAAATTGAGGGGGTGCTCCTGAAGCCTGTCGGCTACCAACCCGGCCAGCAATATCCGTTGCTGGTCGTTGCGCATGGCGGACCGGCTTCTGCTTACATCGATGGCTATCGTGTCGGCGGGCTTGAGGGAGGGCAGGCGTTAGCCGGTGAGGGCTGGGCAGTCTTCTATCCCAATCCTCGCGGCAGCACCAATTACGGTAACGCCTTTCTCAGCGCCAATGTCAGAGACTGGGGTGGTGGTGATTACCGTGACATCATGACGGGCGTAGACGCCCTGATTGCGCGTGGCATAACCGATCCCGATCGTATGGCCCATATCGGCTGGAGTTACGGCGGTTATATGACTGCTTGGGTGGTTTCACAGACCTCACGTTTCAAGGCGGCGATGGTAGGTGCCGGGTTAACCAATTTATGGAGTATGTACGGTACCAACGATATTCCAAACTCGCTGGTGAATTACTTTGGCGGCAATCCCAGTCGCGAAACAATGCCGCTGTATCTGGACCGCTCGGCGCTGTATCACATCCATAATGTCACAACGCCGACTCTGCTTCTGCACGGCGCCCAGGATGTGCGCGTACCACCGGGGCAGTCATCTGAGATGTTCCGCGCCCTTCGTGAGCGCGGCGTGCCTACGGAGCTGGTGCTTTATCCGCGTGAAGGTCATGGCATAGTTGAGTATTACCACCTGAAAGACAGGATGCAACGAATCCGTGACTGGATCACAACGCATACCTTGCAGCCAAACTGACACGATCCCGACAGGGCACCCCATGAGCAAATTGTTCGAAGAACTCAAACGCCGCAAAGTGGTACGAGTCGCTGGTGTTTACGCGGTGGTGGCATGGCTGCTGATTCAGGTGACCAACAACATCGTGCCCGCGCTGCAATTGCCAGCTTGGACAAGCACCTTGATTGTGGTGCTGCTGCTGATCGGCTTTCCGATTGCGCTGGTGCTGGCCTGGGCCTTTGAGGTCTCACCGGACGGAGTGCAGAGGCCAGGCGCAGATGATGCCTCGTTGGGCAACCAGGTTCCTGTCGCGCAAATCGCCAATACCAAACTGCTCTACGCGATCCTGACACTCGTGCTGCTCGTGGCAATGTTCCAGATCGGCGAGCGCCTGTTCTTCAACACCCCACCACCCGACACTCGCATTGCCGCAGTCTCCGGAAACGGAATACCGCAAGTAATTCGCTTCAAACTGCCAGTCAGCGACGATGGTTCACGCTTCCTCGGCGGTCGGCTCGATTCAGTATGGGGTCGCCCCAACAGCACGTCGCTGGCCCTGTCCCCCGATGGCTCGTTGCTGGCCTACACTGGCTGGGAGTTTGGTCCCGATAACAGCGTAACCTCTCTTCTGTATCTGCGCGGCCTGGATCAATTGCAAGCCGAAGCGATGGTCGGCACCGAGGATGCGTCTACACCCTTCTTCTCGCCGGATGGCCGGTGGATCGGCTATTTCGCCGGGCCGAGTCTGCGTCGGATTGCAGCGACAGGTGGTGAAAGCCAGACCATCGTCACCGATGCCGGAATCCCCTCGGGACTAAATTGGGAAACCGCCCGAGGCGCCAGTTGGGGCGATGATGACAGTATCGTTTACGGCGGCGCGGACGGACTTTATCGCGTTGCCGCCCGAGGTGGAGAGCCGCAGCTCATTGCAGCGCATGGCCGCAGTGCGGGTGAGTTTTTCCGCCTGGCGCAACCTCAGATGTTGCCGGGCAGCAAGGCCGTGCTGCTGCACGCCATGGTGACGGATGACCCCGCCACTACGCAGCTGATGCTTCTGGATCTGGCGACCGGCTCATTGACCGCGCTGCTGGAAGACGCCATGAACCCCCTCCTGCTGGACTCGGGCCAGTTGCTGTTCCTGCGTCGGGGCGCGTTGATGTCTGTGTCCTTCGACCTTGCCGAGCAAACCATTACGGGTGAGGCGGTGCCGGTGATGGCTGACGTTATGCAGGCGCTGAATATGCCGAATAGAAGTGCCAGTAGCGGCGCTGCCCAAATCACTTTTTCTCACTTGGGTCATATGGCCTATGCGGACGGTGGAATGTATCCGGCGAGGCCTGCCGAGATTGTGCGGGTGAGGCTGGATGGGACAGAAGAAGCACTGGGTCTGGACTTGCGAGAGTACATTTTTGTGGCTGTCTCGCCGGACGGTTCCAGACTCCTGTTGAATGACAGAACGGCTGAAGGGTTTAGGGTTTTGGGTCATGATCTGGCGCGTGGCGTGAGCAGCCGACTGGACGTGGGAGGCTTCGTCAATGTCGGTCCTCGGTTCAGCCCGGATGGTCTTTCCATAGCCTTTGCCTCGGATCGCGGCAATGTCCCGGTGAGCCTGCACCGGATGCCGCTGGATAACAGCCAACCCCCTGAGCGTCTGATAGTCAGTGCTGGTGCTAGCAACCTCGGTTCCTGGTCTTCTACCGGGGTCATTGCCTATGTGTTGGATGGTCGCGACATCTGGATGCTGCCCCCAGATGGAGAGCCGGTGCCATTTCTGACCACCGATGCCATAGAGACCCATCCGACCTTCACGCCCGATGGCCAATGGCTGGCCTATGTGTCGGATGCAACCGGGCGGGGTGAAGTCTATGTGCGCCCCTATCCCGGCCCAGGGGCCGCACTGCAGATCTCCGGCAACGGTGGCAGCGAGCCTGCCTGGTCACCGGATGGACGGCAGCTCTACTACCGCAGCCCTGGAGCAGCAGCAGATACAGCAGTGCTGAAGGGGGTTGATATCACGTTGAACACGACCAACTCCGGTTCCCCTTTGCAGGTCGGGCGTGAAGCGGTATTGATCGAGCCCTGGCCGTACCAGAGCATAACGCCCACGCGCAGCTTCGATGTCGCGCCGGACGGCTCATTCATCGTGATCAAGCTTGTGGATGACTCTGCCGCGACCCCCGGTGAGGCACCTGCTGCGAGAACTCGCAGGCGCTACGCCGTGCCGGAGTTCTACATTGTGCTGAATTTTGCGGAGGAGCTGCGTGGGCGGGCGCGGCAGGCGGCGCAGTGATGATAGATCCTCTTCGCCAAGTAGATTCAGTATCACTGAAGATTGGCGATCGGATCAGGTCAGCATCCTGCAAAAAGGGCAATACGGTCGTTGCCTTACTTTCAGCGTGCTTGCTTTCAAAGTAGAACCGGCGCAGCATAAGTAGACGTCAAAGCCACAAATAAGAGCCCTTTACGTCTACTTGATCATGAATACCAATACTGCCATCAAACGCCTGACCCACTGGGATCAACAGGGGCGTCATGTCTTTTTACGAGGAGACCTGGCCAAGATTTTCCATGACGACAGCCCTCGCGCGTTCAAGGCCGGGCTGCAGCGGTTGGTGGCCGATGGCATCCTGCAACGGCCTGTGCGCGGCGTTTATCTCTTTGCGCTCAGCGCAATCAAGGACAGCGACACGCTCGAACATATCGCCAAGGCGTTGCGCCGTGGTGAATACAACTATGTCAGCCTGGAATCCGCCTTGAGCGAGTATGGCGTCATTTCGCAGATTCCGGTGGACAGGCTTACCGTGATGACCACCGGGCGAAAAGGCGAGTACCCCACTCCTTTTGGCGTCATCGAGTTTACCCACACCAAGCGTTCGCCAGCGGAGATTCTGCCGGGTGTTCGCGAAGTCCAGCGACCGCTTAAGCTGGCGACTCCGGCTGCCGCATGGCGGGACCTGAAGAGGGTAGGACGCAATACGCATCTGGTGGATGAAAGGGAGCTGAGCGCCAATGGTGGATAGCAAAGATCGGCAAATCCGCACGGGAGATTTCGCCCGTTTGACCGCGCTGGCCATGGCTGCACCTGGCCGTGCGCATATGCGTCCGGTCGTTCAAAAAGAGTTGCTTCACTACGACATTCTATTCAGTCTGGAAACGGCAGGTCTGCTTGATCAACTGACCTTTCAGGGGGGCACTTCTCTTCGCCTGTGCTACGGTTCTCCACGGTTCAGCGAAGATCTGGACTTCGTCGGAGGCCGGGATTTCACACGCAAGCAGCTGGACCCCATCCGGGAGTGCATCGAGTATTACATTGGTCAGCGCTACGGTCTGGAAGTCACGGTAAAGGAGCCAAAGGAGTTGAAGTATGAGCGGGAATATGCGGACCTGAAAATCGACAAATGGCAGGTGTCGGTGGTCACCGCACCGGAACACAGTGACATCCCCCAGCAGCGCATCAAGGTAGAGGTGGCCAACATTGACGCCTGTTCTCGCCAGCCCCGGGCGCTGCAGATGAATTACGATTTTCTGCCTGATGGCTATAGCGATACTCTGGTGCTGACCGAAACCCTGGATGAGGTGATGGCCGACAAACTCGTGTCGCTGGTGAATACCACAGGGTATGTGCGCAATCGGGATATCTGGGATCTGCGCTGGCTGAAACAGCAAGGGGCGACACTTCGCACAGATTGGGTGCTGCGCAAGATCAACGACTACCGCATTGATGACTATGCCGACAAACTAAACCGAATGCTGGAGCGCCTGCCAGGGATTATCGAAGGAGAGGCCTTCAAGTCAGAACTGTTACGTTTCATTCCTTTGGATGTCGCGGAACGCACGCTGCACAAACCGAAGTTCACGACATTTCTTGCTGTCGAGGTGTCCGATTTGTTGAAACAGGTGCAGGCTGCGCTGCTGACAACAAGAACAAAAATCAAAGAGTAATCGCCCATGAGCAATTTGTTTCAAGAACTCAAACGCCGCAACGTATTCCGGGTAGCCGCCGCCTACGGCGTGGTCGGCTGGCTGGTCATACAGGTGATAGACACCGTTACCCCGCGCCTCGGTCTGCCTGACTGGGTTCCCACTCTTGTCATCGTGATAGTGTTGCTCGGTTTTCCTCTTGCGCTGTTGATTGCCTGGGCGTTCGAGGTCACAACCCAGGGGCTGAAGAGAACGGAGGATGTCGGTGAGGGTGAGTCCATCGTCCACGCCACCGGTCAAAAACTGAATGTCATTGTTATCGGAGCGCTGGTGCTTGCGCTGAGCTATTCCATTTGGCAGAACCAGTCTTCCGAGTACGCGCAAACATCCGACACAGAATCCGACGCCACTTCTGCAGTGACAGATGTTCCAACAGCTCAGCTCGAAGTTGCCGCTCTCATTACCGACAAATCGATCGCCATCTTGCCCTTCGCCGACTTCAGTGCTGACGGCAATCAAGGCTGGTTCGCCGATGGCCTGAGTGAGGAAATCCTGAACTCACTGGTGCGTATACCTGATCTGAAAGTGGCCTCAAGAACCTCCAGTTTCTCTTATCGGGATTCCAATCTGGAAATCACCGAGATTGCCAGGGCGATCGGTGTTGCGCATATTCTGGAAGGCTCCGTGCGACGATCAGACACCCGCCTGCGCATTACCGCGCAGCTGATTCGCGCAGCGGATGGGTTTCATCTGTGGTCGGAAAATTACGACCGCGCGCCCGATGATGCCATCGCCATTCAGGAGGACCTCGCCATTTCCATTTCCGAAGCACTGCAAACGGCGATGGACCCCGTAGCGCTGGCGGCGATGGCGAACGTCGGCACGGAATCCATCGCTGCTTACAATGCCTATCTTGAAGGGCTGTCGTTCTGGCCTTGTATTGAAGATCTGTCCTGTGTCGCCGCCCATGAACGCGCCATCGGGATTGATCCGGAATTTGCCGAGGCGCAGTTTCAGTTGGCCAACTATTGGAACGGGCAACTGGAGCTGACACTCATTAACGCCGACCCAGGTATCACGTACGCCGAGATCAAGGAACGCTTTCAACGCCGTGTTGCCAGCGCCATTGAATTCGCCAACAACCCGGTGGACCTGCTGAAGTATCGAGCTCTGCGCGCACGCGTGGATCTGCGCCTGGCCGACCGCCGGGAGCTGCTGTTGGCCTATCTGGAATCCCGACCCAACGATGCCGATTCCTGGTTTGCTCTGGCTGATGCTCAACGGGACATGGGGGATCTGGAGGGGGCGCTGACTGCGCTAAACGCAGTAGAACAATTGGACAGCCGAATTGAACGTGTCAATACGCTGATTACCGGATATTACCAGGCAGGAGACCTGGCCAGCGCGGCGCGAGTTGCTCTACATACGATAGTCGCTGCCGCCACCAACAGGAATGCGCTTTATCAGGCCCACCGGAGTTTGTTATGGGCAGGGGAGGTGAGCGAGGCGGCAAGGGCCGCGCGTTTGTATCATCAAACTCCCTTTCCTGATTCAGACTCAAGTGTGAATGAGAGAGCCAGGGCGCAACTGCTCGATATCCGTCAGGCCTGTGCCGAAGGCCGGGAGGCCGATGCCAATCAGATTTCTGCGGGATTCCCAGCCATCGACGAGTTGGGCGAAACTTCTCTGCACTGGCATGTTTTGCAGACTCTTGGAAGAAATCAGGAGGCGGAAGATCTGCTGCGTATCTATGACTCACCGGAAACAGTACTGCAGTTGTTTTCCTTTTATGGCTATCCTGAGTTTGACCCCCGGCCGTTCCCGTCTGTGATGGCGGTGCTGGAGCGTGAGGGTGCTACGCTGAAACCGCTGGTTCCAATACCTTACGCTTGTGGATGAATGGGGTCAGATTACTTGATCGAATAACCGGGGACGGAGCAAGCTGGTCATGATCACAGCAAATCAAGTAACCTCACCCCGTGATTCCGAATCCGCCTTGATAGAGAAGAGGGTGCAGTTCCAGACCCCGGTGCGCAAACCATGAGCAAGCTGTTCGAAGAACTCAAACGCCGCAAGATCTTCAAGGTCGCCGCCGTCTATGCCGTGGTGTCATGGCTGGTGATTCAGGTGGCCACCGCAATAACCCCCGCACTGCAACTGCCGCTCTGGACTCCTTCTCTGGTTGTGGTGCTGTTGCTACTCGGATTCGTTCCTACCTTGATTGCCGCGTGGGCCTACGAAACGACTCCGGACGGACTGCGGCCCGATGCTCAGGTCGCGCCAGTGACCGGTTTGCAGGCCACCGCTGCGCAACCCATCAACTATGTGATTCTGGTAATCGTGTTGCTGGTGGCCGGGTTTCAGGTGACCGATCAGTTTCTCCTGAACACCCAGCCGGCGACAAACCCATCATCGTCAACGATCACAGACGTAGTGCGGGTGAGTTTGCCGGTCGGCGAAGATCGCTCGCTTTATCTGGGCGGAACGGATGCCTCATTTGGCCGACCCGCCGCCACGTCGCTGGCATTTTCCAATGACGGCAGGTTGCTGGTGTATTCGGCCTGGGAACCGCTGTCGCGCGGGCAAAGATCGCGCCTCTATTTGCGGCCACTGGATCAGGAGCGAGCACAGTCCATTGACGGCACCGAGGGTGGAAGCAGCCCATTCCTGTCGCCCGACAATAATTGGATCGGATTCTATGTCGACAATGCCCTGAGGCGTATTCCGCTCACAGGCGGCATTGCCCAGACCATTGTTGCTTCAACGGAGAGCGATAGTTTTGAACTTTATGGCGCCAGCTGGGGCGACAACAACCGCATCGTGTATGCAGACCAGGTGCCGGGGTCTGCGGCCGCCCCAAGAATTGGGCTTTACCTTGTCGAGGCTAGTGGCGGCAGTGGCAGCTTGCTGGCCGAGCCCGGCGAATCTCAGGGGCAATTCAGCACTTACTCACAACCGCACATGCTGCCGGGTGGTGAGAGCGTGCTGTTTCAAGGCATGGCGGCGAATGGCGACCCGGAGCGCGCCGAAATCATCGTGCTGGAGTTTGCCTCCGGCACTCAGACCAGCCTGCTGAGCAACGCCATGAGCCCGCGTTACGTGTCTGAGACGGGTCATCTGCTGTTCATGCGTCAGGGCTTGCTGATGGCAGTGGGGTTTGATCCTGCAGCGCTGACCTTGATGGGAGAGCCCGTGGTCATCGCGGAAAACGTCATGCAGGCGCTTAATATACCCAATCCCGGCTGGAATACAGGCGTTGGGCAGTTGGCGATTTCTGCGGCCGGGCATCTGGTCTACGTGCGCGGAGGTGTCACGCCGGATGACCAAACCACTCTGGTCAGGGTCACCGTGGACGGTCAGGCCGCGCCGCTGACCTCGATCTCGCAGTCAACGACTGATGCGAGTTTCATGCGCCTGTCACCGGACGGCACTCGCCTCGCCTATCAATC
>Ga0155965_1046_pt2 | contig 12692 bp, 11 predicted proteins | sample RifCSPlowO2_02_FD_107619 | JGI IMG/M metagenome (GOLD analysis project Ga0155965, IMG submission 107619) | Gammaproteobacteria bacterium RIFCSPLOWO2_02_FULL_57_10
CCACAGGTGACATTTGCAGGCTTCATCTTGTAATATCGATTGCAACTCCCAATATTGAGAACTACTGGGAGAAATCAATCAGCCACAATCAATTTTCCTTGCGCGGCCGGGGTGAGAACTGACACCTTCTTGATGCCGGACTGCAATGGAACTCTGTTCGTGGAGGTCTTTGGCAGGAAGGCATTGGCTGCATGCCTGGTTTTCATGACCAGGCCGCCTGGTAGAGACTCCGGATCTTCAGGTCACAGACTATTGTTGACCACCACCGCTACGTGTTAACTGAGATGGGGGATATTCCCTTGAATGATATGGCAAAAAATTTACTTCTATGGATGGTGATCGCGGCTGTTCTGCTGACGGTGTTCAACAACATCAACCAGGAAACCAGCAGCACATCTGTTACCTATTCCGATTTCGTCAAGGAAGTGCGGGCTGGACAGGTCCGCTCCGTGGTGATTGCCGGGATTTCCGTGACGGGTCGTCGCATGGACAACACGCAGTTCACGACTACCATCCCCATGATCGGTGACGATCAGCTGCTGGACGACCTCTTCAACAACGGCGTCGAGATCGTCGGATCGGAGCCGGAGCGGCAGAGCATCTGGTCCCAGCTGCTCGTGGCGAGCTTCCCGATTCTCATCATCATAGGATTGTTCTTCTTCTTCATGCGCCAGATGCAGGGCGGCGGTGCCGGTGGCAAGGGTGGTCCCATGTCGTTTGGCAAGAGCAAGGCCAAACTGCTGGGCGAAGACCAGATCAAGGTGACCTTTGCCGATGTCGCTGGTGTCGATGAAGCCAAGGAAGACGTCAAGGAGCTGGTGGACTTCCTGCGTGAGCCGGACAAGTTCCAGCGCCTGGGTGGTCGAATCCCGCGCGGCATCCTCATGGTTGGTCAGCCCGGTACTGGTAAGACACTGCTGGCAAAGGCCATTGCGGGTGAGGCCAAGGTGCCATTCTTCTCCATTTCCGGCTCTGACTTCGTGGAAATGTTTGTCGGCGTGGGCGCGTCTCGCGTCCGTGACATGTTCGATCAGGCCAAGAAACAATCGCCCTGCATCATCTTCATTGACGAGATCGATGCCGTCGGTCGTCACCGTGGCGCAGGCCTTGGCGGCGGACATGACGAGCGCGAGCAGACATTGAACCAGTTGCTGGTGGAGATGGATGGTTTCGAGGCCAATGACGGCATCATCGTCATCGCCGCCACCAACCGTCCTGACGTCCTCGACCCCGCGCTGTTGCGCCCGGGCCGTTTCGATCGCCAGGTGGTTGTGGGACTTCCCGACATTCGTGGTCGCGAGCAGATACTGAAAGTGCATATGCGCAAGGTGCCGATCGACGAGCGCGTCAATGCGTCCGTGATTGCCCGCGGCACGCCTGGCTTCTCCGGTGCCGATCTGGCCAACCTGGTGAACGAGGCGGCCTTGTTCGCAGCCCGTGGCAACCGCAAGCTGGTGACGATGGAAGAGTTCGAGAAGGCCAAGGACAAGATCATGATGGGCGCCGAGCGCAAGTCCATGGTCATGTCCGACAAGGAGAAGCTCAACACCGCTTACCACGAGTCCGGCCATGCCATCGTCGGTCGTGTGGTCCCCGAGCATGATCCTGTCTACAAGGTCAGTATCATTCCCCGTGGTCGCGCCTTGGGCGTGACCATGTTCCTGCCGGAAGAGGATCGTTACAGTCTCAGCAAGCAGGGCATATTGAGCATGATCTGCAGTCTCTACGGTGGTCGTATTGCCGAAGAGATGACGCTCGGCACCGAAGGTGTCACGACGGGTGCGTCCAACGACATCCAGCGCGCCACCGATATGGCCCGCAACATGGTCACCAAGTGGGGCCTGTCCGAAAAATTGGGCCCGCTGATGTATGCCGAAGATGATGGTGAAGTGTTCCTTGGGCGCTCTGCCGGGTCACATTCGAAGGCTCACTCCGGGGAAACGGCGAAGATCATTGATGAAGAGATCAAGCGCATCATTGATGACTGCTACAGTCGTGCAAAACGTATTCTCGAAGAGAATCGCGACAAGCTCGAGCTGATGAAGGATGCTCTGCTGGAATACGAAACGATCGATGCCGACCAGATCAATGACATCATGGCGGGTCGTCGCCCACGTCCGCCTGCAGACTGGACCAGCAATGACTCGGATTCAGGATCGACGCGCACCAGGGCTTCTGACAGCAAACCCACCGACAGCACGATTGGTGGTCCGGCGAGTGAGCATTGATCGACTGCTGACCGTTTCGGCCACCAAGCAAGAAAGTTCTGGTGTCAGCATTGAGTAATACCTCACTGAGGGTCGGTGATCGGATCATCGACCTCTCCACTCCCAGGGTCATGGGCATTCTGAATGCCACTCCCGACTCATTTTCCGATGGAGGCAGACTCCATGAAGGGAAAGGGGCCGGGAGTTTTCGCGTGTCCGTCGCCAAGGCGCTCGAGGTTGCCGAGGCCATGGTCGACGCAGGCGCGGTCATCATCGATGTCGGGGGCGAGTCAACCCGGCCTGGAGCTCCCGAAGTGTCTGAGCAGGTGGAGCTTGATCGCGTCTTGCCGGTGATCGAAGCCATCGCAAGCAGGCTGGATGTCGCCTTGTCGGTAGACACCAGTTCGCCGAAGGTCATGACGATGGCGATTGCCGCAGGTGCCGGGCTCATCAATGATGTGCGGTCGTTGAGCCGAAGCGGGGCCGTTCAAGCTGCAGCACACACGAGCGCAGCAGTTTGCCTGATGCACATGCGCGGCGAGCCGGGCAGCATGCAGGACAATGTGACTTATGCCAGCGTGGTGGACGAGGTCTACGCATATCTGGAGCAGCGTGTGGCAATCTGCTTACAGGCCGGGATCGGGCTGGACCGATTGCTGATTGATCCTGGATTCGGTTTTGGCAAGACGTTGCAGCATAACTATGAGTTGCTCCGACATCTCGCTCGTTTCAAGACATTGGGTCTCCCGCTGCTGGTCGGGATTTCCCGCAAGTCCATGATTGGCAACGTGGTGAACCGGGATGTCAGCGAAAGACTGCCAGGCACTCTGGCTGCCACTGTGCATGCGTTGATCGGTGGCGCAGCGATTATCAGAACTCATGACGTGGCTGCGACAGTCGACGCAATCAAGGTTCACAGTGCTGTCGTCCAAAAATAAAAAGGTGTCGGAATGACAAAAGCAACAAAACCGCAGAAGCAGTATTTCGGGACCGACGGCATTCGGGGTCGTGTTGGCGAGTATCCCATCACCCCGGACTTCATGCTCAAGTTGGGCTGGGCTGCGGGCAAGGTCTTTGCCAAGACGGAGCGCGGTCGCAGCAAGATTCTGATAGGGAAGGATACGCGCATCTCTGGCTACATGTTCGAGGCTGCCCTTGAGGCCGGACTGACATCTGCAGGAGTCGACATCAACCTCCTCGGGCCGATGCCGACACCAGCCGTAGCCTACCTGACCAGAACCTTTCGGGCCCAGGCCGGGATCGTGATCAGCGCCTCCCACAATCCGTACCACGACAACGGCATCAAGTTTTTTTCCGGCGACGGCACCAAGCTGCCGGATGAAGTCGAGTTTGCCATCGAAGAGTACCTGGATCGCCCGATCACGACCGTGGACTCGCAGTTCATTGGCAAGGCCTTGCGGATCAACGATGCCGGCGGACGGTACGTTGAATACTGCAAGAGCACGATTCCTTCGGATATCAAACTGAGTGGACTCAAGATAGTCGTCGATTGCGCTCACGGCTCCACCTACAACATCGCCAGCAACGTCTTCATGGAGTTGGGTGCCGATGTGCGGACGATTGGCGCGTCACCCGATGGGCTGAACATCAATGATCATTGTGGTTCCACCTCGCCGCAGCGGCTTGTGGAGGAGGTGCTTGCCACCAAAGCTGACCTGGGGGTCGCCTTTGATGGTGATGGCGATCGACTGATCATGGTCGATCACCTTGGCAACATTGTTGACGGTGACGAGATTCTCTATCTGATTGCCCGGGATCGCAGGCGTCGCAAAGTCGACTTCGGTGGTGTGATCGGTACGGTCATGAGCAATCTTGGTCTGCAGTTGGGGCTGGAAGCTCTGGATATTCCCTTCGAAAGAGTCAGCGTGGGTGACCGTTACGTCATGGCGGGGCTGCAGCAGAAGGGCTGGTTGCTTGGCGGAGAGTCCTCCGGTCATGTGATTTGCCTGGACGTTGCCAGCACTGGCGACGGCATCGTTTCGTCGTTGCAGGCTCTTTACGCCATCGTCAGCGGCGAGACCACTCTCCACGAATTACGCAGCAAGATGAGCAAGTTCCCTCAAACCATGATCAACGTGCGAGTGTCCGGCAAGCAGAACCTGCTCGACAACGCCGCCGTCAGCAATGCCGTGAAGGCTGTGGAAGCGCGACTCGGCAAGAAGGGGCGGGTGTTGCTGCGGCCATCCGGCACAGAGCCTGTGGTTCGTGTCATGGTCGAAGGTGAGGACGGCGTGCTCGTCGTGCAACTCGCGCAGGAGCTTGCGGATATCGTGGCGGCACAGGTCTCCGCGTAAATTTCACGGGGCTCCTGAGAAGGTTGCAAGCACTGGGCAACTTGGTTATATTGGCGCCCCGTTTTCCCGATGTCAGACGAACTCCTCTGCACAGGTATTATGAATGCGCCGAAGTCTAGTCGCTGGAAACTGGAAGATGCACGGCTCCATACCGAGTATTGCGGAGCTGTTGAAGAAGCTGGTGGAAGGTGTTGGTGCAGAGCTCAGCGATGCGGAGGTAGTGGTATGTCCTTCCTCCCCCTATCTGCAAATGAGTCAGCACACGTTGCGTGGCACAGGAATCATTCTGGGTGCGCAGAACGTCCACAGTCAGCCATTCGGAGCCTTCACGGGCGAAGTGGCGGCCTCTATGCTGGCCGACTTTTCCGTGCGATACGTCATCGTGGGACATTCGGAACGCAGGCAGCTCTTCGGTGAGACGGATGCTGAAATCGTGCAGAAGTTTGTGGCTGTGCAGGCGCAGGCGATGACGCCGATACTGTGCGTTGGAGAAAGACTCGAAGATCGTGAGTCCGGTGCGGCAGAACGAGTCGTTGCCGACCAGCTGAACGCTGTTCTCGAGCAGTGTGGTGTTGCCGCGATGGCGAATGCGGTTATTGCATATGAGCCGGTTTGGGCGATTGGTACAGGTCGTACTGCGACGCCGGAGCAGGCGCAGGAAATGCACCGTTCCATCAGGGATCTGATTGCGCGGCGCAGCAGCAAGGTGGCAGGACAGATCCGTATCGTCTATGGCGGTAGTGTGAATGCCGCGAATGCCAGAGAGCTTTTCGTCCAGCCTGACATAGATGGCGGGCTGGTGGGCGGTGCTTCACTGAAGGCCGACGAATTCATAACGATTTGTAAGAGTGTGAGCTGAAGATGGAAACAATTGTTGTAGTGGTGCACGTGATCGCTGCTATTGCCATAGTGGGTCTGGTGTTGTTGCAACAGGGCAAGGGTGCTGATGCCGGCGCTGCGTTCGGCAGTGGTGCGTCGCAAACCGTATTCGGCAGCTCGGGATCGGGTAACTTCCTGACGCGCTCGACGTCCATTGCTGCGACAGTGTTTTTCATTACCAGTCTTACGCTGGCGATTTTCGCCAAGCAGAATACCAGTGCAGGGATAGTGGACGGATTGCCGATTGTGAATCCTGACCTGCTTACCCAGCCAGTAGCTCCGGCATCTGACATTCCTCAGGTGGATGCGGGACAAAGTACTTCCAATGCAGCGGACGTTCCTGCTGTGCCGGAAGATACAGCAAGTACCCCGGCAACGACCCCCTGATAAGGATCGTGAAGGGAGGGGCATGAAAGTGCCCCAGATTTCAAAGTGCGCCGAAGTGGTGGAATTGGTAGACACGCTATCTTGAGGGGGTAGTGACCTATGGTCGTGCGAGTTCAAGTCTCGCCTTCGGCACCAATTTGAGAAAGGAACAGATTGTCGATCTGATTTCCTTTCGAAATCCCGGACTTTCGAATGAATACCGAGCTTCTGCTTGACCATAGCGGTGGCAGCTCAGTATAATTCGTGCCCCTGTGAATAGAGCGGGGATGTCAGTGAAACAAGCCAGTTCATTGACGGTGTCCAAGGAGCAGGACAGCATTGAGTCACAAGGTTTCATGATTCGTTGCGGGGTGGAGCAGTCTGGCAGCTCGTCGGGCTCATAACCCGAAGGTCGTAGGTTCAAATCCTGCCCCCGCTACCAATTTAGACAGTAGTGCCTCGTATGAGGCGCTCGATAGAAATAAGAAGCCCCATCAGGGGCTTTTTATTAGGCGCGAAATCAGCGTTGCAGTGCCGGGCTGTTATGCTCCACATCGGAGTCTGTGCTATTGATTCCGATGCTACAAGTTTGTATTTCAGGAGTGGGCCGCAGGCCCATTTTTTATTTCTGCAATTTGGTTTTTCTCTGATCGGCATTGATCAGCGCAAGCAGTGGAGTTTGTATTGAGCAACAGCATAACCCTGATCTCTGATCTGATCAGACCAACAGTCAGCGCCCTGGGCGTGGAGCTGTGGGGCGTGGAGCATATTGTGCAGGGGCGCTTCAGCGTGCTGAGGGTTTATATCGATAAAGGTGGTGATGGCATCACCATTGAAGACTGCGAGAAAGTCAGCCGTCAGATCAGTGGCATCTTCGATGTGGAAGATCCAATAGCAGGGGAGTACACGCTCGAGGTTTCCTCCCCCGGAATGGACAGGCCGTTGTTCGAACTGTCGCAGTTCGAACGCTATGTTGGCAGCGTGGTGACGGTGCGCTTGCGTGCGCCGCTCGAAGGAAGAAGAAAGTTCAAAGGTGTAATACAGAAAGTCGAGGCGGACACAGTCTGCCTGCTGGTTGATGACAAGGAATATATGCTCCCTGCGTCAACCATTGATAAGGCAAACCTGGTGTTCTGACCGGTTTGAATGCAAACCTGGTTCGACTGTGGCAGCTTGGACAGAGTTGCTCGGCAAATGGAATGATGACCTCTTGAGTAAGGTGACACGATTATGATGAGTAAAGAAATTCTGATGGTTGCAGACGCTGTCTCCAACGAGAAGGGCGTTTCACGCGAAGTAATTTTCGAAGCCATTGAATCCGCGTTGGCTACTGCAACCAAGAAATTTTACGAAAGTGAAGATATGAGCTGTCGCGTTCGTGTTGATCGCAAGACCGGCGAGTATGAAACTTTCCGCGTCTGGAATGTTGTCAGCGAAGAAGAGTTTGTTGGCAAGGGCTTCCAGATGACTCTCGAGCAGGCCAAGGAAAAGAATCCTGAGCTGGAGATTGGCGGTATCTGGGAAGAGAAGATCGGCAACATCGAGTTCGGTCGCATTGCTGCGCAGACAGCCAAGCAGGTCATCGTACAGAAAGTGCGTGAAGCCGAGCGTGACATCATCATCGCGGAATATCTCGACAAGATCGGTACGCTGATTTCCGGCACGGTCAAGAAAGTCACGCGAGAGAGCGTGCTGGTTGACATGGGTGGCAACGCAGAAGGATTGCTGGCACGCGAACACATGATTCCGCGTGAGAATTTCCGCGTAGGCGATCGCATTCGTGCATTTCTTCTGGATGTGCGCTCGGAGCCGCGTGGCCCACAATTGTTCCTGAGTCGTACTGTGCCAGGAATGTTGATCGAATTGTTCAAGATTGAAGTCCCGGAAATCGCCGAAGAAGTCATCGAGATCAAGGCCGCCGCGCGTGATCCTGGCTCGCGAGCGAAGATCGTTGTGCGTACCAATGACGGACGCATCGACCCGGTGGGCGCGTGCGTTGGTATGCGCGGCTCTCGCGTGCAGGTCGTCTCCAACGAGCTGGCGAATGAGCGCATCGACATTATCCTTTGGGACGACAATCCCGCGCAGCTTGTCATCAATTCCATGGCGCCTGCCGAAGTGGCGTCCATCATCGTTGACGAAGACAGCCACACAATGGATGTGGCAGTAGAGGAAGACAATCTGGCTCAGGCGATTGGCCGCAATGGTCAGAACGTGCGTCTGTCCAGCGAATTGACCGGCTGGACAATCAATGTGATGAGCGTTGCCGATGCGCAGGAAAAGCAACAGCAGGAGAGCAGCGGTTTCATCGAACTGTTCGTCGAGAAGCTGGATGTGGATGAAGACATCGCCGAAATTCTGGTGGCCGAGGGTTTCACGTCGCTGGAAGAAATCGCCTACGTGCCGCTGGATGAAATTCTCAACATTGATGGCTTCGATGAAGATATTGCGAATGAATTGCGCAACCGTGCGAAGGACGCACTCCTGACGCAGGCGATTGCTTCTGAAGAAGGGCTGTCCAGCGCCAATGTCGCAGACGACCTGTTGAATATGGAAGGCATGGATGAAACACTCGCACTGGCACTGTCCAGAAAGGGTGTTCTGACCATGGAAGATCTCGCCGAGCAATCGGTGGATGAATTGATGGATATCGACAACATGGATGAAGAGCGTGCCGGTAAACTCATTATGACGGCTCGAGCGCCGTGGTTCGAATAAGGGCAAGATAGTGCGAGCCCTGGTGTGATGCGTTCGGAAAGGCTGATAATCGAGTTTAGCGGAAAGTGTAATAAGGAGTATCTTGAATGGCAGATGTAACAGTCAGTGAACTCGCCAAAGTGGTTGGAGTTTCAGTGGAGAGACTTCTTTCCCAGGTGAAAGAAGCAGGTCTGCCCCATACGAAGGCGGATGATCCCATTTCGAATGAGGACAAGAATACACTCTTGTTGTTTCTGCGCCGCAGTCACGGCGACACGGAAGCAACCGATGCTGCTCCCAAGAAAATCACACTGAAGCGCAAGACCGTCGAGACTCTGAAGTCGGCGTCCAGTCATGGCCGCGGCAAGACCGTTGCTGTGGAAGTGCGCAAGAAGCGCACCTATGTGAAGCGCAGCGAATTGCAGACAGATGCGGCGAGTGGTGCGGATTCTGCGGAGCAAATAGAAGAACTGCAGAACAACGAGCAGGAATTCACCGCGCAGGTGGAACCGGCAGCAGTTGCAGTCGAGCAGAGCGCGACTCCAGGCGCAGCCCCGAGTGAAGAAGGCAAGGCTCCCGCCGAGAAGAGCGCTGCCGATGCGCACCCTGAGAAGAAGGCTGCTGAAGCGGCGGACACGCGCAATCGTGGAACGATAGCGCCCAAGAGCGAGCCTCCCAAAGGCGCGCGAAAGGACGGCGACGACAAGGACGAAGACAAGAACGCATTCCGCAAGAAGGACAAGGCGCCTGCCAGAAAACAGGGTGCCAAGGGCCGCGTTGCGACCGACGACTTTGTGCTGGAAGACAGTGAATATGGTGACGGTCCGCGAGGTCGTCGTGGTGGTCGCAAGAAGTCCCGCGCCACGAAACAGCACGGTTTCGAGAAGCCGACCGAATTCATCTCCCGCGAGATCACCATCGGCGAAGCGAATTCGGTGACCGATCTCGCGCAGAAGATGTCGGTCAAATCCGCTGAAGTCATCAAGATGCTTTTCAAGATGGGCGTGATGGCGACCATCAATCAAGTGTTGGATCAGGACACGACGACATTGCTCGTTGAAGAGATGGGACACACGGCCCGATTCGTATCCGAGGATGCACTGGAAGAGAGTTTGTACGAATCCATTTCCTACGACGGCGGCGGCATTTCCGCGCCAAGAGCGCCGGTTGTCACCGTCATGGGACACGTCGACCATGGCAAGACGTCATTGCTCGACTACATTCGCAAGGCAACAGTGGTATCGCATGAAGCGGGTGGCATCACTCAGCACATCGGTGCGTATCATGTAGAGACTCCCGGCGGCATGATCTGCTTCCTGGACACGCCCGGTCACGCAGCTTTCAGTGCCATGCGTTCGCGCGGTGCCAAGGCGACTGACGTGGTGGTACTGGTGGTGGCGGCCGATGACGGTGTCAAGCCACAGACCGAAGAAGCCATTCAGCATGCACGCTCTGCGGGTGTGCCTATGGTCGTTGCCATCAACAAGGTGGACAAGCCCGATATCGATCTCGATCGCGTGCGCAACGAACTTGCTCAACTGAATGTGATCTCCGACGCCTGGGGTGGTGATACACAGTTCGTCGAAGTCTCTGCCCACACCGGTCAGGGTATCGATCAGTTGCTGGAGGCCATTCTGCTGCAGGCAGAGTTGCTGGAATTGAAGGCATTCGTGGACGCGCCAGGCAAAGGTGTCGTGATCGAATCCAGACTCGACAAGGGTCGCGGTCCGGTTGCCTCCGTGCTGGTGCAGAACGGCACCCTGAAAGTGGGCGACGTGGTGCTTGTTGGTCACGAGTTCGGCCGTGTTCGCGCGCTGATCGACGAGATGAGCCAATCCGTGAAGTCCGCCGGTCCTTCCATTCCTGTGGAAATTCTCGGCTTGAACGGAGTTCCCGAAGCGGGCGACGAATTCGTGGTTGTGGCTGACGAGAAGAAGGCGAAGGAAGTCGCACAGCTGCGTCGTGAGCGACACAAGGACAACAAGGTCGCCATGCAGCAGACCAACAAGGTCGAATCCATGTTTGCCGGTATCGGTCGTGCCGATGTGGGCGTGATGAATGTCGTGTTGAAGACAGACGTACGCGGCTCTCTGGAAGCGATCGTTTCCTCACTGCACAAGCTCGGCACCGAAGAAGTACAGGTCAACATCGTATCGGCGGGCGTGGGCGGCATCTCGGAAACGGATGCTCACCTGGCGGCCACTTCGAAGGCCATGATCATCGGTTTCAACGTTCGTGCGGACAAGAGTGCGCGCGAGATCATCGAGAACGAAGGGCTGGAGCTGCGCTACTACAACATCATCTATAACGTGATCGATGATGCCAAGGCGATTCTCGGAGGCATGCTGTCACCGGAAATGCGCGAAGAGATTCTCGGTGTCGCCGAGGTGCGCGATGTCTTCAACTCACCGAAGTTCGGCCAGATCGCCGGCAGCATGGTGATCGAAGGCACTGTGTACCGCAGCAAGCCGATTCGAGTGCTGCGCAACAACGTGGTGATCTACGAAGGCGAACTGGAGTCACTGCGTCGATTCAAGGACGAGGCGGCTCAGGTGCGCATGGGGATGGAGTGCGGTATCGGCGTCAAGAACTACAACGACGTGCAGATTGGCGACAAGATCGAGGTCTACCAGACTACCGCCGTGGCGAGAACGCTGGAATAACGAATGGCAAAAGTATCACCCAGAGTACAGAAGGTCGCCGATCAGCTGCAGCGTGAACTCGCGATGCTGATTCAGCTCGAGGTCAGCGATCCGCGTGTTGGCATGGTGTCCGTGACCGGTGTGAAGATGAGTCGGGATCTGGCCTATGCGGATGTCTACGTCACTGTCATGGGTTCCGTGGATGGTGTCTCCGGGCTCGCCCCGGGGGTGCAACTCAAGGAGGCAGGTGCTCTGGACAAGCTGGAGATCGAAGAGAGCATCAAGGCTCTCAACAGTGCCGCAGGCTATCTGCGCACGCTGATCGCCAAGCGAATGCAGTTGAGAATAGTGCCGAGACTGACGTTTCACTACGACGAGAGTGTGGCCCGCGGACAGTACCTGTCTTCCCTGATTGATCGTGCACTTGCGGCCGACAGCGAGCACCAGCCCTGAGCTTCGGCTCTGGCGAGGGAGAATTGGCGTGACTCAGTGGCGCAGGCCGAAAGGCAGGGACATCAGCGGTATTCTTGTGCTCGACAAGGCGCAGGGAATGAGTTCGAACGCCTGCCTCCAGGAAGTGAAGCGGCTGTTCGAGGCGGAGAAGGCGGGTCATACAGGCAGCCTTGATCCGTTAGCCACGGGTGTGTTGCCGCTGTGTTTCGGCGAGGCCACCAAGATTTCGCAGTTTCTGCTGGACTCGGACAAGCGCTATAGAACGCTGATCCGACTGGGGCAGAGAACAGACAGTGCCGATTCCCAGGGCAGTGTGATCAGTGAGCGGTCTGTCGCTGGTATTACCCGGGAGCACGTTCTGGCCGAGTTTGAGCAGTTCCGCGGTGACATCGAACAGACGCCGCCGATGTACTCGGCACTCAAGCATCAGGGCACGCCGTTGTACAAACTGGCTCGTGCCGGTGAGGAAGTGGAACGCAAGGCACGGCCAGTGACAATTCATGAGCTGAAGTTGTTGGATTTCAGTGATGTCGACGGTCTGATGACGGCGGAACTGGAGATTTACTGCAGCAAGGGGACCTATGTCCGGACCATTGCAGACGATCTGGGCGAGGCTCTCGGATGTGGCGCCCATGTGATCGGGCTGCGCCGCCTCCAGGCGGGTGCCTTCGTGGAAGCTCAGTGTGTTACCATTGAGCGTCTCAAAGAGGTCAAGGAAAGTGCGGGGCTGGCAGGGTTGGACGAGTTCCTGTTCGCGCCGGACCTGGCGGTGGCAGAGTTGCCCCGTGTGGTACTGCCGTCGATGACGGCCGATTTTGTAAAGCAGGGGCAGGCTGTATTGGTCAGGCACTTGCCGAGTTCAGGTCTCGTCAGGTTGTACGACGAGGATGAGTTCATCGGAATAGGGACTATTCTCGATGACGGTAGAGTGGCACCACGCAGGCTCTTCACGACTTAGTAAGGAAAGGTCCAGATCACTATAAATATGCATGGTGACTCTGGTTTGCCAAGGACGGGTTCGGCAAGGATGTCGGCAAGAAAGGCTGGTTCACGATTGGCGTGGCCGGTTATTTTACTCAACGCATATTAGGAGAAAGAAAATGGCATTATCCGCAGAACAGAAAGCAGCAATC
>Ga0155965_1075_pt2 | contig 12434 bp, 12 predicted proteins | sample RifCSPlowO2_02_FD_107619 | JGI IMG/M metagenome (GOLD analysis project Ga0155965, IMG submission 107619) | Gammaproteobacteria bacterium RIFCSPLOWO2_02_FULL_57_10
GGCACTTGGCGCCGCGCTCGGTCGTCTCAATGTGGTGATGGAAGCCTACCCCGACCTCAAGGCCAATCAGAACATGATGCAACTGAGCGAAGAGCTGACCAGCACCGAGAACAAGGTCGCGTTTGCGCGTCAGGCCTTCAACGATCAGGTGATGGCCTACAACACCTATCGCCAGTCATTCCCGCCAGTGGTGCTGGCTGGCCTGTTTGGCCACGGCCAGGACGCGACACTGTTGCAGTTCGAGGACAGCGCGCAGATTCAGGCGGCGCCCAAGGTCAGCTTCTGAGTTAAGTTTCCAATTTGAACTTCAGGTCAGTTACCACCAGAGTATTCCAAAATGGACTTCTTCCGCTCCCAGGATATTGCCCGTCGTAACACGGTCAGACTGGTAGTGCTGTTCCTGCTTGCCCTGCTCAGTCTGATCGCCATCACCAATCTGCTCATCATGTTCGCACTCGGTGTGTTTGCGGAAACGATCAATGTGCCGATGTTCGAGCGCATCGACTGGCGCCTGTTCGCCGGTGTCACCGTGGGTATTCTTGCGGTTGTCGGGTTCGGTAGCCTCTACAAGATCATCAGCCTCTCCGGGGGCGGCGCGCGCGTGGCGGAGATGATGCAGGGGCGTCTTGTTGTCTCCGGCACGCAGAACTTCGCCGAGCAGAAGATTCTCAATGTCGTGGAGGAAATGGCGATTGCCTCCGGCACGCCAGTGCCTCCTGTGTATCTCATGGACGAGGAAGCCATCAACGCGTTTGCGGCAGGCTACTCACCGGCGGATGCGGTCATCGGGATCACACGTGGCGCCATCGAGAAATTGTCGCGCGACGAACTGCAGGGCGTGATCGCTCATGAGTTCAGTCATATCCTGCATGGTGACATGCGCCTGAACATCCGTCTCATCGGCATTCTGCACGGCATCATGGTGCTGGGCATGATCGGCTACTACCTCATGCGCTCCGCAGGTCACTCGCGCCGCTCGAAGAACGGTGGCAACATCGCCGTCGTTGCCATCGGGCTGATGGTGATCGGGTACGCGGGGACTTTCTTCGGCAATCTCATCAAATCGGCAGTGAGTCGGCAGCGCGAATTTCTCGCCGACGCCTCTGCCGTTCAGTACACGCGCAACCCCGACGGCATCGCGGATGCACTCAAGCGCATTGGCGGTAATGGAGCGGGCTCCGTGCTGGAGAATCCGGGTGCCTCCGAGATCAGTCACGCACTTTTCAGCAATGGGGTCAGGTTGTCCATCAACTCGCTGTTCGCCACACACCCGCCACTGGAGAAGCGCATTCTGCGTATTCAACCGGGCTGGGATGGCAGCTTCGAAGTCACAGAGAAGCCTCAGCGCAGCGGGAGTGCCGGTGCATCGGGAAGCAGTGCGGCAAGTCCTCGCGCTGATGGTACTGCTGGTCTCGCGCTGATCGGTGCGCTGCTGGCACAGGCGGGCAATCCGCAGGAAGCCGATCTGCAGCAGGCGCGCAGCATTCTCGACAGTATTTCTCCTGAGCTGCTTGGAGCGGCGCATGACCCTTTCAGCGCTCGTGCGCTGGTCTATCTGTTGCTGCTCGATAGTGAGCCTGCCATTGTTCAGAAACAGATGGCGCTTCTTCAGCAGCATGCCGACGCACCCGTCGTCGCTGCGCTGGAGAAACTGCAGGCACAGCAGTTGAACATTGCCCCCGAAATCCGCATGCCACTGATCAGTCTCTGTCTGCCGACACTGCGCCAGCTGAGTCGTGAGCAATATCCGGTGTTCCGCAGTAATCTGGTGGCCATGGTGCTGGCAGATGGCAAGATCAGTCTGTGGGAGTGGGCGCTGCAACGCGTCGTGCTGCATCAGCTCGATGCGGTCTTTCAGCCGCACAACGCACTGCATCATCAGCGCAAACACACCGTGCACGATCTCGCAGCCCAATGTGCCACGCTGCTCACCTTTCTGATAAATGCAGGAGACAAGCCTGGTGTGGGAGCGGGCCCTGCCCGCGATGTTGACGCCGTCATGACACAGGCCCTCGCCTCGCTTGACTTGCCCATCACGACAGTCCCGCTGTCGCGAAAAAACTCCCTCGAAGAAATCAACGCGGCCCTTGATGCCCTCGTGGCATTGAAACCCCTCCAGAAGCCAGCGTTCCTCAAGGCGTGTGCAGCATGCATTGGTGCCGACGGTGTCGCTTCAGTGCAGGAAATGGAAATATTCCGCGCGATTGCCGCCGCGATTGATTGTCCGTTGCCGCCTGTTCCTCTGCGTGATCGTGTGACACCGGGCGTCGGAGAGTCATCTTGATCTCCACTCAGTGTGCCGCGTGGTTCAGGCAGAGGAATATCCACTATGGCTGGGTGGTGGCAGCCACGACCTTTCTGACCATGCTCTCGACGGCAGGCGCAATGGGTTCTGCAGGCGTGATGATCGGGCCGTTGCAGCAGGAATTCGGCTGGACCACGGCAGAGATTTCCTCGGCGATGGCGATTCGTCTCGTTCTCTTCGGATTGTTTGGCCCGTTTGCTGCTGCCTTCATGAATCACTTCGGTGTGAAGAAAGTCGTGGCGTGTGCGCTCGCATTGATAGCCTCCGGATTGTTGCTGTCTTTCTTCATGACGGAGCTCTGGCAACTGCTGCTGTTATGGGGCGTGGTGGTCGGTATCGGCACCGGCATGACTGCGCTGGTGCTTGGCGCCACTGTGGCCACGCGCTGGTTCTCGAAGCGACGCGGACTGGTGGTGGGACTGCTGACCGCGAGCAATGCTACCGGTCAACTCGTCTTTCTGCCGCTGCTGGCATCGCTCACGGAAGATCATGGCTGGCGCTTCGCACTGGGCGTGATCGTCGCATTCATCACGCTGACGATGCTGCTGGTGTTGGCATTGATGCGCGACAATCCTGCCGATGTGCAGCTGCCTCTGTATGGAGAGAGCGAAGTGGCGCCTTTGCAGAACCGCAGCACGCAACTGTCGTCGCTGCTGCTCGCGCCGCTGCAGAATCTGCGAGACATTTCCCGCACAGGAACCTTCTGGGTCCTGTTCCTGAGTTTCTACGTGTGCGGCTTCAGCACCAATGGGCTGATACATACGCACTGGATTCCGATGAACAGTGATTTCGGTGTAGCTGCAGTAGGCGCCGCGAGTATGCTCGCATTGATTGGCCTGTTCGATTTCGTGGGCACGATTCTGTCGGGCTGGCTCTCGGATCGCTTCGATAATCGCTGGCTGCTGTTCTGGTTCTATGGTTTGCGCGGCCTGTCGCTGATCTTTCTTTCGTTCTCGGGATTCGGTACCGGCGCCTTGCTGGTATTTGCAATCTTCTATGGACTCGACTGGGTAGCGACCGTACCCCCCACGGTAAAGCTCACCGCGCAACGCTACGGCGCGCAGACAGCGAACATGACCTTCGGGTGGATCTTTGCGGGCCATCAGATTGGTGCCGCCACTGCTGCCTACGTCGCTGGCGTGATGCGCACTGATCTGGAAACCTACATGCCCGCGCTGCAGCTGGCCGGTGCGCTGTGCATCATGGCTGCGCTGGTGGTGCTGGCGATTCGCAGTCGGGCGGTGCACACACCGCCTGTTGCCATCTGAGCCATGGATCGACAATCGCGAGCGGGGCTCGCTCCCACAGTAGGTTGCGTTCTTTGCAGGGGCGAGCCTTGCTCGCGACAGTAGAGCTTCGCCGCATGGTCTTGGTATAGTACGCGGCCAAAGTCAGTCCCCAGGAATTCTGCTCATGCTTTTCAGTCGCGTTGTCTCACTCCGAATCATTCTTTGTGCCTTTCTGTTGTTGCCAGTTTCTGCTTCGGCTGGCACGGTTGTGCGTGTCACCACACCGCTCGGCGAATTCCAGATCGAACTGTTTGACAACGTAGCGCCTGGGACCGTGACCAATTTTCTCAACTATGTGAACAGCGGCGCCTACAACGGCACGGTCGTGCATCGACTGGAGCAGGGATTCGTGATTCAGGGTGGTTGGTTGACCTACAACGAGACACAACAGACCTTTTACGGTATCGAGACCGGGCCTGCGATCCAGAATGAATTTTCTGTCTCCAATCTGCGTGGCACCATTGCGATGGCCAAGCTCGGGGGTGATCCCAACAGTGCTACCAGTCAGTGGTTCATCAATCTGGGCAACAATTCCTTTCTTGATTCCAGCAACGGCGGCTTCACCGTGTTCGGTCGCGTGATGGGGACAGGGATGCAGGTGGTGGATGCAATCGCCGCACTGCCAGCGGTGAACGTGGTCAGTGGCTTGTCCCCATTTCCTCTCATCAACTACATCAGTGGTCAGCCGTTACGCAATTCAAATCTGGTAAATGTCAACATGACCAGAGTCGGCAGTACCGACAGCCCTGCCGAATTTGTCGGATCGACCGCGAGGCTGCATGCCAACATCAATGCCGGTGCGCTGGGGCTGATCGCCGGAGAGTTCGCCCTGATCAGCGATACTCCCCAGATTGTGATCAAGCTGGTTTCACTGTTCCCTCTGGATCAGGCAGTCACCAGCATGTCCACCTTCAACAGCAGCACGGGTCAGTTGGTGATTCCCGAACTGCGCATCAACGGCCAGGTCGCCTACCGCAATGTGCGCTTCCTGCTGACGGATGTGCAGCAGTTGTTGTTCACGCTGCAGGGAGCAGATGCCCCCTGAGGTGTGGATTCACATCATGGTCTTTACGCCAGCGCCGGATAGTCCGTATAGCCCTTCGGTCCCGCACCATAGAACGTCATCTTGTCCCACGGATTCAATGGTGCATCCTGCTTGAGACGTTCCAGCAGATCCGGGTTGGAAATGTAGTCCTTGCCGAAAGCCACTGCGTCCGCTGAGCCGTCATTGATCAGCTGCAGTGCGCTGTCCTTGTTCAGTGCTTCGTTGGCAATCACCACACCGCCAAACGCCTTCTTGATGGCGGGCGTCAGTGCGGGGGCGTTGTAGTGCTCGCGCGTGCAGATGAACGCGATGCCGCGCTTGCCAAGCTCCTTCGCGACATAGGTGAAGGTGGCGAATGGATCGCTGTCGCCCATGTCGTGTGCATCGCCACGAGGTGCCAGATGCATTCCGACACGACCAGCGCCCCAGACGGAGATCGCTGCATCGGTCGCAGCAAGCATCAGTCGTGCGCGATTCTCGATGCTGCCGCCGTATTCATCGGTGCGATGATTGCTGGAGCTCTGCAGGAACTGATCGAGCAGATAGCCGTTGGCACCATGCAGCTCGACGCCGTCGAAGCCCGCTTTCTTCGCATTCTCGGCACCCTTGCGATAGGCCTCGATCACGCCCGGAATTTCCTCAAGCGTCAGTGCCCGCGGCACTTCGTAGGCCTTCTCCGGTCGCACCAGACTCACATGGCCCTTGGCCGCGATGGCGCTGGGTGCAACGGGCGACTTGCCATCAAGATAGCTGGGGTCAGAGATGCGTCCCACATGCCACAGTTGCATGAAGATGCGTCCACCAGCGTCGTGCACCGCCTTGGTGGTGAGTTTCCAGCCCTCGACCTGCTCATCGGACCAGATGCCGGGAGTGTTGGGATAACCGACCCCCATCGGCGTGACGGACGTTGCCTCCGTGAGGATCAGTCCGGCGCTGGCGCGCTGCCGGTAATACTCGGCCATCATGGCATTGGGGACACGACCTTCACTTGCACGGCAGCGGGTGAGAGGGGCCATGATGACGCGGTTGGGGAGGGTGAGATCGCCGATCTGGATCGGCTCGAACAGTGTTTTCAAAAGGCAACTCCTGGTAGGTAGTGACGGCTTGTCGGAAAAACAGACTTCAGAGATGGGTACAGTGGAAACGTTTTCCAAGGCCAACTGGATTATTGCTGACACATCACTTGTCGAGACTGACAGAAGGATCAAATACCAATCGCAAGTGTGAGCGGTAGGCCTGCACCTGATCGATAAGCGCCTGATTGTTGTCCAGCACGCGCGCCAGGATGATGCCGCCCTCGAGGGTTGACGTGAACATGTCGGCCAGCACATCGACGGAGACATTGATGCGTGGCTTGTAGCGTTCCATCACCAGTTGCAGACGCTCTGCCATGAAGCGTCGCCATTCCATCACCCCGAACAGCATGCGCTTGCGCACGTCTTCGTCGAACTGTTGCATCTCGTAGGTGAATGCCGCGACGAGGCAACCGGGATGTGTGGCACTCATGCCGCTGACCATCTCGGAAAACAGATTGAGAAATATCAGGACACGCTGCAAAGGATCCTCACTCAATTTGTCCGTACGTTCGAGCAGCTCCGTGAAGACGGTCATGTCGTGTTCGATGTAGCGCTCCACCAGGGCACGGGCCATCTCTCCCTTGCCATTGAAGTGATAGAAGAAGCCGCCCTTGGTGATCGCTGCCTTGTCGAGTATCTCGTCGATGTTGGTGCCGGTATAACCCTTCTCGAGGATGATGGCTTCCGCTGCAGTGAGTATGCGTTCGCGGCTGCTGTTGGCTCTTGTGGTCATTGTTGACTGTACCTGTGGTTCAGTTATCCCTGTGATTGCTGAGTGAATTCTGCAATATCCACTTCATGAAAACGTAACAAGCTGTTTTTCATGAACAAATCCAGCGCAAAGATTAGTACTTCCAGTTCACTGGTTTCCCGTTCGTTCGCTCTCTAGACTCTTGCTCCGTTGTTGACCATCTACGGCAAGTTGCCGCGGATTCTAACTTATTTTGTTTCTGGAGAGTCACCATGCCCAGTCCACTCGAACTCATCTTCAATCCGGTGTCGTACATCGTGTTTGCCATCTACGCGACGCTGATGCTGTGGGAGTTTCTGTTCCCGGCCCGTGTGCTGCCCCAGATCAAATGGTGGCGGACGCGCGGCATGCTGTCGTTCATCTGCTATTTTTTCCTCTCGTCCTACCTGCCGCTGTGGTGGGATGGCAAGCTGGCAGCGCTGCAGTTGTTCAATCTCGCAGGCGTCAATCTGGCAGCGCAGGTGGTCATCGGATTGTTCGCCTACGAACTGGTCGCCTACGCCTATCACCGCTCGATGCATCGCTTCACGCCTCTGTGGCGAGCGTTCCACCAGATGCACCACAGCGCGGAGCGACTCGATACCTTCGGAGCCTTCTGGTTCAGTCCGCTGGACATGGTGGGGTTCACCTTTGTGGGGAGTTTTGCGTTTGTCGTGGTAGCGGGGTTGGAGGCACAGGCTGCCGTCATCGTGCTGTTGATCACGATGTTCCTGGCGATCTTTCAGCACGCCAACATTCGCACTCCACGCTGGCTGGGCTACTTCATCCAGCGTCCCGAGAGCCACTCGTTCCATCATGGCAGGGGACGTCATCGTGACAATTACTCCGATCTTCCCGTGATCGACATTGTCTTCGGGTCTTTCTACAATCCCCATGGCTTTTCCGAGACAGGTTTCTACGATGGCGCCTCCAGCCGGGTTCCGGAAATGCTGCTCTGGCAGGATGTGTACAAGCCTCGCGAGGAAGTGGCGAAGGCGGGTCTGGCGAACGACGGTCTGACTAGAGAGGGTCTGACGAAAGAGGCGCGTGCCTGAAAAATTCGATGCTGAAATAAGTTCAACCCCTTGTCGAATCGCCCCTCTGTTGAACGACCATGATCCAAACCCCTCGTATTTCGCAATGCGAGGGGCACAACTTGAATTGGTCGCTGCAGAACAACAGGGAGAAAAGGCATGACAAGACACCTCATACTGGTTGGCACCCGCAAGGGCGCGTGGATTGTGGAAGGCGATGCGAATCGCTCGAACTGGAAGATCAAGGGGCCCATGCATCTGGGGGCTGTCATCAGTCACTACGTTGCCGATCCCCGTACCGTGGGTTATCAACTGATGTCGGTGGGCAGCGGGCACCTCGGACCCTCGGTGTTCATCTCGAAGGATCATGGCGAGACCTGGACCGAAGCGGCAACACCGCCTGCTTTTGCCCCCGTGGGGGATTCCGCGCGCAGCGTGGATCACGTGTTCTGGCTGACCCCGGGGCACGCGAGCGAACCGAATGTGTGGTACGCGGGCACTTCGCCGCAGGGCCTCTTCAAATCCAGGGACGGTGGCAATACCTGGGAAGAGGTGAAGGGATTCAATCACCACCCCGATTGTTTCACCTGGCGTGGTGGTGACAAGGACGGCACGCCGGATGGCCCGAAGCTGCACTCCATCATCGTCGATCACAGTGACAAGACTCACCTGCTGGTGGGCATGTCCGGTGGCGGCATCTTCGAGAGCTTCGACGAAGGCGCCACATGGAAGCCCTTGAACAAGGGCGTGGCCATGGATTTCTATCCCCCCAAGGAAGATGGCAGCGAGTACGAGTTCGGTCATGACCCCCACTGCATGGTCATGCATCCGGTTCACTCAAATCGGCTGTATCACCAGAATCACTGCGGACTCTACGCGCTGGATCGCGATGAGGGAGACCGCTGGACGCGCATCGGTGACAACATGCCCAAGGACGTTGGCGACATCGGCTTCCCCATCGTCGTGCATCCGCGTGATCCCGACACAGCATGGACATTCCCGATGGACGGTTCCGGTCAGTGGCCGCGCACCGCACCTGGCGGCAAGCCTGCAGTGTTCAGAACCCGCGACGGCGGCAAGAGCTTCGAGCGCATGGCCAAGGGCTTTCCGGCGGAGCAGGGCTGGTGGACCGTGAAGCGCCAGTGCATGGCGGTCGATGCGGAGCAATCCGTGGGTGTTTATCTCGGCACCACGAACGGGCAGCTGTGGGGCAGTTTCGACGAAGGTGCCACGTGGCAGGGAATTGCGATGGATCTGCCACAGATCTATTCGGTCGAGGTGGTGACGATCAAATGATCCGTGTCTTTCTGCCAAGTCAGTTGGACGACTACACCGACAGGGTGCGCGAACTGGAGATGGAGCTGAGCGCTGAGGAAGGGAAACTGCTTGTGCTGGCGGATGTGATCGCCGAGCTGGAACGCCGCTACAAGGGAGTGGCGTTCCGCATCGTCGATGAGCACGGCAACATCCGTCGCCACATCGCGATGTTCGTTGGCGACACGATGGTGAGGACGCTGGACGCGCCGCTCACCGGGAACTCCCGTGTGCAGATCGTCGGCGCGCTGAGCGGCGGCTGATCCTCTGACTGTGGGAGCGGGCCCTGCCCGCGATTCAGTTCAATCTGGCACTGAAATCGCTTGCAGGGCAAGCTCCCACAGGGACAAAGTCTTACATCGGCTGGATTCGCACGTTACGGAACCGCACGGTGCCACGTGCCCACTGCAACGCGATCGGGCCACTGGCGAACTGTGAATCCATCGCGTGCACGGTCTGCACGCCATTGAGCACGACAGTCATGTGCTCGCCATCCATCGTGATCTGATAAGTGTTCCACTTGCCCCCGGCTTTCGGGAATGGTTCTGCTACAGGCGCGATGTGCACGATGCCGCCAGTGCCAAATGTCAGATCCGGGCGCTGATCAAAGATGTTGGCCTCGTAGCAGCTGCGGTCGGTGATGGTGGTGGCATCCTGGCAGCGCATGTAGATGCCGCTGTTGGCATCCTCGCTGACCCAGAACTCCACGCTCAGCAGGAAGTTGCCGTAGGACTCCTTTGTCACCAGAAAACCACCGGCCTCGCCCGTGGATTGAATGGTGCCATCGGTGGCGCTCCAACTGGCGCCGCCCACGACATTGAAATTCTCCATGCCATTGACGCCATCGATCAGGGTGACCCAGCCATCCTGAGCCTGCGTGGTGCCGCAGAATCCTGCAAACAGGAAGGCGAGGGAGAAGAGCGCGGACTTTTTCATGGGGTTGACTCCGTTGGTGAAAGACTGGCCGGGATTATTGCAGGTGCGTCAGAGTGCAGCAACTGCGCTAATCCACATCCTCCACATTCCTGATCCAGAACAGTTCATCCTTCTGCTCGCGCGTGAGCGTGATGTCGACGAGCAGCGTACGATTCGGAGTGAAGAATTCGGGTATCGCTGCAGGTTTGAGATCGACCTGACCGATGTCGTTGTTGCCAAAGCTGCGGTAGCCGACCAGAGTGTGTTCGTCATTCAGATCGGGCATCGCCGAGAGGCTCACACGCAACGCTTCCTTTTCCTTCTTGATGATCCTGTACAACGCAGTGCAGTTGATCATGAAGCTGCGATAAGCGGAGTTGTCGCCATAGGCGTGCACCTTGCTCATGGCCTTGCGGTTGAACATTGTCGCAAGAGTATCAGCGAAACCGCGTTCCACATCGTGATAGAACTCAATGACATAATCGAGCACGTGAAAACCGTGATCGTCCTTGACGCGAAAAACCGTGTTCTGGAAGCCGTGCTTGTAGTCATCAGTGCTGTTCTCGTGTGCCTTCATGACCGCTGCGGTGTGCTCCTCGCAATGGGTCACCCATTCCTTGAATTGCGCAGCGCTGCCAATGCTCAGGGCGGTGATGATGTTGCCGAGCAGTTGTGCATTGTCGGGATGATTGTCGTCCTTCAAGGCGATGGCGGAGTGATCGAAACCGTCCATGACAAGGAAAGCGGATTCGCCTTTCGATGTCTTGATTGTTTTCAGTTTCGGCACGCGATCACCAGCAGGGAAATGCACTTCCACCTGCGCGCAATTGAGATTGGCGGTGGCGACATAGACTGTGCCATCCGACCCGGGCGAGTTGGCAAGCGAACTCACCCCGCGATAGCCGCTGTTGCCCACCAGCACGGTGGCGCGTACGCCTGTGGCGCCGAAAGGGCTGGTCTCGAACCTGTCGCGCTGGGCAAGATCCCAGGTGTAGGGGCTGGCCATTTCCAGCGCCTTGAGAATATGCCCTCCGGTCTGGAAACGTTTCGCAGAATTGAATCCCTTCAACACGCGACCATAGACTGCACGTCCCTGATGAGCCAGTGGAGAGCCAAAGTTGGCCGGGGCCAGCATCACCAGATTGCCGACTGGAGGTTTCTGGTTATTCACCGTGTATTCGCTGTGCATCCAGTCACGTACTACAAGACTGCCGGTGGAGTGGACGATGACGTCGACGCTGCCGGGGGTGGTGGGGAGTTTTTCCTTCTTCCAGGCTCGTGCAAGTCCCTGCACCAGGTCCTTCATCTGAACGTCGTCGTCGAGCGAGATATAGTTGCCCAGAAAGAGATTCTGGACCGGGCGGTGTGCAATCTGTTCGATTGCGTTGGCGAGTGGAATGAACGAAGTGGCTTCGTCACTCCAGCCGTGAATGATGACCAGTGGTTTCATGGGCTGCTCCTTGCCTGGCTAGCGTTTTTGTGGGAGCGAGCCCTGCTCGCGATGGCCTCGTGCCGCGTTCAATCGCGGGCAGGCCCGCTCCCACATCAGATCATCTTCAGGCAGAAACTGGTGGGGTCAGATTCACCACCGGGATCGCCTGTTTGTCTCTCTGTCTGCGTGTGATCTCCTCCATCGGGTGACGGCAGGTGCCAGCGAGTTTGATGAGTTTGGTCTCGCAGACATCACAGCGCACGCATTCCTTGAAATCGATTTTTTCGCGGCGGATCGCGCCAGTGGGGCAGGCCGACTCGCACACCTTGCAAAGTGTGCACTGTGGCACTCGCTTGATACGCAGAGGGCTCAGCAGTGACATTACACCCAGTGCCGCGCCAAGCGGGCAGACATAGCGGCAGTAGAAGCGTTCCACCACAACACAGGCCAGCAGGATCGCAATCAGAATGGCCCACAGTACCGGTGAGCGGCTGAAGAAGAACACGGTACCGAAGGGTTCGAAATACTGGAAGATGCTGATCTCGGGACTGGTCAGAGCCAGCGTGAGGATCAGCGCCAGAATGCCGTACTTGATGTAGAGCGCACGATCGTGGATCGCCTGGGGCATCTGGAACTTCAGGCGCTTGGGCGTGAAGCGGGTGATGAAATCCTGCAGCGCGCCGAACGGACACAGCGACGAACAGAACACGCGGCCCCAGATCAATGTCGTGATCACGGTGAAGCTCACGATCATCAGTGTGGGCAGATTACTGGTAAAGACACCCGGCCCCTGCTTCAGCATGCTGGTGATGTGGGAGACCGACAGGAAGCCGTCCTTGTGGAAGCCGAGATAGAACAGCGTGATGGCCAGCGTGATCCAGCGAATCGAACTGTTCTTGCTCAGGAAGGCTGCCAGCACGAAGCCGAGCAGGATCGACAGCAGGATCACATCCACCCACGGCGTCTCACCCCAGGGCGGCGCAATGCTCAGCCGCTCGAAGAAGCCGGCGTTGGCCACGCGAATCTCGAACAGCTCTTCTTCCGACAACACAGGTTCGTTCCTGGCCAGCGTCAGTCCCACGCCAGTGACGCTGTAATCCACACGAACGTCCTCGCCACCACCAGGGGTGTGATAGATCATCGTGAAGGGTTGCGTGATGTCGAAGTCCGGATGCATGGCAATCGCCACACCGTAGTTCGCACGTCCGACGATGGCTCCCTCGGTAGCGTTGCCTGCGTTGCTGAAGCGGTTACCCGCGACGCGGCGCACGATGTCGCCCTGCTGCACGGACAT
>Ga0155965_1009_pt4 | contig 12321 bp, 14 predicted proteins | sample RifCSPlowO2_02_FD_107619 | JGI IMG/M metagenome (GOLD analysis project Ga0155965, IMG submission 107619) | Gammaproteobacteria bacterium RIFCSPLOWO2_02_FULL_57_10
GCTCCCACAGGAACAAGCGCCCAATCCTGCAAGATGTGACAAAGTGCCGCAGCTCACTCATAGCCCTTGTAATCGGCACTCAAGGTAGGATAATCAAACCGTACCTGGCCCCGGAAGCAATCAACCTTTGCGGCGGCCATTATCAGGAGACGATGCAATGAGAACGACCGACGGCTTCAAAATGGCTTCATCTGCCGCCGCCCTGCTGTTGGCCAGTGCTGCGATGTCCTCCGGCGCAACCGCCGCAGAGGTCGCCGAGCCGGTCAAGATCAGCCAGTGCCAGGGGCTGACCTCATGCCACGGACTGAGCGCCTGCAAGGGCTTCGGCAACGAAGCTGGTGCTGGCAAGAACTCCTGCAGCGGCGTCGGTTTCGTCAGCTTTGCCAGTGGTCATGCCATGGTCTCCAAGAGCTTCTGTGAAAAACTGGGAGGCAAGGAAGTCGCTTCCGTGTCTGCAGCTCCGGCCACAGCGCCGCTCGAAGGCGTGCAGGTCGCCTATTGCAACGATCTGTTCAGCTGCAACACCTTCAGCGCCTGCAAGGGCAATGGCAATGCCAACTGTGCCGGCAAGAACAGCTGTCATGGCATCGGTTTTGTCGCCATCGCCACGGGTGACATGACACTGTCCGAGCAATTGTGCAGCAAACTCGGCGGCAACCTGATCTCCGCGCTCTAGTATCAAGCTCGCGGACAGGCACCGCTCACATCACGGCGGGGAGATTGCAATGCTGGGTTACGGACTGGGTCTGCGCAGTGTCCATTATGATCATGTGCTGACCCACAAACCGGCTGTCGACTGGTTCGAACTCATCACCGAGAATTACCTCGCCCCGGGTGGCAGACCAAGAGCCGTGCTGCGTGAGATCCGCGCCAACTACCCTGTCGCCCTGCATGGCCTGTCGTTCAACGTCGGCACCGATGAGCCGCTCGACATCCACTACCTCGACCAGCTCAAGCGCCTGATCGCCGAAGTCGAACCGGCCTGGGTGTCAGATCACCTGTGCTGGACCGGGTTGCACGGCTACACCTCCCACGACCTGCTGCCCATCGCTTACACGGAAGAGAATCTGCAGCGTGTCGCCGACAAGGTCAGTCGCATTCAGGACTACCTGCAGCATCGCATCGTGCTCGAGAACCCCTCTATCTACATCGGTTTTCGCTCCAGCTCCATGACCGAGCCGGAGTTCATCAACGCGCTGGTACGCCGCGCAGGTTGCGAAATTCTTCTGGATATCAACAACGTGTATGTCAGCAGCTTCAACCTCGGTTTCGATCCCCGGGCGTATATCGATACCCTGACGCCATCTGCCATCCGGCAGTTCCACCTCGCCGGGCATACCAACAATGTCACGCACATCATCGATACCCATGACCATCCCGTGTGCGATGAAGTATGGGAGCTCTATCGGTATGCGTGCGGACGTTTTGGGCCGGTGGCCACACTGCTGGAGCGTGACGACCATATCCCGGAGTTTTCCGAGCTCATGATTGAACTGGAGCAGGCGAAAACTCTTCAAGAGCAGGCATTGCAACAGCGGGCGCTACTGAAGAACGCACCGCAGCAAGAGGCTCTGCAGTCATGACCTGGCAGCAGGAACAGGAACGGTTCTGGCGCTGGATCAACCAGCCGCAGGATCTGCCGAGCCAGGCTGGCGACATCGCCGCATTGCTCTCTCCCCACAGCCACCTCTCTCAGGCCGAAGCACTGTCGATCTACAACAACGCCTATCACCAGCGCCTCGTGGAGATCTCCAGCTCCCTGTTCCCGGTTCTCTTCAACTCGCTGGGGCGCGATGTCTATACCCGCCTCTGGATTGGTTACATGGGGAAATATCCACCCCGAAACGGGCCAATCCACCATGTGGGGGAGCATCTTCGGGAGTATGTCAGTACTCACGAGCAGTTCCGCTCACTGCCTGCCGTTGCGGACATCGTGCATCTGGAAAGTCTGCTGATCAGCCTCTTCGATGTGACCGATGAGGTGCCTTGCACACTCGCACAACTACAGGCTCTGCCGCCGGAAGACTGGCCCTCGATTTGGTGGCAGGGCAAGCAGGACTGGGCGCTGTTGCAGAGCCGCTTCGACCTGGAGAAGTACTGGCGGCAGATGCTGGAATTCATCGCCAATGGCGGAGAACCGGGCACTGCAGAATTTGGGGTGGAATTGTGGGAGCGGGCCTTGCCCAGGCCGCCTGTGGGAGCGAGCCTGCTCGCGACCTGCGCCACGCCAAGCTCGATCGCGAGCAAGGCTCGCTCCCACAGCGGTGGGATGGCCACCTATCTGGTGTACCGAAAACAACATCGCATGCATTTTCAGGCAATCAGCCCGGAGCTGGATCTGTTTCTCCAGTCAGTTCGACACGGCGAAACCTTCGCGCAGATCTGTGAGCGTCTAGCCACCATGTTTCCGGCTCAGGATATCCCGCAACTGAGCCTCACCCTGCTACTGAAGACCATCGACCTGGAACTGCTCTGTGCTCCGAAGCTGCCCACCAATGCGGGTTGAAGGCCCATTCCAGCCCTTGTCTGCACCATCTCTTGGTGCTATCTTTGCCAGCCCTTGCGAAGGCAAATGTAACCGACTGATATTTCAACAAATACCCGGAAGCTGCGGAACCATGATCGGCTCTGGCGAACGTATTCATCGCGCACTTCGCGCTGCATGTTGAAGGCCTAATTCGTGTCCCATCTCCCCCGACTCCTGACGCTTCTCAATACCGCCGCCCGCTATGGCCTTGATCAGGTTTCACCACAGGTGCAACCTGCTGGCCTCCCCGGGGTGCTGTTCAAGCTCTGGAGCCTGCCGTGGCGAATGCACCCCGCCCGTGCACTCAAACCTGAGGTACGCCTGCGCCTGGCGCTGGAGGAACTGGGTCCGATCTACATCAAGTTTGGTCAACTGCTCTCCACCCGACGGGATTTCCTGCCAGCAGAGCTCGCCGACGAGCTGCAGGCACTGCAGGACAATGTGCCTGGTTTCAGCAGCCCTTCCATCCAGGCCATGGTCGAACAGGCATTGGGCCGCCCGTGGCAGGAAGTGTTCAGCGAGCTGTCGACGCAAGCGCTGGCATCAGCCTCGGTGGCGCAGGTCCATGCTGCAAGGCTTCTGACCGGCGAAGAAGTTGTCGTCAAGGTGATCCGACCCGGCATAGAGAAGACCATCGTCGAAGACATAAAACTCCTCAAGTGGATTGCCGGTTTGATCGAGAGACATATCCCCGAGGGCCGCCGTCTGAGGCCTCGCGAGGTAGTAAGCGATTACGAGAAGATCATTCTCGACGAACTCAATCTGCTCTCCGAAGGCGCCAATGCCACCCAACTGCGCCGCAACTTCGAGCACTCGTCACAGTTGTACGTGCCTCGTGTCTACTGGGAGTACTCGCGCAGCAACCTGCTGGTGATGGAGCGCATCTACGGCACTCCGGTGGCAGACATCGATGCGTTGCGTGCCCAGGGTGTAGACCTGAAGAAGCTGGCGGAAACCGGCGTGGAGATCTTCTTTACCCAGGTGTTCAATCACAGCTTCTTTCACGCCGACATGCATCCGGGCAACATCTTCGTGGCGAAGCACAGCCCCGAAAACCCGCAGTACATAGCCATCGACTGCGCCATCATCGGTTCGCTGAGCAAGAGCGACCAGCAGTATCTGGCCCGCAACCTCCTGGCCATCTTCCAGCGTGACTATCGCAAGGTGGCGCAACTGCATGTGGAATGCGGCTGGGTACCGAAGGACACTCGCGTTCACGAGTTCGAGGCGGCGATGCGCTCGGTGTGTGAACCCGTGTTCGAGAAGCCACTCAAGGACATCTCCTTCGGTTACCTGCTGGTGCAGCTCTTCCGCACCGCCGGGCGTTTCAACATGGAGGTACAGCCATCTCTGGTGTTGCTGCAGAAGACACTGCTCAATGTCGAAGGGCTGGGCAGACAGCTCTACCCGGAACTGGACCTTTGGACTACCGCCCTGCCCTTCCTTGAGGACTGGAACCGGCGGCGAATGCGTCCCTCGACGCTCTTCAATGCATTGAAGGAAAACGTGCCGGACTGGATAGAGCAGCTGCCCTATCTGCCACAACTGATGATCGATTCGCTCACGCAGTCAAAGCAACTCACCGCCATCAACGAGACCCTGCAGCAGCGTCTGCATGACGAAAATCTGCAGCAGATGAAACGTCGACGCCGGGCCAATCAATGTGGTCTGGCGCTGCTCGCAATGGCAGCGCTGACCCTGTTGCCTGGCGTTGATTCCCTGGTCTCAGGCCTGCCGGTGGCAAGTCTCCTGCTGGGTTTGGGGGCGGTTTACCTTTTGTGTTTTAAACGCTGACAGAGCATACTAGCGCGCATGAAAGAGGCTGGAGAAAGAGTGGTGACAACGACCTGGCTGGATCAGGTGAACTGGAGCAGCGAAGGTCTGGTTCCCGTCATCACGCAGGATTTTCGTACCGCGCGAGTCCTCACTCACGCTTGGCTCAACCGCGATGCACTGGCACTGGCGGTGCAGGAAGGCCGAGCCATCTACTGGTCACGCTCGCGGCAGAAATTGTGGCGAAAAGGCGAGGAATCCGGTCACATTCAGAAGTTGCACAAGGTATTTCTGGACTGCGACGGCGACACGGTCTGCTATGTCGTTGAACAGGTGGGAGGCATCGCCTGCCACACGGGTCGTGAAAGTTGTTTCTACCGCGAGTTGCAGGATGGTCAGTGGCACACCATCGATCCGGTGCTGAAGAATCCGGACGAGATGTACGCGAAGAAACACGATACGCAATGAGCACCGGCATGAAAGATATTTTTTATGAATGATACATTGACCCAACTGGGCGAGATTCTGGAACAGCGCAAGAGCGCAGACGCGGGTGAATCCTATGTCGCCAGTCTGCACGCAAAAGGGTTGAACAAGATTCTGGAGAAGGTGGGCGAGGAAGCCACCGAGACCATCATCGCCGCCAAGGACGTCGACAACGCAGTGCAACGCGAAACTGCCTTGCACGAAGTGGTCAAGGAAACGGCAGATCTATGGTTCCACACGCTGGTGATGCTGAGTCACCTGGGTCTGGGGCCGGAGCAGGTCCTCGAAGAATTGCGCAAGCGCTTCAACATCTCGGGATTGACCGAGAAGGCGTCACGAACAAGAGATTGAACGGCAAGAATCAACACCACGGCGCCGCACACTTTTCATTCATTGTGCGCCGTGACAATGTAGACAACCTGGAGGCAGTATGGGTTTTGGCGGAATCGGTATATGGCAATTGATCATCATTCTGGTGATCGTCGTGATGTTGTTCGGCACGAAGAAGCTGCGCAATCTGGGCTCGGATCTGGGCGGTGCACTCAAGGGTTTCAAGACGGCCATGAAAGACGAAGATGGCAAGGACATCGACAGCGATGACGACGTCACCGTGAAAAAAGTCGGTGACTCCAATGCGATGAAATCCGAAAAGGCAGAAGACAAGGACTGATGTCGTTCTTGTCAGTCTCTCCTCTACCGGATTGCTGCCACCTCCATTCAACTCTCGCTGATGCCGGACTAAGCTGATGTTTGATATTGGTTTCATGGAACTGGTGTTGATCGCCATTGTTTCACTGGTGGTCATCGGGCCGGAACGGCTCCCGGGCGCCGTGAGAACGGCCAGCCTGTGGATCGGCCGAGCCAAGCGCAGCTTCAATCAGGTCAAGACAGAGATCGAACGCGAGATCAATGCGGACGAGATTCGTCGACAACTGCACAACGAATCCATCCTGGCGGATCTCGACAAGGCCAAGAAGAAGGCCGATGCGCTCATGAACGATACGCGCAAGAACATCGACGATCTGAATGCGGAAGTGAATGCCACTCTCAAGGAAGAGGAAAGAAAGCTGACTGGCACCTCTGCGGCACCGTCGACAACCGCCACAAAACCGCAGACGCCCAGCATTCTGCCGCCAAAGTCTCCCGAGCCAGCCGCTGCCGCAGTGGATGATCCCGCCCGTTTCGACGAGGACTATGTCGCACCTGAGCCTGCGGCCACACCCGAGCCTGCAACTGCCGTGAACGCAACCGCTGTAAAGGCTGCCCCCGTTGAGGATTTCTACAACAACCCACCGGCCGGCACCATTCGCCTGAAGGGGGGTTCCTACACCAGCGTGCCTCCGAAATCCGCCGAGCAGGAAGATCACCAGAGCAAAGAATGAGTGACCCGAACGATCCAAAAACAGGCGCGGAACTGACGCTCATCGATCACCTGATTGAGCTGCGCGATCGCATCATGAAGTCATTGGTTGCGATCCTGGTGATTTTCCTCTGCCTGTTCTATTTCGCCAACGATATCTACACTTTTGTCGCAGACCCACTGATATCCGTTCTGCCCGAAAACATGGGCATGATCGCGATTGACCCGACATCGCCTTTCTTCGCACCTTTCAAACTGACGTTCTTTGTCTCGCTGCTGCTGGCAGCACCATACATTCTCTATCAGTTGTGGTCCTTCATTGCGCCGGGGCTGTACAAGAACGAGAAGGCTCTGGCAATTCCACTGTTTGTCTCCAGCGTGGTGCTTTTCTACGCGGGAATAGCGTTCGCCTACTACATCCTGTTTGGTTTCGTATTCTCGTTCTTCGTTTCCGTCGCTCCCGATGGCATTCTCGTGATGCCTGACATCAACAGTTTTCTGAGTTTTGCGCTGGCGATCTTTCTGGCGTTCGGCATAGCCTTTGAAATTCCCATTGCCGTGTTCCTGCTGATCTGGACGGGAATGGTAGAGCCTGAAGATCTGGTTCAAAAGCGACCCTACGTGGTTGTTGGCTGCTTTGTGATTGGCATGCTGCTGACGCCACCTGACCCCTTCACACAGTCCATGCTGGCCATTCCGATGTGGATGCTGTTCGAGGTGGGAATCTTCTTCGGCAGATTCGCGAAGAAGAAGCAGGCCGAAGAAGAAGCGAAGAACTCCGCTTGACCACCCCTGTGCCGTGGGAGCGAGCTCTGCTCGCGATTCGAGTGGCGGTGAGATACAGACAGACATTTCAATCGCGAGCAGGCTCGCTCCCACAGTCAGTGGGTTGTTCAAACCTTCAGCAGGAAAGTCACCGGCCCATCATTCTCCAGCGCCACTTTCATGTCCGCACCGAACACTCCGGTTGCCAGAGTGATCTTGTGCGTCGATGCCTGCCGCACCATGTAATCATAGAGAGGCTCTGCCTGCGCAGGTGGCATGGCGGATGAAAAACCAGGTCGTAATCCCTTGTCGGTCGTTGCCGCCAGCGTGAACTGCGACACCAGCAAAATGTCTCCGGCAATGTCCAGAAGCGATAGATTCATCTTCCCCTCTGCATCGGCGAACACCCGATACGAGCGCAATCGGTGCAACAGACGATCAGCCTTGTTTTCGTCGTCATCCTTTTCAATACCAACAAAGACAACCAATCCCTTGCCAATCTCGCAACGTTGCTGACCGTCGATCGTCAACCGCGCCCAGTTCGTTCTCTGCAGCAAGGCAATCACGACGGCACCCCACTGGCGCTTGTGGAAAATCTCACGATACCTGCTCGGGACGAAACAGCTTCGCCATCTCTGCCGTCGCACGCACAAGCGCGTCGATGATTCCCGGCTCCAGTGCCGAATGCCCCGCATCACGTACGATGAGCAACTCGGAATCAGGCCAGAGCTTGTGGAGCGCCGTGGCATTGTCCAGAGGACAGACGACATCATAGCGACCGTGCACGATGATGCCTGGAATGCCGTGCAGTTTGTGAGCGTTGTTCAGGATCTGATTCGTTTCCATGAAGGCTTCGTTCATGAAATAGTGCGCCTCGATGCGCGCCAGTGACATCGCCAGGTGCGGATCGGAGAATTTCTCCACTGCCTGAACGCTCGGACGCAGTGTCAGGCAACGGCCTTCCCACAGTGACCAGTTCTTGGCCGCTCCCATGCGCGCAATCTCGTCCTGTCCGATCAGACGGCGATAATAGGCCGCAATCATGTCGTCACGCTCGGCCTCGGGAATGTGCTCGTAATAGTCTTCCCAGTAATCGGGAAAAATGCGACTGGCACCACTCTGATAGAACCACTGCAGATCTTCGTCACGACAGAGAAAGATGCCACGCAGAATCAACCCCATGACGTTCTCGGGATACGTCTGTGCGTACACCAGCGAGAGGGTTGAACCCCAGGAGCCTCCGAACAATACCCACTTGTCGATCTTCAGAAAGTGCCGGATGGCTTCCATATCGGCGACCAGCGTCTGAGTGGTGTTGTCTTCCAGCTCGGCATGAGGAGTGGAACGCCCCGCCCCACGCTGATCGAAGACCACAATGCGATAGACGTCCGGATCGAAGAAACGACGACTCGACGCATCGCTGCCCGCACCGGGACCGCCGTGCACGAAGACTATTGGAATACCATCGGGATTGCCCGCCTCTTCAAGATACAGGTCGTGAAGTGATGACACCTTGAGGCGATGGGTTGCGTAGGGTTTTATTTCGGGGAAGAGCACCAGCATGACGAATCCTCGTTGCAGCGAATGAGGACAATCTTAGACCGGAAAACGACTTCTGGCGAATGGTGCCAGTGAATTTGTGGGAGCGGGCCCTGCCCGCGATTTCAGTGCGCTGTTGGATCACAGACTGGCACTGAAATCGCGGGCAGGCCCGCTCCCACAGGGAATAACTAAGCCTTCGGGCGACGATCGGAGCGCTTGCGCTCGCTCTCGGTCAGCAGCTTCTTGCGCAGACGAATGTGGTTCGGGGTGATCTCGACCAGTTCGTCTTCCTCGATGAACTCCATGGCCTGCTCCAGCGTGTGCTTCACGGGTGGCGTCAGGATGATGTTCTCGTCGGTACCGGAGGCACGGATGTTGGTCAGTTGCTTGCCCTTGGTGGGGTTCACGACAAGGTCGTTCTCGCGACTGTGCAGGCCCACGATCATGCCCTCGTAGACTTCCACGTTCGGCTCCACGAACAGACGACCACGCTCCTGCAGAGTGAACAATGAATAGCCCAGCGTCTTGCCCTTCACCATGGACACCAGCACACCGTTCTTGCGGTTGCCGATCTCGCCCATCTTCACCGGACCGTAATGGTCGAATACGTGGTTCATCATGCCGGTGCCGGAGGTCATGCTCAGGAACATGGAGCGGAAACCGATCAGCCCGCGAGTCGGCACGATGAACTTCAGGCGCACGCGGCCCTTGCCGTCCATGGTCATGTCCTGCAGGTCCGCCTTGCGCATGCCCAGCTCTTCCATCACGGAACCCTGGTGCTGCTCGTCGCAGTCGATCACCAGCGCTTCGTGCGGCTCCTGCATCACGCCGTCGATTTCCTGGACGATTACTTCTGGGCGGGATACGGCCAGTTCGAAACCTTCGCGACGCATGTTCTCGATCAGTACCGACAAATGCAATTCGCCACGACCGGACACCTTGTACTTGTCCGGGGTATCACCCGGCTCCACACGCAGGGCCACGTTGTAGATCAGCTCGCGCTCAAGACGGTCCTTGATGTTGCGGGTAGTCACGAACTTGCCATCCTGACCCGCAAACGGGGAGTCATTCACCTGGAAGGTCATGCTGATGGTGGGCTTGTCGACGGTCAGCGGGGGCATTGCCACCACGTGTTCCGGGTCGCACAGCGTGTCGGAAATATTCAGTTTGTCGATACCGGTGATACAGACGATCTCGCCCGCACGCGCTTCCGGCACATCGACGCGCTCCAGACCCAGGTGACTCTTCACCTGCAGAATCTTGCCCTTGCGAGTGTTGCCTTCACGGTCGATGATCACCACCTGCTGGTTCACTTTCGCGATGCCACCGGTGACGCGGCCGATGCCGATAACACCGACGTAGCTGCTGTAATCCAGTGCACTGATCTGCATCTGGAACGGCGCGTCCACGGCCACGGGAGGGGGCGGCACACGATCGATCACGGTCTGGAACAGCGGCGTCATGTCGTCGGCCATCTGATCCAGCTCGAGTCCGGCGAAGCCATTCAGGGCAGAGGCATAGACAACCGGGAAGTCCAGTTGCTCATCCGTCGCACCCAGGCGGTCGAACAGGTCGAACACTTCATTGAGCACCCAGTCCGGGCGTGCGCCGTCACGGTCCACCTTGTTGATCACGACGATGGGCTTGAGACCCTGGTCGAAGGCCTTCTGGGTCACGAAACGGGTCTGTGGCATCGGGCCGTCAACGGCATCCACCAGCAGCAACACGCTGTCCACCATCGACATCACACGTTCCACTTCACCGCCGAAGTCGGCGTGTCCGGGCGTGTCCACGATGTTGATGTGATAGCCCTGCCAATTGATGGCGGTGTTCTTGGCTAGAATCGTAATGCCGCGCTCGCGTTCCTGATCATTCGAATCCATCACGCGCTCGACGGCCTTGCCACGGTCTTCCAATGTGCCGGACTGTTGCAGAAGCTTGTCAACGAGCGTGGTCTTGCCATGGTCGACGTGGGCGATGATGGCGATATTGCGAATTTTCTCGATCACGAGTGGTATACCTGTATGGTGTTCTGTAGAAAAAGGGGCTGGAGTATACACCAGCACCTCGCCGCATGCCTACACAATACGTGGCGTGCGGCTCAAGTGACCGCTCGCGGAGCCATTACTGTCCGCCAAGGAAGCGATATCCGACACCCGGTTCGGTTTCGAGATAACGAGGGGCGCCGGGGTCATCCTCCAGCTTGGCGCGCAGGCGTGCGATGAGAATGCGCAGATAATGGGCGTCCTCCACGTGGCTCTTGCCCCACACCTCGGTTAGCAGCTGACGCTGCGTGACGATGCGTCCGCGATAGGAAATCAACAGACTCAGCAATGCAAATTCCTTTTTGGAGAGTCGCAGTACGCGGCCATCAAGAGTCACCTTATGCAACACCGTGTCCACACGCAGGCAGCCATCATCAAAGACTTCGGGAACCACATCGGTATCGGCCTGCTGACGCAACAAGGCTCTGATCCGCGCCAGCAGCTCCTGTATGCCGAACGGCTTCACCACATAGTCGTTAGCGCCTGCATCGAGCGCCCGCACTTTCTCCACCTCATGGTGCCGCACTGAAAGAATAATGATGGGGCCGGAAAAGATTCCCCGTAACTGCCGCAGCACTTCCTGCCCGTCCTGATCGGGCAGCCCGAGATCCAGAATGATAAGGCGGGGACTGCCGAGCACAGCCTGAGCCAGCCCGTCTTTGGCTGTGGCGGCTTCAATGACCTCGTAATGTTGTGCCGTCAGACCAATGCGCAGAAAGCGCCGGATCTGCGGCTCGTCGTCAATGATCAGTATCTTGCTCAAACCCACTCCCTCCCACGTTGTCCTCGTCAGTCGCTGCAACCGGAATCTTCATGCGCACCAGGCAGCCGCGTCCACCGGGGCCCTCCGTGACGGACACCGACCCACCATGCGCGCCGATCATGCCGCGACAAATTGCCAGCCCCAGACCACTGCCCGCGACACGGCGATCGCCCTGCTCGGCGGTGTGAAACATGCGGAAAACCTTTTCCCGCTCGGATTCTTCAATGCCTGGTCCCTGATCGCTGATCTCGATGACCAGCTCACTAGCCTGCTCGTCCGCTACTGACCGCTCGGAATAGCAGCTCAGAATCACATCTGTGCCCGCTGGCGAAAACTTGAGGGCATTGTGCAGCACATTGAAGATAGCCTGTTCAATCAACGCCGGATGCACTCTGAGCAGAGGCAGCGGGGTGGCCATGCGCACCTTCAGATGATGCGACTCTGCCAGTGGCCGGATACGCTTCAGTGTGACGTTGACGATCTCCTCGATACTGACCCAACTGCGTTCCAGCCGCAGTTCCCCTCGACCGAGCCGCGTCATGTCGAGCAGATTCTGTGTGTAGTTGTTCAGCCGCTGCGCTTCGGACAGGACCGACTCCAGCAGCTCTCGCTCCTGGGCAGGTGTCAGCGTATCGCCCATTTCCATCAGCGTACTGGTCGCCCCGATCATCGCGGTCAGTGGCGTGCGGAAATCGTGGGATACCGATGACAGCAATGAGGAGCGCAGCAGCTCCTGCTTTTTCTCCATCCGCTCCTGAGCCAGATCGGTCAGAAGACGTGTGCGTGCGAGCGCCAGTCCGGCCTGACGAAGCAGAATGTCCACCGAGGGCAGGCAGGATTCCAGGCTGCTCTCGCGCTGATGAGTGGGCAGCAAGGGAATAATGGCCAGGGCCAGCAGCCTGTCTCCATCCGTGAGACATTTGACAAGCTGAGTGGCACTGCGCAAGAGCACAGTCGCAGGGGCGAACGCTTCCTTCCTTGTGATGGCCTCAACAACAGCCGCTCTGGTCGCAGCATCGGCCCCCTCTCCCTCCTTCCCCCATTGCGGCTGGTTATGCTC
>Ga0155965_1093_pt2 | contig 12187 bp, 11 predicted proteins | sample RifCSPlowO2_02_FD_107619 | JGI IMG/M metagenome (GOLD analysis project Ga0155965, IMG submission 107619) | Gammaproteobacteria bacterium RIFCSPLOWO2_02_FULL_57_10
GATGGCATAACAGAAAGCCTTGATGCACTGCGTGCCGGTGACAGGAAAGCCTTCGCCGCGCTCGTCAGAAAGTATCACTCTCGCATGGTGGTGATTGCGCGCGCGATTGTCGGCGATGTCTGGGCGGAAGAGGTCACCCAGGAAGCGTGGATGTCGATCTATCGCGCGTTGCCGAAATTCGAGGGCCGCTCCACACTGCAGACGTGGATGTTCACCATTCTGAAGAACGAGGCAAAAACGAGACTGAGCAAGGAGTCGCGCTTCATCTCGCTGGACATGTCCACGGCTGACTCCAGCAGCGAGGACTTCGCGAACGCACTGAACGAGCGCTTTCGCGAAGACGGCCATTGGAAGGAGGCTCCGACCGCCTGGCACATCGAATCACCCACCGCCCTGATGGAGGAAGAGCAGCTGCGCCGCTGCATTCACCACACCCTTTCCCTGCTAAGCCCAGATCAACGCGCGGTCTTCACGTTACGTGATCTGCAACAAATGGATCTTGATGAGATCTGTAACATTCTCGACATCACCACCTCCAATGTACGAGTCCTGCTGCATCGCGCAAGGCTGACATTGATGAAGGTGATCGACCACTACCAGGAGACCGGAACATGCTGAAATGTCGCGATATCGGCCATCAGGCCAGCGACTACGCTGACGGTGCCATGACCTGGCGTCAGTCGCTCGGCTATGGATTTCATCTGCTGTTGTGCGGCCACTGCCGAACTTTCGTGCGCCACCTGCACACCACCATTGCGTTCACACGCGCCCTGCCCGAAAAGGAATCGTTGTCGGACGAACAGGTTGCCGCGATTGCCGCAAAAGCAATCGACGCTGTGGGAGCGAGCCCTGCCCGCGATTGAAGCCCTCCATTGAACTGCAATATGGCGTTTCTATCGCGAGCAGGGCTCGCTCCCACAAGGTCGATTCAGGTTTCAATCTCTTGGCAACGGGTGTCTTTCAATGAAGTCCAGAATGTGTTCGGCAACTTCCTCGCCCTTGTCTTCCTGAAGAAAGTGACCCGCCCCCTCGATCACGATGTGGGGCTCGTTCACTGACGTCGGAATAAGGCGACGCAGAAACTGTTCGTGAGGTCCGAGAGTCTGATCACCGTCGGAGAACATGACCAGTGCCGGTTTATCCCACTGCGCCAGACGGTCGGCCGTGCGCAGCATCAACGGACCGGCGGGATCACCCGGGCGCATGGGCACGATCTGGGGAAACATGTTGGGGCCGGCATAGTAGGCCGGATTCGGGAAGGGTGCACTGTAGCCTCGCACAATTTCGGGATCACTGCGCCCGGCATTGCCTGCGGAGAATGTCCGCTCCACACCGAATGGCGCCTGTTGTCTCGTTCTGTCCCGGTAGTTGTACCAGCCCGGAGTCATCATGCCGTAGCCCGTCGGCAGCGCTGTGTTCATGACGACCAGTCTGGCGATGCGCTCCGGTACATGAGCGGCAATCGGCATGCCGAGAAAACCACCCCAGTCCTGCATCACCAGCGTGACATTCTGCAGATCCAGTGCTTCGATGAAGGCGATGGCCGCGTCGAAGTGCATCTGGAATGTGTAGTCAGCCTCACGAATGAACTTGTCCGATTTCCCGAACCCGATCCAGTCTGGCGCAATGACGCGGTGCTCGGCCGCCACGATGGGAATCATCTTCCGGTAGAGATAGCTCCAGGTCGGCTGTCCGTGCAGCATCAGTACGACTTCGCCACTTCCTTCATCCACATAATGCATGCGCATGGGAATACGTTCCTGGCCTCCCACGCCACGCTCCACAGTGACCTCCACATAGTGAGGCTCGAAGGGATATCCTTGCAGGTTCGTGAAACGATCGTCAGGTGTACGTAGAACACCGGGACGAATTTCTTCAGCCGTTGGTGGGGATTGCGTGACCTGGGCCTGGGTGGGTTGGGAAAGGCTCAGAGCGAGAATCAGAAGGGAGAAATAGCGAGCGGAATCTTCGAGAAGGTTTCTTGCAAACATGACGACCTCATTATTGTTATTGTAGGTACCAAGTCGACCGGATGGAGGACCGATTCATTACAGTTGGATACTGTGGGAGCGGGCCCTGCCCGCGATCGAAGTGCGCCGATCAACTGCAAACTGGCACCTTTATCGCGAGCAGGCTCGCTCCCACAGTCAGCGGTTTATATCACGAACCCAGACGGTAACGCAGTTTCACCACGACCGTATCCACTATCGGCTCGTTCCACGCTTCCACCAGCATGCCACCGTAGTCATCGAACATCGCAGCGGGCAGATTCGAACCGCGTGTGTACACTACAAACAGATCCGACAGCGGGGCAATCTCCCAGCGATAACGCGCCTGGAATGTCATGCGGCTGATGATGAAGTCATCCGGCGTGACATTGGGCTTTGCCACCGGGCGCAGATGCTCGAGCTTGTTCGCATCCACTTGCCAGAATCTGTCTTCGTAGGCCTTCAGACCCGTCCACTGCATGCTGAAACGCAACTGTTGCTTCGCGGAAATGAAATAGTCCATCGTCACGCGTGGCGACCACTGCGTTGCCTCGAAGCTTGTGTAACGTCCGGCACCTTTGTAGACCAGCAGTGCTTCGCGATCGTTGTAGTCCAGATCCACGCCCAGAGAAAACGTGTCCACGGGGCGATAGCTGACACCTGCTGACGCTGTCAATGACTTCGGACCGAGGTCTTCCTGGCTGGCATCCATGTTGACGTTGAACACAACCGGACGACCGGGATCACTGCCCCAGCCCACGTTGACTGACCAGCGTTCAGGAATGCGAAACTCACCCGAACCGCGACCGAGACGGTCATCGATGCGCGGATTGAAGTAACGCAGGCCGGTGCGTATCGACTGATTGTTCAAGAGTGTGTAGGTGCGGGTAAAGAACAGACCAAGACGCGTTGGCTGCCCGGAAGTGTTCCACTGATTGATCACCTGGAAACTGCTGTTGCGCGAACGCAGGCCGGGAATGTTGGACTCGTTCAAGCTGAAGTTGTATTCCGCCTGAATCTGATCGTTGCGGCTGATGAAGCCGAGATCGTTGATGTCCATCTTGTCGTCCAGGTACGCGAGTGCTACACGATGCTGTCTGCCACGCTCAGGCTGGAAGATGATGTCGGCGAAACCACCGGCTCCTTTCACGCCATCGGCATCACTGTGGATCAACTGCGCATCGGCCACCCAACGGGTGTCGGCAGAGAAATAGTGCAGATCGACGCCATTAACCACGGCTTCCACGTCGGGATGATTGATGGTGGTGCCCATCCAGCCGATGGCACGACGACCACCACCATTGGTGTTCTCATACAACAGACGACCTACGGCGAAATCCCGGCCTTCGGCTTCGAGTTTCACACGAGTACCATTGGCCAGAAGACCCCGTACTTCCGAGTCATCCTCGGATGCCAGCAATGTGCCATAGCGCCAGCTGCCACTCTGGCCGGTGAGCTTGACTGCGCCCAGCAGATCGGTCGGCCGACTCAGATCGGTTGCCGCCACCGTGACACCTGTCGGCACATTGAAGAGCGCCTGCCCCCCGATGCGACGTGTATTCAACAGTGTGGTTGGGCCACCGGGTCCGCGCGCTCCCTGGGAACGAGGGGTCGTGTTGAACACATCCTGACCTTCGAGGAAGAACGAACGCTTCTCCGGGAAGAAGGTCTCGAACGCGGTGAGGTTCACGACCACGTCATCCGACTCGACGTTGCCGAAGTCCGGATTCAAACTCGCAGACACCTGCGTGTTCGACGATGGACGCCAGAAAATTTCCGCACCCGCGCGCAGCTCGGTTTCCTCCCGAATGCTGTCGTGGGTCGTGGAGACGTAGGGGTAGTAAGTGACCTGCGTGCGGGGCTCGATGTCCTGCAGCTCGAATTTCTGGAAGGCTGAGAGGAACTCATTCACCGTGTCGGGCAGTGCGGGGAAGGACCAGGTCTCATTCAATGCACCCAGTTGACGCTCGGTGTAGATCCCGATGCGGCGAGTCTCACCGGCCACCTGGGGCAGTGCCACCATGGACCAGGGGATATAAATCTCCGCCACCCAGCCATTCTCGACCACACTGGTCTCGGCATCCCACGAACCGTCCCATTGCAGGTTCATCTGCCGCTCGGGCAATATCGTGGCATCGGTCATCGAACCGCCGAGGTTGATGCGCATCATGTAACCGTAGAGGCCTTCGCCTGACGGGTCGATGTTGAACACGAAACCATCGCGTTCCAGGCGCGTGTCGCGCGACGTCATGCGCGCAACCAGCGTCTCGGGGTCCTGGAAGTTCATCACGCCGACATAGATGCCGCGCTCGGTGTAGAACACCTTGGTGTGTGTCTCCAACGACGCTTCTGCCAAGGTGTCGGGTATCACTACCCGCATACCGTCGATCACGGGAATACGGGCCCAGATCCCTTCGTCGAGACGGCCGTCCAGCGTGATGTTGGCATCGGGCTCATCGACCTTGGTCAATTGGGGAATCACTTCCTGGGCATAGGCAGCGAAAGGAGTTACGGCGAAGGTGAGGGTCAGGCAAAAGGCGGCGCTGGCGCGGGCCCGCAGGGAGTCGCGGTTCTTGTCAGTCATTGGCAAAAGCTCATTTTATTGGAATAAAACTCACTGATCCGCGCTCACGAGCAGGCGAATGCAGCGATGGCATGTTCAACAGGTGGGGGAATATACATGATTTATTTCACATGATCCCTTGAGGATACAAATAGTTACAATGGGCTCAGCCAGCCCCGCTGATCCTGTTCAGCGCCCTTGGCGTATAAACGAGCAACTCACTGTGACCCTCCATGACTCGGAGAACTCCCATTACCACCATCACCAGTACTGCCGCGACGAGCATCGTCTGGTTCCGCCAGGATCTGCGCCTCGCCGACAACCCTGCACTGACCGCTGCCGCACAAGTGGGCAGTGTTCTGCCCGTCTATATTCTCGATGACATCAACAGCGCCGAGTGGGCCATGGGGGGAGCGAGCCGGTGGTGGTTGCATCATTCGCTAAGCGCACTCAATGAGAGTCTGGGCGGACGACTGGTGGTGCTGCGCGGCGACCCGCTATTGCTTTTGCCGGAGCTGGCGAAGAAGACAAACGCACAGGCAGTGTTCTGGAATCGCTGCTATGAACCCTGGCGCATCGCGCGCGACACGCGAATCAAGGAGCGACTGCACGCCGACTCCATTACCATGCACAGTCATAACGGCTCTCTGTTGTGGGAGCCGTGGCAGATATTGAAGGGCGACCAGACTCCTTATCAGATGTTCACCCCTTACTATCGCAAGGGTTGTCTGCAGGCGTCCGCCCCGCGCACACCGTTGCCCGTCCCACCGCAGTTGTCACTTCTTGAATCTCCTGGCGCCAATACTGTGGGTCAATCGGCAATCGACGCGCTGAACCTGCTGCCGACAATCCCGTGGGATCGCGTGATGACTGACACCTGGAAGATCGGAGAGGCAGCGGCACACCAGCGTCTGCATGACTTTCTTGAAGAAGGACTGGCGGGCTATCGCGAGGGACGCAACATTCCCCAGCGCCCGAACGTCTCGCGTCTCTCGCCGCATCTGCATTACGGCGAAGTCTCACCGAATCAGGTGTGGGCGATGGCACAGCGCCTCGGCATGGAACAGCGCGTGGAGGACGACCTCGACTGCTTCCTCTCGGAACTCGGCTGGCGCGAATTCTCGTACTACCTGCTCTTTCACCGCCCGACGCTCCCGCGCGAGAACCTCCAGCGCCGCTTCGACCGCTTTCCGTGGCGCAACGATCCGCAACAGCTCAGTGCATGGCAGCGCGGCATGACGGGCTACCCGCTTGTGGACGCGGGCATGCGAGAACTGTGGCAAACCGGCTACATGCATAACCGTGTGCGTATGGTTGTCGGATCATTCCTCGTGAAGAATCTTCTGACGCACTGGCACCATGGCGAAGACTGGTTCTGGGACTGTCTGGTCGACGCCGACCTCGCCAGCAACAGCGCGAGCTGGCAGTGGATCGCAGGCTGCGGCGCCGATGCAGCGCCCTACTTCCGCGTGTTCAACCCGGTTACCCAGAGTGAGAAATTCGATCCGCAGGGCGTGTACATCCGTCGTTATGTGCCAGAGCTTGCGGCGCTGCCGGACAAGTATCTGCACGATCCGTCGTCGGCACCGTCAATGGTGTTGAGCGCGGCAGGTGTTGTGCTGGGAAAAACGTATCCACGTGCGATCGTTGATCTGAAATCTTCCCGCGAAGAAGCGCTCCTCGCATTCAAATCGTTGCAAGAGATGCTCTGACAGCGTCAACTTGTTCCTTCACATTGGTAGCGCGGCTCCGCTCATGGTCTATCCTGTAGAAAGACGCTGTTTACACCTCCAGCGAGCTTAGCTAGGATTAGCTAACCACAAGGCTAACCCCAAACAGGAGAGGTGTCATCCATGGAGACCATTCAAGTGAATATGCATGAAGCGAAGTCCCGTTTGTCGGAGCTCGCCGAGCTGGTAGTCCAGGGCCGCCGTGTAGTGATTGCCAAGGCCGGCCAGCCTTATCTGGACCTGCTACCGCACCAACCTCAGCGCACCACGCGCACCCCCGGCAGGCTGCGTGGCGAGATTCGCATGGACGCTGACTTCGATCAGACGCCCGAGGAACTGCTCTCCGACTTCGAGGGCAATTGATATGCGGCGCCTGCTGCTCGACACCCATGCCGAACGAGCAGGCGCTCTGCCTCCGCTGCACCGTGATCCATTCGACCGGATGCTGGTCAGTCAGGCGCAAAGCGAGGGATTGGATATATTGACGCGGGATGCAGTGCTGAGCCGTTACGGCGTCAAGACTCTGGATGCTACTTGCTGACAGCGGATCGCGAGCAGGGCTCGCTCCCACAGTCAGTGGGTGCGTTGAGGATCAGAGGTTCTGGAGACCTTTTTCTGCCAGCTCGACAGCACGGAAGATTGCGCGCGCCTTGTTGATGGTTTCTTCCCATTCGAGGCGCGGCACTGAATCAGCTACAACACCAGCGCCTGCCTGCACAAACAGGCGATCGTTCTTGATCACTGCCGTGCGAATCGCGATTGCCATGTCCATGTTGCCATTCCAGCCGAGGTAGCCCATCGCGCCACCGTAGATGCCGCGCTTGACGGGTTCCAACTCATCGATGATTTCCATCGCGCGGACTTTCGGTGCGCCACTCAGCGTGCCAACCGGCAGTGTTGCCTTGAGGACATCCAGCGCAGCCTTGTCCTCGCTCATCACACTCTCGACGATGGACGCGATATGCATGACGTGGGAGTAGCGCTCCACAAACATCTTGCGCGGCACAGTTACACTGCCGGTCTCCGACACGCGACCTGAATCATTGCGACTGAGATCGATCAGCATCAGATGCTCGGCAATTTCCTTCTGATCGGCGAGCAGTTCCTGCTCCAGCGCCAGATCTTCCTCTTCGGTCTTGCCGCGCTTGCGCGTGCCCGCCAGTGGTCGCACCGTGATCTTGCGATCTTCCACGCGCGCGAGAATTTCCGGCGACGCGCTGACAATATGGTGATCTCCCATGTTGAAGAACACCATGTAGGGCGACGGGTTCAGGAAGCGCAGCGCGCGGTAGACATTCATCGGATCGCCAGAAAAAGGCACTGACATGCGCTGTGCAATCACGACCTGCATCACGTCGCCCGCCAGAATGTAATCCTTGATCCTGTCGACGGCCTTCTCGAAATTCTCCTGACGGAAGCGCGAAATGAAATCCGTTTCGCTCACCTGACGACGCGGTGGTTGCACGGGCAGTGGCGTGGATTTCGCCAGCGCCATTTCGAGTGCGTCCAGGCGCTTCTGTGCAACGAGATAGGCATCCGGCAACTGCGGATCGACGTTGACGATCAGCGAGAGCGTGCCGCGCAGATTGTCGAACACGACGACCTCTTCCGACACCATGAGCAACACATCAGGCGTGCCGATGTCGTCCTCCCCCGGCGCCTTGCCAAGACTGGGTTCAACATAGCGCACAGTGTCGTAGGCAAAATAGCCAACCAGCCCGCCGCAGAAACGCTGCGCGCCTTCGAGTGGAGCCACACGATAGCGCGACTTGAATTCCTCGATGAACACGAAGGGATCGTCACACTCCAGACTCTCGACCACCTTGCCATCTGTCTCGACGGTAATCGTCTGGCCCACCACACGCAGCACCGTCTGGCATGGCAGACCGATGATGGAATACCTGCCCCATTTTTCGCCGCCCTGCACGGACTCGAAGAAATACGTGTGCAACCCGCGCCCGAGTTTCAGATATGTGCTGAGGGGAGTTTCCAGATCGGCCAACACCTGGCGCACAAGTGGAATGCGGTTATAGCCCTGGGTGGCGAGCGCGGAAAACTGTTCGGGGGTCATGGCGATGATGGCAGCTCAATGATTGACGGGAGTATGGCCCAGCTCGGCACGCATCGCGGCAATCGTGCCCGCGTAGCTGTCGCTGTTGAAGATCGCAGAGCCCGCGACAAACATGTCGGCGCCTGCACGGGCGATCTCGCCGATGTTCTTGACGGTCACGCCACCATCGACTTCGAGACGGATCGGATAACCACTCTCGTCGATCAGCTTGCGCACCTGCTTGAGTTTCTTCAGCGTGGATGGAATGAATTTCTGACCACCGAAGCCGGGGTTCACCGACATCAGCAGAATCACGTCGATCTTGTCCATGAGGTACTGCAGGCAATCGATGGAGGTGCCGGGATTGAACACCAGGCCGGACTGACAGCCATTATCGCGGATCAATTGCAGCGAGCGATCGACATGATTGGTCGCCTCGGGGTGAAACGTGATGATGCTGGCGCCAGCCTTGGCAAAATCCATGATCAACTGATCCACCGGAGACACCATCAGATGCACATCGATGGGCGCCTTGACGCCATACTTGCGCAGCGCCTGGCAGACCATGGGCCCGATAGTGAGGTTGGGCACGTAATGGTTGTCCATGACATCGAAGTGGATCACGTCGGCACCGGCGGCCAGCACGGCATCGACCTCCTCACCCAGGCGGGCAAAGTCGGCAGACAGAATGGACGGTGCAATCAGGAATTTCGACATGGTTCATATCCGTACGTAAAAGTTGGCGACATTTTACAGGGATTCGCTGTTTGTGCATGGGTTTTGTTGCGCGGCCCCTGTGGGAGCGAGCCCTGCTCGCGATTTCACTTACGCTGTGATCAATCGCGGGCAGGGCCCGCTCCCACAGTCAGTGCGCTATCCAGCTCCTGCAGCCGTTCCGGGGTGCCTATATCCATCCAGCGCCCACGATAGTGCTCGCCTGCGACGATTCCCGCAGCCATGCCCGCGTCCAGCAACGGCCGCAGCGGCAACGGCTCGTCAGACACTCCCGCGAAGAAGGCTGGATGCATGACGCTGACGCCGCTGTAGGTGACGGCCTTGCCCGGTACGCCGCTGGTCTGCAGGTGCAGTCGACCATCGCTGTCCAGAATGAAATCTCCGCGCGGGTGATGCTCGGGATTGTCCACCATCAGCAGCCGTACCAGTGTGCCTTTGCCATCCACCGGGCGCAGGTTGGTGTAATCGTAATCGGTCCAGATATCGCTGCTCACCACGATGAAGGATTCGTCGCCCAACAGCGGCAGCGCCCTGGCGATGCCTCCTGCTGTCTCCAGTCGCACCGTCTCTGCGGAATAGACGATGCTCACTCCCCATGCCGAGCCATCGCCCAGCGCCGCCTCGATCTTGTCGCCCATGCAGAAATGATTGATGACGATATCGGTGACGCCCGCTTTGGCCAGATTGATGATGTGATGTTCGATCAGGGAACGCCCACCGGCACGCAGTAGAGGCTTGGGCAGTGTGTCGGTCAACGGGCGCATGCGCGTGCCCAGACCCGCCGCAAGAATCATCGCTTTCATGCGGCGGCTCCGCTGGCAAACTTTTCCAGTTTCGGCAATGCCAGTGGCAATACCTTGTTATGGAACCACTGCATGAACTCCGCCATCTCGGGGTGCTGCGCGGCGACACTCAACACATAGTCGATCACCAGCGGTACGTCGGCCATGTAACGGGGCTTGCCATCGCGCAGATTGAGACGGCAGAAAATGCCGATCACCTTGATGTGACGCTGCAAGCCCATCAGATCGAAGTCGCGCAGAAATTGTGCAGGTGTCGAGGCGGCATCAGCGTCGAGAATGCCACGCTGTAGAGCAGCAGCGCGAAACTGCAGCGCCCACTCTCGCACACGCTCTGGCGGCCAGACGATGTAGCAATCGCGCAGCAACGACACCAGATCGTAAGTGCACGCACCGACCACGGCGTCCTGAAAGTCGATCACGCCTGGCGCATGTTGCAAATCGTTCTCGAGAATCATCAGATTGCGGGAGTGATAGTCACGATGCACGCAGACCTGCGGTTGTGCGAGCGCGGCATCCTCCAGAAACGTCCACGTACTATCGAGCAATGCCTTCTCTTCGTCTGTCAGCGTCAGCTCGAGAAAGCGTTCGCAGAACCAGTTGTCGAAGAGAGACAACTCGGTACGCAGAAGTTTTCGATCGTAAGGTGCCAGCTCGCTGCTTTTACCATTGGCCTGCAGTTCGATGAGAGCATGCATCGCTGCCGAGTAGAGTTGATCTGCCGAATCGTCATTCAAGGAACGCCCCTGCAACAGCGTCGGCAGATAGAGCGTGTCACCAAAATCTTCCAGCAGCATGAAGCCCTGTTCGTAATCGACTGCCAGCACACGCGGGGTCAGCAGCCCCGCCTCGCGAAACAGGTGGGCGATGCGCACGAAACGATGACAATCCTCGTGAGTCGGGGGCGCATCCACCAGCACCCAGGAAGCGTTTGCTATGCTAATGCGGAAATAGCGCCGGAAGCTGGCGTCTCCGGAAACGGTTTCCACTTCTGCCTCTGCGAGCCCCTGCAACGGCGTTGCACCGGCCATCTCGCTCAACTGTCGTCGCGCCCAGACCGACAACGCACTCTTTCTCTGATCCATCAATGTTCCTGTACTGATCGCGTACTGTTCGTGTACTACAGTGTTTCTATAAAAACCCCAATGAATTATTATGCCGCTCACCTTAAGCCGCCCTATTCTATTGGATTGCCTGCAACAATGCAGTTTCGAAAAAGCCTTTTGTGCTCCAACATTTCCCTGATCATCTCCGCTGGCGTGCTGATGTCCCTGCCCGAGTCGCGGGCATTTGCACAGACGTCAGCCCAGGGGCAGGGACAGTGGACCTGCAGCGCTGACGCCAATGGCAACTGGCAATGCACCGAAAATCCGGCAGCGGCACGGGCGACGACATCTCCGGGTGTGGTGATCAGCAGCGGTGGCGGCGCAAGAACCCTGAGCCAGGGCAGGTCAGGAGCGGCGTCCGGAGCAGGCTCGACCTCAAGTGGTGGCGCAGCCCAACCCGCAGCCCTCGACTGGGTGACCGCTGAACAGATGACCCCGGAACAACGGGCCGCGATGCCCGCAAACTGCTGTGGCGCGTTCGTGGAACCCGAGCGTGCAGGGCTCGATGGCGTGCCCGTCGATCCGGAATCCGACCCGAATACATCGCCTACTCTGTTCACGGCGCCAGGCGGCATCGATCAGACCAATGGCAGTGTGATCACCATTGACGGAGACGTGTCCATTCAACAGGGCAACCGTACCGTGCAGAACACCACGGCGACGGTAATCGATCAGGACGCCGACACCATCACACTGAGTGGCAACGTGACCTTTCGCGAACCGGGCGTGCTGCTGACCGGCGACTCGGCCTTCATCGATCAGGTCAACAGCAGCAACCGCATCGAGAACGCCGACTACGTCCTGCATCAGTACGGCGTGCATGGCGCCGCCAGTGTCATCATCTATGACAGCGAGGGCGAGGTACTGGCCATCGAAAATGGCGAGTTCAGTCGCTGCGAACCCGGCAATGAATTCTGGAAACTGCAGGCGCGCCAGATGACCCTGGATACCGGCGCAGGCATCGGTACGGCCACGGCAGTCACTCTGCGCATCAAGGATGTACCGATCTTCCATTACCCATTTACCGTGCCCTTCCCGCTTGGTGACCAGCGCGTGTCGGGTTTTCTGGCCCCCAGCATCGGGTCGACCAGCGATGGCGGGCTCGACATCGAGGTGCCCTACTACTTCAATCTGGCGCCACATTACGACGCGACTCTCACGCCGCGCTTCATTGGCGATCGTGGCGTGATGGCTTCTGCCGAGTTCCGCTACCTC
>Ga0155965_1032_pt2 | contig 12051 bp, 10 predicted proteins | sample RifCSPlowO2_02_FD_107619 | JGI IMG/M metagenome (GOLD analysis project Ga0155965, IMG submission 107619) | Gammaproteobacteria bacterium RIFCSPLOWO2_02_FULL_57_10
GGCCTTCGTTCAGGATGGCTTGCGCCAGCACTGTGGCAGTCGTTGTGCCGTCACCGGCGACGTCGGAAGTCTGGGAAGCCACTTCCTTAACCATCTGGGCACCCATGTTCTCGAACTTGTCCTTCAGCTCGATCTCTTTGGCAACGGACACGCCGTCCTTGGTCACGGTTGGTGCACCGTAGGACTTGTCCAGTACCACGTTACGGCCTTTCGGGCCGAGGGTTACCTTGACTGCGTCTGCGAGGATGTTGACGCCTTTGAGCATTTTCTGGCGCGCGGGATCACCGAATTTTACGTCTTTAGCCATTTTCTTGATTCCTGTGTTCTCAATAGTTCATTGTCGGTTGAGCGGAGACTCGAATGCGGGAGTCGCTCCGCGAAATCAGTGTTCTAACGTTCGGAGCAGACAATCAGGCCTGGATCACGCCGTAGATTTCGTTCTCGCTGAGGATCAGCAGTTCTTCGTTGTCGATCTTGATGGTGTTGCTGGCGTACTTGCCGAAGACCACGATGTCGCCCACTTTGAGGTCGACCGGACGCTTTTCACCATTGTCCATGATCTTTCCCGGGCCCACTGCCAGTACTTCGCCTTGAGCGGGCTTCTCTGCTGCTGAACCGGGCAGCACGATTCCTCCGGCTGTCTTGGTTTCTTCTTCCTTGCGGCGCACAACTACTCGGTCTTGCAACGGTCTGATTTTCATTGCTTTTTATCTCCTGGATCAAATGATTGGGACTCACATGCACGGGGCATGCGAACCCTGAACTAAATACGGTGGACTCTAGATGGGGCTGGGGCGAGGTATTTCAATGGCTGTGGAGCAAATATTTTCTTCCAACCTGTGGGAGCGGGCCCTGCCCGCGATCATCCCGTGATGAACAGGCAGAAAGCCAAATCGCTTGCAGGGCAAGCTCCCACAGCACTCATTTCAACCTGGGGTCGTTATCCTCGTCGATGACTTCCCCGTCAATGATCTCCCCTTCGTTCTGCCGGGTTTCACGATGATGGAAGCCGCTCGTGGATGTGAAACTGCCGCCACTCACGAAGACACTGCCTGAGCGCAAGATTCTTTTTGCGATCATAGCCCGCACTGGCGGGAGCAGGCCGAGCAGCGCAACCGTGTCAGTGATGAATCCCGGCGCCAGCAGCAATGCTCCGCAGAAGGCAATGATCATTCCCTCCACGATCTCCTGGCCTGGGATGGCACCGGTCTGCAGCCGCTGCTGGAATCGCGTCAGTGTGCTGAGCCCCTGTTGTCGCAGCAGATGAATCCCCAGCGCGGCAGTCGCCAGAATCAGCAGCACCGTATACAGGGCGCCGATGCGATCCGCCACTTCGAGCAGGATCAGCAGCTCGGTGAAGGGAATGATGATGAAGAAAAACAGGGAGAACCGCACTACAGATCCCTCCTTGCCTGCAGCTCAACATCCTGCTGCCGGGAGGCGACGACAAACGCCAGCGCAATGGCCACCAGACCAATGGCGAACGAGTACAGGAAAAAAGTGGCATACCCGGCACCCAATGATGCAGGCGCAACTCCGGCGGTTGCTGCTCCGCTCGCGAAGGATTCCGGAGGCAGAGAGGAAAACATGGGCACCAGGCCAGCGAGCACTCCGCCCTGCTCTGCAGAGCGTGCGGCTTCCTCGACAATGCGGCCGCTCTGGGAAGCAACCAGCTTGCCCAGCAGCGCATAGAGCGACGAGAACAACGCATACTGTGTGGCAGTAAAACCCGATGACGTCAGTGAGGACATGTATGCAATCAGCGCAGTGCCCGCAAATCCGGTTGCCAGATTGTCAACGGTAATCGCAGCATACAGAGCACCGATCTCCGGGCCGCGAGAGGCGAGCCACAGAAAGATCAGATTGGAAAACGGACTCGCAAAAACCCCAATGAGCATCGTGCGCAGAACACCCAGACGAGCGACGCAGTAACCACCCAGTGCCACACCGCCCATCAGCGCCACCACACCGAAGATCTTCCTGACTTCAGCGATTTCGCCGAGGGTGAATCCGAGATCAACGTAGAACGGCCCCATCAGATTGAGCACGAAATCCGACAAACGATAGAGACAGATCAACGCCAGTATCTGCCCTCCGAGGCGGCCACCGAAGCGTGCGAAGAAATTGCCCAGCGGTTCACCGTAGGCACGGCTCAGATGCTCGCCTGGTCGCGTCTTCACTCCCGGCACAGCCAGACACGCGAGCGCCAGCAGACCAAGACCCAGCAGCACACCTGCCACCTGCAGATAGACGCCACCGGGTGATGCGCGCCATGCTTCCACAACCGCGGCACCAGTCTCGGCAGAAGCGCCGACGAACAGGAGCACTTCCTCCAGCATGACCGCGTTACCGGACAATCCTGAACCAATAATGAGAGCCGCCAGCAGTATCAAGACCAGTCGTGCCACCCACTCGACGACTTCCAGCACAGGGCGCTGCGGCAAATCGCTGACCGGCGTGGTGCGCGGACGAGTGGACACTTCCCTTGGCGCCAGCAACACACCGGCAACACCGAAAGCCATCATGCCCGCCATCACAGCATAGGAAAGATTCCAGCTGAACGCTTCGGCAAGAAACAACGGCACGGCGCCCGCCACCACCATCGCAACGCGATACCCCCACTGGTAAGCTGCGGCCATCGCACCGGAACGACTTTCATCCACGGCCTCGATACGCCACGCGTCGATCACGATGTCCTGTGTGGCTCCCGCGAACCCGACCATGGCAGCCAGCGCCCCGACGCGCCAGATGTTCAACTCGGGACTTGAGCCTGCGATGAACCACAACCCGACGATGATGACCACCTGCATCGCCAGCATCCACGAACGCCGACGGCCAAGCAGATTGTCCAGAAGGGGCAACCTGACCCGGTCGATGATCGGCGCCCAGACGAACTTCAGTGCATAGCTGAGGGTGGCGAGTGCAAAGATGGAAATTGACTGCAGCGACAATCCTGATTGGCGCAACCATACCGAAAGCGTGTCAAAGATCAGCAGGAACGGCAGTCCGGCGGCGAAACCGAGCAGCAACATCACCAGAACACGGCGCTCGCCATACACTGCCAGCGCCTTCCAGGTGCTGATTTTCTCTGGCTGTGTCGTCGGAGATGCCGGACTGCTCAATGAGTGCTCTCTACTGATGGGGGGACGTCGGGCGGCTCGGCCCTAGTCTCTGAAATTGTTGAACTGCACGGGCACTTCGAGATTGGCCTCGCGGATCAGCGCAATCACTTCCTGAAGATCGTCGCGCTTCTTGCCTGTGACTCGCAGTTTTTCACCCTGAATTGCCGTCTGCACCTTGGACTTGGAGTCCTTGATCAGCTTGACGATCTTGCGCGCCACATCGGCCTCAATACCCTGCTGGATCGTGACGGTCTGCAACGCCTGCTTGCCAGACTTCTTCACGTCACCGATTTCCAGTGACTTCACATCCACGTTGCGCTTGACCAGCTTGCCCTTGAGAATATCCAGCATCTGCTCCAACTGGAAATCCGAATCGGCCGTCAGTGTGATCTCCTTGTCCTTGAGCTCGAAAGTGGCGTCCACGCCCTTGAAATCGAAACGGGTCCCTACCTCACGGCGGGCCTGATCGAGGGCATTGTTCACTTCCGGCATATCTACTTCTGAAACGATATCGAACGTTGGCATGGCTTGACCTCTTCACTCACTCACTTGAACCTGGTGGATAACCAAAAACTTGGTCGCCATACTACCACCGAGCGACAGGATGGTGAATCATGACGTCCCGACGGCACCGCATCCGCGAGGAGAACAACAATCAACCCTGACCTTGTCACCGACAGCCCTGCAGCAGACATGACACCCGGCACCCCGGATTGGTACGTGCTGGGTGCTGGCGCCATGGGATGTCTCTGGGCGGCACGTATCCACCAGCATTCTGCCAACACCATATTGCTGCTGCGTACCGATGTGCAGGCGCGAGCATACGAGACTCAAGGTGGTCTGCAGTTGGAGAGCCACGATACTGTCAGTCAGATTCCTGTACCCGCCTTCGCGGTGTCCACGTGTACCACACCCATCACGCAACTGCTCGTGGCCACCAAGGCGCAGGATGCCATCGCGGCGCTGGACAGCGTCAAACACCTGCTCACTCCCGACGCCCGGATCGTGATGCTGCAGAACGGCCTCAAGGTGCAGCGTGCTGTGAGCGCGGCATTCGATTCCTCACGCGTCTGGTGTCTGAGTACCAGTGATGGGGCATGGTTGCGATCACCGTTTCATGTCGTCGAGGCCGGGCGCGGAGAGACCTGGCTCGGCCGCCTCCATCACGCGCAGGTCGACGCGACCCTGTTGCAGAGCCTGCCCGCGGCAGCGATGGGCATTCGTCATGACGACAACATCGAGAACAGACTATGGCGAAAACTGGCGGCCAACTGCGCGATCAATGCCCTGACCGCCCTGCATGACTGTCGCAACGGCGAGCTGCTGACACGCCCGGAGGCCCACGCAGAATTACTCGTCCTGGTTGACGAGATCGCCACGATACTCAATGGTCTGCCCGACGCCCCGCGAATCCCCAATCTGCATGAACTGGTGAACTCGGTGCTCACGGCGACGGCACTGAACTACTCGTCGACGCTGCAGGATGTTCGTCGCTCACGCACAACCGAGATCGCCCATCTCAATGGTTATCTGTGCGAACTGGCACAGGCACACGACCTTGACTGCACGATCAATCAACAGATTCTCGAGCGCTTCTCCGCCCTTTGCAAAGCGCGAGGGATTGATTGAAGTGCACAGGAGTATCCCTTACCATTCCTGCCCATCAAGTCAAAAACCAGGACAAGAATAATATGAAACAACACTGGCGCATGTTCACTCTCGGCTGGGCCCTGATCCTTGTTGGCTCTCTTCTCGCACACTTCATCCAGACCTCTGGTGATATCACGATCAAGGACGTGCGCTTCACCGGCGCCAACGGTCGTACGCTCAGTGCCTACCTCTACATTCCTCCCGGTGTCACCGCTGACACCCCCGTGCCGGGAATACTGGCCGTGCATGGCTACATCAACTCGCGCGAAGTGCAGTCGGGTTTCGCCATCGAGTTTGCACGCCGCGGCTATGTGGTGCTGGCCCTCGATCAGGCCGGGCATGGTTACTCCGATGCCCCCGCCTTCGCCGGAGGCTACGGCGGACCTGCGGGCCTGCAGTACCTGAGAAGTCTCGACATCGTTGATACGAACAATATCGGACTCGAAGGGCATTCGATGGGTGGGTGGGCAATTCTGGCTGCCGCAGCGGCGCACCCCGAGGATTACAGGTCCATGGTGCTTGAAGGGTCGAGCGTCGGTGGTGGTCGTTCCGTTCCGGGGACTACCGAGTGGCCGCGCAATGTCGCCGTCGTGTTCTCGGAGTTTGACGAGTTCGCCGCCAGCATGTGGCAGGTGCCGACCGGCCGCGAAATCGGCGACAGTGAAAATCTGCAGACCCTGTTTGGTGCGACCAGCACAGTGACCGAAGGCACTCTATACGGAGACATCGCACAGGGAACCGGACGGGTGCTGCACTCCCCTCCCGTCACACATCCTGGCGATCATATCTCTCACGCCGCCATCGGCCACGCATTGGACTGGTTCGCGCAGACACTGGAGGGTGGCACGCCGCTGCCAGCGTCCGATCAGATCTGGTTCTTCAAGGAGATCGGCACGCTGCTCGGGCTTGTCGGATTCGTGGTACTGCTGTGTGGCAGCTTCTCCCTGCTTCTCAATACCTCCCCGTTCGCGGCACTGGCAAGACATCCCGATACCTTCGCTTATTCCCAGCGCTCGCCGAAGTGGTGGCTGATGGTCGTGCTCAGCGCGGTGATCCCTGTGATGACGTTCTATCCGTTCATGGGATGGGGCGGACAGTTGCTGCGGGCCTCTGCGCTGCTGCCGCAGACCATCACCAGTCAGGTGGCTTTCTGGGGCGTACTCAACGGATTGATCTTTGCCGCTCTGGGCTTTGTCATACGTGGCGACAAGGTGCAATTCGCACAGCAGTTGCGACCAACACTACTCATCAGTCTCGCGACCGTGGGCATCGGCTACCTCGCAGTGCTGCTGGCCGATTTCCTGTTCATGATCGATTTCCGTTTCTGGTTCGTGGGCATCAAGGCCATGAATCTGATGCAGTTCCAGATCATGCTGGTGTACCTGCTGCCTTTCACCGCCTTCTTCATGCTCGCCCTGCGCGCGCTGCACGGTGGGCTGTCGGTGCAGGGTGATTCGCGGTTCGCCCACTTCGGCAGCAACATTGTTGCGCTGGCCGGTGGTTTCTTCGTGTTTCTGGTCCTGCAGTACGCCAACCTGTTCATCACGGGCTCACTGCTGACACCCGCGCAGCCCCTGAACACCATCGTGATGATACAATTCGTGCCGCTGCTGACCATCGTCGCCATCGTCAGCACCTACACCTATCGCCGGACTGCCAGCTATCTGCCGGGAGCATTCATCAATGCCCTGTTTGTGAGCTGGTACATCGTGGCAGGGCAGGCGACACAATTTTCCGTGGGATAGAAGTAGTGAACCTCCGTTGATACAGCGTCACCATTACATACTGCTGGCATTGCTGCTGGCGCTCACGGTCGGCAGTTTTCTGGTCTCTTTCAGTAGTGGCAGTGTGGACCTGGGCATCGGCACTGTTCTGCAGTTGCTCTTCGGTGCGGAAGGCGGGCTCGAACAGCAGATCCTGTTCGAGTTGCGCATTCCGCGCAGCATCGCGGCGTTTCTGAGTGGCGCCCTGCTCTCCCTCTCCGGCGTCATCATGCAGGTGCTGCTGCGCAATCCCCTCGCGGATCCCTATATTCTCGGCATCTCAGGAGGTGCAGCTGTCGCGGCGCTCGCGAGCATTCTGCTGGGCTTCAGCGGTCTCTGGATTTCCAATGCCGCTTTCGGTGGCGCCATGCTCTCCATTCTCATTGTGTTTGGCCTGGCACGTTCGCAGAACAGTTGGTCTGCGACGCGTCTGCTGCTCACGGGTGTCGTGATCTCCGCTGGCTGGGGTGCGATGATCAACATCCTCCTGACCACCAGTGCCAACAACAGCGTCTACAGCATGCTGTTCTGGTTGATGGGAGACCTCAGTCAGAGCAGTGCCGGTCTGCCGAGTGCATTCGTACTGCTTGGCGGATTCGTGTTGATGATGGCTGTCGCTCCATCTCTCAATGTGTTGAGCCGTGGCGATCTGCAGGCCGCTTCACTTGGCGTCAACGTCGCCAGGCTCAAACTGATCCTGTACTTCTCGGCCTCCGTGCTGACAGCTTGCGCGGTTACCATCGCAGGGTCCATCGGTTTTGTGGGACTCGTGATCCCTCATATGCTGCGCCTGCTCGGCGCGCGGGATCATCGCGTGCTGATCCCCGCATCGATACTGCTGGGTGGCAGCTTTCTGATGATCGCCGACAGCTTCGCGCGCTCCATCATCGCCCCGCAGCAGTTACCCGTGGGAGTCGTCACCGCCATCATCGGCGTGCCCGCCTTCCTGCTGATCCTGCGGCGCACCAAGCCAGCACCCGGGTGACGCGATGACCAACACAGCCAAGTCCATACTGGAAACACGCGCGCTGGATCTGAGCATTGGCGGCAAAACTCTGTGCAGGAATCTGCACCTCAAGATTGCGCACGGCGAGTGCATCGGCGTGCTGGGACAGAATGGGACGGGCAAGACCACACTGCTGCACACGCTGCTCAACTTCCGCGTGGCAGACAAGGGGGAAGTCCTGTTGTGCGATCGCCCGGTGAGCGACTGGCCGCGCAAGGAATTGGCAACAAAGCTGGGAATTCTCTTTCAGAACAGCAGCGACGAGATGCCCGCGACCGTCTTGGAAACAGCATTGTTGGGACGCCATCCGCATCTCGCCAACTGGCAGTGGGAAAGCAGCACAGACCTGGCGCTTGCGCACGCTTCACTCGCAGCCATGGGCATTGCTGCGCTGGCCGAACGCGATGTGACGACACTGTCAGGCGGAGAACGTCAGCGCCTCGCCATGGCTACTCTTCTGACTCAAGCACCGCTTCTGTATCTGCTGGATGAACCCGGCAATCACCTCGATATTGCCTTTCAGGTGAAGTCACTCGCGTTGTTGCGCGAGCAGGTGATCGAGAAACGACTCGGCCTGTGCATGGCCACTCATGACATCAACCTTGCCGCGCGCTTCTGCGACCAGATTCTGCTGTTGACTGGCGATGGCGGGTTTCTGCTGGGACCAACCCATGAAGTGTTGACGCCTGCGAATCTGTCGAAGGCTTACGGGTGTGAAATCAGGGAGGCGTCTTACGAGAGGGGGAAAGTTTTCTTTCCGGAATAACAGAGGCGTTTGACGCAGTGGGAAATTCATTCGCGAGCGAGCTCGCTCCTACACATCACCCTGTAGGAGCGAGCTTGCTCGCGAAGATCTAGCTGAATTACAGAACCAGCAACCGAATATCACCCAGCAGCTTGCACAGATAAGTGGCAAACAAACCACCGTCCACGCCGTTCACTGCGCGATGGTCGTAGGACAACGTGATCGGCAGCATCTGCCTCGGCACCAGTTGGCCGTTCTGATACACCGGCTTCACCTGAGTCTTGGAGACGCCAAGAATTGCCACTTCTGGCGCATTCACGATGGGAATGAATCCTGTGCCACCTAGTGCGCCGAGGCTGGAGATCGTGAAGCAGGCTCCCTGCATGTCTTCCTTGGTCAGACGGCGCTGCTTGGCCTTCTCGCTGATCGCCGCGACTTCTGCAGCCAGCTCCCACAGGGATTTCTTGTCGACATTGCGAATCACCGGCACCATCAGACCCGCTTCCGTCGCCACCGCCACGCCAATGTGAATGTAATTCTTCTGGATCAGATACTCACCAGAGGAGTGCAGAGAGACGTTGAACTGCTTGTACTCCTGCAGCACCTTCGCACACGCCTTGAGCAGGAATGGCAGGAAGGTCAGCTTGACGCCCTTCTTGTCGGCTTCACCCTTCAGATCGTTGCGGAACGCTTCGAGATCGGTGATATCGGCCTCGTTGAATTGTGCGACATGTGGCACTGTTGACCAGTTGCGATGCATGTTGACGGCGGTCACTTTGTGCAGCTTGCTCATCGCCACCTGTTCGATGGGACCGAACTGGCTGAAGTCGATATCCGGTACTGCGGCAAATCCGACGCCCGCTCCTGCAACGGCCACTGGGGACTGCAGACGCGTCTTCACGAAGCTGTGAATGTCTTCCTTCTGAATGCGATTCCTGGCACCTGTACCGGTGACCTGAGCCAGATCCACACCAAGCTCGCGTGCCAGTTTGCGCACTGCCGGACCTGCGTACACATCACCACCTTCCGCGCCAGCGGCTGGTTGTGGCACCGATTTTGGTGCTTCCACTTTTTGTGCTGCGGCGGGTTGCGCAGCAACTGACGGCGCAGCTACCGGGGCAGGAGCAGGAGCCGACACAGGTGCAGCAGCGACCTGCGCACCCTCGGAAACAACCAGAAGTTCCAGAATCGCGGAACCCTTGGACACCTTGTCGCCAATCTTCAGCTTCAGGGACTTGACCTCACCACCCTTGGGTGACGGCACTTCCATCGCAGCCTTGTCGGACTCCAGAGTAATCAGCGAGTCTTCCGCCTTGATGACATCGCCCACCTTGACATGAATCTCGATGACTTCGACATCGTTGTCACCGCCGAGATCCGGCACGGAAATCGTTTCCACGCTGGAGGTCGACGCAGCAGCAGGCGCTGCCGGTGCGGGCGCTGCAGCAGGGGCCCGAGCCGGAGCTGCTGCCGCTGGTGCAGCAGGCTTTTCCGCAGGCGCAGCAACAGACGCCGCCCCTTCAATTTCCATCAACAGAATTTCGTGTCCTTCAGACACCAGATCACCCACCTTGATGCTGATACTCTTGATGACACCACTCTTGGGCGATGGGATCTCCATCGCCGCCTTGTCGCTCTCCAGCACCATGAGCGAATCATTTTCGCTGACCGTCTGCCCCGGCTTGACCAGCAGCTCGATCACTTCGACGTCTTTCGAATCACCAAGATTCGGTACTTTTATGCTTTCAACTGGCACTGATTAATGCTCCTGAATAATCTTCTCTCTTGTTGTTGTCATGGTCACACGACAGTCACTACATGGTCAGCGGATCAATCTTGTCCTGATTGATACCCATGGACTTCATCGCCTTGACGATGGTCTCCGCAGTCACGAGTCCACGCGCCTTCAGCTCGGTCAGTGCCGCCAGTACCACGAAGTGGCGATCCACTTCGAAGAAGTGACGCAGATTCTCACGTGTATCGCTGCGACCAAATCCATCAGTTCCCAACACGCGGTAGGTATCCGGCATGAACTCGCGCACCTGGTCCGCATGCACCTTCATGTAGTCGGTGGACGCGATGATCGGGCCGGAAGCGCCAGACAGACACTTGTTCACGTAGCTGACCTTCTCTTTCTTGTTCGGGTGCATCATGTTCCAGCGTGAGGTCGACAGACCGTCCTTGCGCAGCTCATTGAAGCTGGTGACGCTCCAGACATCCACGGACACCTTGTATTCCTCGCGCAGGATCTGCGCAGCAGCCCTGACTTCACGCAGAATCGTGCCACTGCCCAGCAGACGCACACGCAGATCGGTCAACGCCTTGCCCTGCACTTTATACTCTTTACTGCCACCGTCTTCCAGCAGGTACATCCCCTTGATGATGCCCTCTTCACAACCGGCAGGCATGTCAGGATGTGTGTAGTTCTCGTTCATGGTGGTGATGTAGTAGTACACCGATTCCTTCTCGTGATACATCCTGCGCAGACCATCCTGCACGATCACAGCCAGCTCGTAGGAATACGTCGGGTCGTACGTCACGCAGTTAGGAATGGTGGAGGCCAGCAGATGACTGTGGCCATCCTGATGCTGCAGACCTTCGCCGTTGAGCGTGGTACGACCAGCGGTAGCGCCGATCAGGAAGCCGCGCGCCTGCGAATCTCCAGCCGCCCACGCCAGATCACCGATGCGCTGGAAACCGAACATGGAGTAATAGATATAGAAAGGAATCAGCGGGTAGTCGTTGACGCTGTAGGATGTTGCAGCAGCCAGCCACGCAGAGAATGCGCCGGCTTCGGTGATGCCCTCTTCCAGCATCTGGCCCTTCTTGTCCTCGCGGTAATACATGACCTGATTGGAATCCACCGGGTCGTACAACTGACCCTCGGAGGAGTAGATGCCGATCTGGCGGAACATGCCTTCCATACCGAAAGTTCGCGCCTCATCCGGCACGATCGGCACGATACGCTGACCGATTTCCTTGTCCTTGCACAGGTTGGTGAGGATGCGCACGAATGCCATCGTCGTGGAAATCTCGCGCTCCTTGGTGCCCTGGGTCTGCGCGGCAAACGCGCTCAGATCCGGGATCTGCAGCTGCTGCGCATCCACACGGCGACGCGGTACAGGACCACCGAGTGCTTCGCGACGCTTGCGCATGTAGCGCATTTCCAGACTGTCTTCCGCCGGACGGTAATACGGCACGGCTTCCAGTTGGTCATCCGGAATTGGAATATTGAAGCGATCGCGGAAGGTCTTCAGCGCTTCGATATCGAGCTTCTTCACCGAGTGCGCCACGTTCTGCGCTTCGCCTGAGGCTCCGAAGGCATAACCCTTCACCGTCTTCGCCAGAATAACGGTGGGCTTGCCATTGGACTTCACGGCCTGGGCATAGGCAGCGTAGACCTTGAACGGGTCGTGACCACCACGGTTCAGCGCCATGATGTCGTTGTCTGACAAATGCTCGACCATCTTCAGCAGTTCCGGGCTCTTGCCGAAGAAATGCTCGCGGGTGTAGGCGCCACCACGGCCCCAGTAGTTGATGTATTCGCCATCCACCACTTCGTCCATGCGCTGCTGCAACAGGCCGTCCTTGTCGGCGGCCAGCAGAGCGTCCCAGTGACGGCCCCAGACCACCTTGATCACGTTCCAGCCGGCACCGCGGAAGATGCCTTCCAGCTCCTGGATCACCTTGCCGTTGCCGCGCACCGGACCGTCCAGACGCTGCAGGTTGCAGTTGATCACGAAGATGAGGTTGTCGAGCTTCTCG
>Ga0155965_1080_pt4 | contig 11848 bp, 13 predicted proteins | sample RifCSPlowO2_02_FD_107619 | JGI IMG/M metagenome (GOLD analysis project Ga0155965, IMG submission 107619) | Gammaproteobacteria bacterium RIFCSPLOWO2_02_FULL_57_10
CAATCTTGCCGTCAATGCTGGTGACACCACGCCCCTCATGACTGAGGCGTTGAATGGTGATCTCGATCGGATCAACGGGAAGTTTATGACGTTGCCGTCTGGTCTTTTTCATAGGGATTCTTGTATCTGAAAGTTAATCGGTTATCGGGGAGACATGGCATCCAGGGGACGCCAGGAGACCTCGACATGAGAAGCGCCAGCAGGCGCTCAGGAGAATACGCCAGTCGAGAGGTAGCGATCACCGCGATCGCAGATGATGGCCACGATGACGGCGTTCTCGACAGTCTTGCTCAACTCCAGAGCCGCATGAACGGAACCACCGGAGGAAACGCCGCAGAAAATGCCCTCTTCACGGGCAAGCGCTTTCATCGTGCGCTCCGCATCCTTCTGATCAATATCCATGATCAGATCGACCCTGGAGGCATCGAAGATTGCTGGCAGGTACTCTATGGGCCAACGACGAATACCGGGAATACGCGAGCCTTCCTGCGGCTGCAGTCCCACGATGGTCACATTCGGGTTCTGCTCCTTGAGGAATTTCGAGACTCCCATGATGGTGCCGGTTGTCCCCATCGAACTGACGAAGTGAGTAATCTGTCCGTTGGTATCGCGCCAGATTTCCGGACCGGTATGCAGATAATGTGCACTGGGGTTGTCCGGATTCGCAAACTGATCCAGCACCTTGCCACGCCCTTCCCTGCTCATCCGGGTCGCGAGATCGCGAGCACCTTCCATGCCCTCGGTTTCGGTGACAAGAATCAGTTCGGCGCCATAGGCAGACATTGAGGCACGCCTCTCGGCGGACATGTTGTCCGGCATGATGAGAATGAGTTTGTAACCTTTCACCGCGCACACCATGGCCAGCGCGATACCGGTATTGCCACTGGTGGCCTCGATCAGGGTATCGCCAGGTTTGATGTCGCCGCGCGCCTCAGCCTGGATGATCATGTTGTAGGCAGGACGATCCTTGACTGAACCTGCCGGATTATTCCCTTCCAGCTTCACAAGCAGCGTATTGCTGGTATTGCCTGGCAGTCTCGCCAGACGCACCAGAGGTGTGTTGCCAATCTGGGATTCGATCAGAGGATAATTCGTGGGCATTGGTGGGGTCCGGAAGAAAATTTTGCGCAATTTTACCTTGTATTGCCCTCCCCTGAAAGCAATCAGGACTCGCGTTGCTTCAGGAACAGTTCACGGCTAACCAATGGTTTATCGCCAAGATGAGCCTGCAGCGCCATGCGGGTAAGGCGCCTTGCTGCGTTGCTGACAACCCTGTCATCAGAAAGGTTGCTGCCGAGCGACAGAATATCGCTGCCGCTGAACAGTGCCGGATTGCCCACATGCGCTTCGGCGTGTCCGGCCACCCGCTCAAATCCCACATCTGGGTGGAACAGATACAGAGCATCAGGGTCTATGGGTTGGCCTGTGGTGCAGTCGTCTTCACGGTTGAAACCGTATCCAAGAGCATCAAGCAATTCGAGCTCGAAACAGCGCAGGATCTGCTGCAGATCACGATCGCCGTGCAATCCTATGATGGCCTGCTGGTACGACTGATAGAGCTCGGGATGGCCCTCATTGAAGAGCAGCAGCCTGACCAGAAGCTCGTTGAGATACATGCCGCTGAACAGTCTTGTCCCCTGCAGGTTGAAAACATTGACACTGCCCTCAACGGCAGTGAGAGTCTTCAGTTCAGCTCTGCCCGCAAGGGTAACCAGAAGCGGCTGAAAAGGCTGCAGCAAGGCGCGGGTGCGGGATTTTGGTCGCCGCGCACCCTTGGCAACAGCGCGTATGCGGCCGTGATCGAGACAGAAGAAATCCACCAGCAGGCTGGTGTTCTGGAAAGGCTGTGTATGCAGGACGTAGGCAGGTTGCAGGTCTATCCTGGTCGTCATGAGCGACTCCGCATACAGATTGGCTGAGGCTCAGTCCTGATGGTAACCAAGACTGTGCAGCGCACGCTCATCATCCGCCCATCCACTCTTCACCTTGACCCAAAGATTGAGCATCACCTTCGTCTCGAAGACTTTTTCCATATCGAGCCGTGCGGCGCTGCCGATGAGCTTCAGGCGGTCACCATTCTTGCCGATGATGATCTGCTTCTGGCTTTCCTTGTCGACCAGAATCAGTCCATGAATGTGCAGAATGTCGCCCTGCAACGTGTACTTCTCGATCTCCACTGTCACCTCATAAGGCAATTCATCGCCAAGTTGACGTGTGATCTTTTCTCGAATGATCTCAGCCGCCAGGAAACGGGAACTCTTGTCCGTGATCTGATCCTCGGGGAACAGGAACGGACCGGCAGGCAGGTATTTCTGTACACAATTCTCCACCACCTCCAGATTGTGCCCACCAAGCACTGACAGAGGAATGATGTCGACGAACTCACGTCGCTTGGACAGGCGCTCGATATGGGGAAGCAGTCTCTCCCGGGATTCCAGCAGATCGCACTTGTTGATCAGCAACAGAACTGGCACCTTTACCTTGCGCAGTGCCTCCAGCACCATCTCATCTTCTTCATTGAATACCAGACGCTCAACCACAAAGAGAACCACATCCACATCATCGAGTGTACTGGTAGCGGTGCTGTTCATGACACGATTGATCGCTTTTTTCTGGCTCTTGTGGATGCCTGGCGTGTCAACGTAAATGAACTGCGTGTCTGCCACTGTCTTGATGCCCATGATGCGATGACGAGTGGTTTGAGGCTTGCGCGAAGTGATACTGATCTTCTGCTGCAACAGATGATTGAGCAGAGTGGACTTTCCAACATTGGGTCGGCCTACAATGGCGATGAAACCACAACGTTGATTTGAATCTGCCTGATTATCCAGTTGCGACATGAGTGTTTCCGCTTAATCGTTCCAAAAACCCGGCATTGATCCAGGCAATCAATCACTACAGGCCGAGAGCCTGCAGTGCGTTTTCGGCAGCCTGCTGTTCGGCGATACGCCGATTGCTGCCCTTGCCTACAGTGTACTCTGGCAGCATGCTGATCGTGCATGAGACAACGAAAATCTGCTCGTGTGCTTCGCCGTCAATCGATATCACTTTATAGACTGGCAGAGGCAAGGCCTTTGCCTGCAAGAGTTCCTGCAGGCGCGTCTTGGAGTCCTTCCCAGTCACTCCGAGAGCGCCATGCTCCAACAGCTCACCATACAACGTCAGAATCACCGCCCTGCAGGCTTCCAGGCCACCATCAAGGTAAATGGCCCCGAGAACGGCCTCCACTGCATCGGCGACGATGGAGACGCGCTGCCTGCCACCACTCTTGAGTTCGCCCGGGCCCAACACGAGAAGCTCACCGAGCTGCAGCCCTGCTGCCAGATCGGCAAGTGTCTGTTGATTCACAAGTCTTGAGCGCAGGCGGCTGAGCTCTCCCTCAGGAGCCTGCGGATTGCGGTGCAAAAGTTCATCCGCAATGGTGAAACCCAGAATGGCGTCGCCGAGAAATTCCAGACGCTCGTTATTGTGTTTGTCAGCACTGCGGTGAGTCAGCGCCAGCTCGGCCAGACTCTGATCCGAAAAGCGGTAGGCGATGCCTTGCTCCAGTTGTCTGACCCGATTGGACATCTATTCGATGCGATCGTCAAACGAGACGACCACGTCCAGGTTGGAGAACAACGGCACGCGACGTTCATAAACAATTGAGATCACCGCTGCGCCGTTATTACGAGTGGAGGTAATGCTGTTGAGGTCAAATTCCCGGATATTGTTGACGCGCAGACCATTGCCAACCTCTGTGCGGATCTCCGCCTGTGTCATGGTCGCCGCACGACCACTTTCCACCAGCGACTCTGCCTGTCCGCGAACAAAGTTGTGATCGATATAGATTGGCAGGACCTTCAAACCAAACGTGAGGCCAGCGACGAGGACAACGAGTGTCATCAGTAATCCGAATTTCGAAAAACCACGCTGTCTGCCGGAGTATGAGTTCAGTTTGTTGTTCATGAGATCACCTGTGGTTGCCTGTGGAGACTGAATCATCCGGATACTCGCTGTCTGTTGCCCAGCGTTCCCGGTCCGCGGCGATTATATGTGTCGAACCGGAGCAAGTACCGCGAAACAGTCGGCGTTTCAGTAAATCAGACCATTCCTGCCAAAGCCAGGCAAGCTCCATCCCGGCTCCTTGTGCATCCAGATGGCGAAGGCCTTGCCGACAATGTTCTCTTCGGGAACGGCGCCCCAGACACGACTGTCCGCACTGTTATCACGATTATCGCCCATCATGAAATAGTGCCCTTCCGGCACGACCCAGACCGTGCGCCCACCTTCACGCGACGGTGCACTGATGATCTGGGTCTGATGTTCCACCTCTCCGAGTGTCTCCGACATCAACACCCCTGATTGCATCATGCCGTTTGGCATCTCGATTTCCACGCGATCAATGACCTCAGCCTTGACCTCTTCACCATTGATTGTCAGCACCTTGTTTTCGTAGCGTACCGTGTCACCCGGCAAACCGACCACACGCTTGATGAAATAGCGATTGTCATGAGGCGGAATGAAAACCATGACTTCACCACGCTTGGGCTCATTCATGGCAACGATCTTGGTGCCCACAACCGGCAAACGCAAGCCATAGGTATATTTGTTCACCAGAATGAAATCACCGACTTCGAGCGTTGGAATCATGGAGCCGGACGGAATCTGGAAGGGTTCAACGAGAAAGGAGCGCAACACCAGGACGATGAGCAGAACCGGGAAAAAGGATTTGGCGTACTCGACGACAATCGGCTCCTGCTCTGCAACGCCAATCGCCTGCTTCAGTGCCTCACTTTCAGCAACCTGCGCCGAGCGCAGCTTAGCTGCGGCCGCCTGGCGCTTCTCCGCGAGAAACACTCTGTCGTAGAGGGCGACAGCACCCGAGATCACCACAAGTATGAGCAATACCAGCGAAAAATCGATATCCATCAACTGTCAACCTTGAGTACGGCAAGGAACGCTTCCTGGGGCACCTCAATGTTACCCACCTGCTTCATGCGCTTCTTGCCTGCTTTCTGTTTCTCCAGCAGCTTCTTCTTTCTGCTGATATCGCCACCATAACATTTGGCGGTCACGTTCTTGCGCAAGGCCTTTACGGTCTGCCGCGCAATGATCTGCCCACCGATCGCTGCCTGAATGGCGACATCATACAATTGCCGTGGGATCAGTTCCTTCATTTTTTCCACCAGAGAACGGCCCTTGTTGTGAGCCTGTTCGCGGTGCACGATCAGCGCGAGCGCATCCACACGATCTCCGTTGATCAAGACGTCGAGACGCACCAGATTCGCCGGATCGAAACGAATGAAATGATAATCGAGTGAAGCATAGCCACGACTCGCCGACTTGAGCTTGTCAAAGAAATCCAGCACCACTTCATTCATGGGCAATTCGTAGCGCAGCGAAACCTGGCGGCCAATGAACTGCATGTCTCGTTGCACACCCCGACGGCTGATGCACAGATTGATGATGTTGCCGAGGTATTCATGGGGGACAAGAATGCTGGCCAGTACGATCGGTTCACGCATCTCAACGATGGTGGTCACTGCAGGGAGTGCCGACGGGCTGTCCACGCGCACGACATCACCGTTGGTCAGCACGACTTCGTACACCACAGTCGGTGCAGTGGTAATCAATGACAGATCGTATTCCCGCTCCAGTCGCTCCTGCACGATTTCCATGTGAAGCATGCCGAGAAAGCCACAGCGGAAACCGAATCCCAATGCATCTGAACTCTCTGGCTCGTAATACAAAGAGGCATCGTTGAGCGTCAGCTTTTCGAGCGCATCGCGGAAGTTTTCGAAATCATCGGAGGAAACGGGGAACAGTCCGGCGTATACCTGCGGTTGTATGCGCTTGAAACCTGCCAGTGCATCGACATTGGGAGTCGCGGCGTGGGTCAAGGTATCACCAACCGGAGCGCCCTTGATCTCCTTGATTCCTGCGACAACAAACCCTACTTCACCCGCTCTGAGAACGCCTGTCTCCAGACGCTTGGGAGTGAATACGCCGACGCCGTCAACCAGGTGAGCCTTGCCGATGGATTTGGCAATGATCTTGTCACCTTTTCTCAAGGTGCCATGTTTGACTCGTACCAGTGAGACAACACCGAGGTAGTTGTCGAACCAGGAGTCGATGATGAGTGCCTGCAGTGGCGCCTCGGTGTCGCCCGTGGGCGGCGGTACCAGTCTTACCAGCTCTTCCAGAATATCGATGATGCCCATACCGGTCTTGGCACTTGCGCAAACTGCAGCCGATGCGTCGATGCCGATGATCTCTTCGATTTCCTGGCGCACCTTCTCAGGTTCAGCCTGAGGCAGGTCCATCTTGTTCAGCACCGGAATCACTTCCAGTCCCTGTTCGATCGCCGTGTAACAGGTTGCAACGGATTGCGCTTCCACGCCCTGCCCCGCATCCACTACCAGCAGCGCCCCTTCACAGGCAGCCAGGGAACGGGATACTTCGTAGGAAAAGTCGACGTGGCCGGGGGTGTCAATGAAGTTCAACTGGTAACGCTTGCCGTCACGACTGTCGTAGTAGAGCGTTACGCTCTGAGCCTTGATGGTAATGCCGCGTTCACGCTCAATGTCGAGGGAGTCCAGCACCTGCGCGTCCATCTCGCGATCGGCCAGTCCGCCACAGGTCTGGATGAAACGGTCGGCCAGTGTGGATTTACCATGGTCGATGTGGGCAATTATCGAGAAATTGCGGATGCTGCTTAAGTCACTCACTTGATTGGGCACAACTCAGAGAAAATTAATGGGGCCGAACTTCCGGGACTGGACTGGGGAACGAATACTGGCAAGCCACTCCGGGCACCAAATCATCGGACTCAAGCTGAAAATCAGGGCGCAAGTCTACAGTATTAGCGGTAGGCTGTCAGTGGAATTTTGGCGAAGGACCGCGGACGCATGAGCGTCCGCACCCCCACTATTTGAGCTCGAGCACCAAGGTGGTACCGCGTCCTTCCCGGACTATTCTGATAGGAATGAACCCCGTATCCGGCAACTCATCGGCGACTCTGGCAAATTCAGAGAGCGACGGCACCGGCGTTCTGTTCAGTTCCACAATCACGTCACCGCTCTGCAGACCCGCTCGCTGGGCAGGGCCATCGAGCAACTCCTCGACACGCACACCAGACACCCCGGATACTTCCTGCGCTTCCTGACTCAACTCGGTTACCGTCAGACCAAGTGAATTGGTGCGTGGGGGTTCCTGGGGTTCGTCGCTTGAAGCAACACCACTTCCCGGCAGGCTTCCTACCGTGACTGGCAGCGTAATGACACTGCCGTCACGCATGATGCTCAGCATGGCAGTGGTACCGGGTCGTACCTGCCCGACGTAAAACGGCAACTGCGAGGATGACTCGATTTCACGATCATTGAAGGCCAGGATGATATCGTTGTTCTCCACGCCGGCACTCTCCGCAGGGCTGCCGGGCTGCACCTCGTCCACGAAAGCTCCGCGTGGCCTGGGCATCGAGAACGCCTCCGCCAACGCATAATCAACGTCCTTGATCATGACGCCCAACAGTCCTCTGCTGACACTGCCAGTTTCACGCAACTGTTCGACAACATTCAGCGCAACATTGCTGGGAATGGCGAAAGAAACGCCATTGGAGCCGCCGGAACTGCTCAGAATCTGCGAGTTGATGCCAATGACCTCACCCTCGAGATTGAACAGTGGCCCCCCCGAATTGCCTTGATTGATCGCCACATCGGTCTGGATGAAGGACACATAGCTGGTCTGGTTTCCCGGCACGGTGCGCCCCTTGGCACTGACGATACCTGCCGCAGCGGAGAACTCGAGACCGAAGGGAGATCCAATCGCCAGCACCCATTCACCGACCTTCACGTCTTCCGAATCACCAAACGTCACCGCAGGAAGATTCCGGGCGTCAATCTTCAGCAAGGCCATGTCGGAAAGCTCGTCCGTCCCTACCACTTCAGCAGTGAAGACGCGCCGATCGTTGAGCGTCACGGTGATCTGGTCTGCGCCAGTCACGACATGATGATTGGTAATCAGGTAACCGTCTTCGGAAATGATGAAACCCGAACCGACTCCACCGCGAGGGTGTGAGGGTTCATCCTGCAACTCGGGTGGCAACGAATCATCAGGACTCAGTCGGCGCAACAACTCCTCAATCTCGTCACTCCTGCTGCCGGAGCGCGCACTGACACGCTGCATGGTCGCGATATTCACGATCGCTGGCCCATTCTTCTCCACCAGCTCTGTAAAGTCCGGCAAAGCGGCCGCAGCACCGGGCGTCACTGGCAGAAACGACAGTAACAACAAGAGCCAGAGCGGCCGGTTCATTTTTGTGACACCTTGATTCAGAGCATTCATTTTCTCAACCTCAGATCCAGAACAGCAGTCTGTTGTCGCTGGCGCAGCAGCAATCATTAGTGGGCTAAAGTACAGCGCAGCGCTGCCACGAGCAAGCTTTCTATACGCTGGACTGCAAGTGAGGGATCAGTCAGGGGGACGGTGGGGTGAGACAGGGGAACAGCCGGTGATCCCAGGGATCACCGGCTGCTGTCATGATTCAATTGCCAGGTTGCACTTCGATCTGATTGACCTGCCGGATCAACTGGGAGTCCTGCAGGATATTGAATTCCGGAGCAGTACCTGTTTCGGTGCCGTACTGAATGGACACTCCGCGAATGTAGTCATTGAGACGACGCTGGGCTTCGGCGTCAAAACCACTGACCTCCTGATTGACCGCCACCTGGACTGACGGATCAGTCTCGATGCCGGTCTCGGTCGCCGCCACGGGCAACTCTGATCCAGGCGCGAACATGGTAGTCTGCAGGCCAGCAAAGACGGCAAGCGCAACCGATGCGGCGATTGCCAACCTTCCCGCTGTCTCCAGCCAGACCGACGGAACACGGGGTTTCCTCTCCACTTTGCCAGTTCGAGAGGCCTCATAGGAGGGTTCGGCAGCGATGGCGACAAGGATTCGACTGGTTGCAGCGGAAGAAACGGCCAGCATCTCCTCGTTATGCAGTACCGAGCGTGTCAGGTGAAAACGCTTCCACGTCTCAGCCAGTTCGGGATCTCCCGGCAAATCCTTCAACAACCTGCGCAACTCCAGCTCATCAGCCTCATTGTCCATCAGTGCTGACAAGGTTTCTTCGTGGCTGCGATCGCGACTTTTATCCAAGCTCATGCAAACCTCTGTTAGCTGCAACTGTGTTCTTACAGTTGGGATTAAGGTCAAGTCTGTTCAAACTGACCACCTTTCTACTGCACTGACTGCCTTTTGGCACTGCGCTTCCGGTTTCGGTATTCCGCGCCTAACACTTCGACCACAAGCATCGCAGTTCGTTCCAATTGCTACCCCATCATTTCACGTATCTTCTTGTCGATGGCTTCACGCGCGCGGAATATCCTCGATCTCACCGTTCCGACGGGACAATCCATGATCTCTGTAATGTCTTCATAACTCAGCCCCGAGAATTCTCTCAGCGTGAAGGCGGTGCGCAAATCTTCCGGTAAATCCTCGATCGCCTGATGGATCACTTTCTCGAGATTGTCCCGTTCCAGATTGGCATCCGGTGTATCGTGTTCGCGCAGGGCAGTCGTCTCTTCGACGAGTTGGGCATCTTCCATGTCCACGTCCGTGGAAGGAGGCCTTCTGCCCCTGGATACCAGATAATTCTTCGCGGTATTAACCGCTATGCGGTAAAGCCACGTGTAGAAGGCGCTGTCACCGCGAAACAGCTTGAGTGCCCGATAAGCCTTTATGAAGGCCTCCTGGCAAACATCCTCCACCTCGTGGGGATCCTTGACGAATCGGGCAATCAGCGCAGCAACCTTGTGCTGATATCGCAACACCAGCAGATTGAACGCAGCCTTTTCTCCGTTCAACACCCGGTCAACAAGCTGCTGGTCAGTATCATTCTTCATATGTTCCAACTCCGTACCGATACTCGGCACCCAACTGCAGTTGGAACGGTTTCGTTTTTCGTCAAGGGGCAGACCACGGGGATATTCAAAAGTTCTCGTATTGCATGAATTGAGGTACTGGCTGAGCGATCTGCCGGAACGCACAGCTCCACGGCCGCGATGGCGCTCAATCCCTGCCAGGCTGTACTATAGTGCTTTTCAGCAACCACCTGCCTGATGCAGCAACCCACTCCTTGTCCAATAGACCACGGCAGAACCGCAGCGATGATGAGCGCCAACAATACCACATCTTTTTACGAGTACGACATACTGATCATAGGCAGCGGAGCCGCAGGATTGACCCTTGCGCTGAAGGCTGCCGACTTCGCGAAAGTCGCTGTAGTGAGCAAGGGGCAGTTGAGTCAGGGGGCCACTTACTATGCACAGGGCGGAATAGCCGCTGTACTGGATGATGACGACAGCATCGACGCTCACGTTGCCGATACTCTCGATGCAGGCTCGGGTCTCTGTCACCCGGATGTCGTCAACCACGTCGTTGCAAACAGCGGTGAATGTGTTCGCTGGCTGGTCGAACAAGGAGTGCCATTCACGACCATCGCTCCGGAAGATGCAAAGGATGGCCCGGCAAAAGCGCCACTGCAACCAGACAACCTGGCACCCTTGCACCTGACACAGGAAGGTGGACATAGTCATAGACGAATCATTCATGCCACCGATGCCACAGGCCGAGCCGTATTCGAAACATTGGCGCATCAAGCTGGCAAGAACAGCAACATTGATCTGTTCGAAAACCGGGTGGCAATCGATCTCATTACGCGCAGCAAACTGGGGCTGAAGGGAAATCAATGCATCGGCGCTTACATTTTCTCTCCGGAAACAGGCTCGGTGGATGTCTTCAAGGCAAAATTCGTGATTCTTGCCACCGGTGGAGCCAGTAAGGCTTATCTCTTTACGACCAATCCCGATGGCGCCACGGGAGACGGCATCGCCATGGCCTGGAGGGCCGGATGTCGTGTCGCGAATATGGAGTTCAACCAATTCCATCCGACATGTCTTTATCATCCGCTGGCCAAATCATTCCTGATTACGGAGGCGCTACGCGGTGAAGGGGCATTACTGGAGCTCCCTGACGGCACACGCTTCATGGACAGGTTCGACAGTCGGGGAGAACTGGCACCTCGCGATATCGTCGCACGAGCCATCGATTACGAAATGAAAAGACTCGGTTGCGACTGTGTCTATCTCAACATCACACACAAGTCGCCAGAATTCATCAAGGAACATTTCCCCACCATCCATTCGCGTTGCCTGCAGTATGGTATCGACATCACGCGCGACCGCATTCCTGTCGTACCTGCCGCTCATTACACATGTGGTGGTGTGATGGTTGACACACGAGGTCGAACAGATCTGCCAAATCTTTACGCGATTGGAGAAACCAGCTTCACCGGTCTGCATGGGGCGAATCGCATGGCCAGCAATTCACTGTTGGAATGCTTCGTCCTCGCATTCAGTGCCAGCGACGACATCAAGGCCAAGATCAAGTCGATTGAATTGCCCGACGTCATTCCGCCCTGGGACGAGAGCATGGTGACGCGCTCAAGCGAGGAAGTCATCGTCTCGCACAACTGGGACGAATTGCGGCGTTTCATGTGGGCCTATGTTGGCATCGTCCGTCGGGACGAACGATTGCAGCGTGCCAAACGACGCATCCAGTTGCTGGAGCAGGAAACGACCGAATATTACAAGCATTACATTGTCAGCAAGGATCTGCTCGAGTTGCGTAATCTGGTACTCGTTGCGAGCCTGATCGTGGAGTCCGCTATCCATCGCAAGGAAAGTCGCGGCTTGCACTACACACTGGACTATCCCGATCTTGCCGACGTCGCTGAAGACACTATCCTGCAGCCCGACAACTGGGTACTTGGAAATCCAAGGACTGCACAACACTGATCAAACG
>Ga0155965_1098_pt9 | contig 11631 bp, 10 predicted proteins | sample RifCSPlowO2_02_FD_107619 | JGI IMG/M metagenome (GOLD analysis project Ga0155965, IMG submission 107619) | Gammaproteobacteria bacterium RIFCSPLOWO2_02_FULL_57_10
TGAAGATGGGCCCCAGACGGTTGATCTCATCCCGACGACTGCCTGGCATCAGCGCGATGATTCTGCCGTCTTCCGCGAAGCCGAGCATGTCGCGCGCACGCCGTTGCTGTTCTCGATCATCAACGTCTATTTCGATACTGTCGGCCAATGGGTGGCCGATGAACCTTGCTGGAACGTTGTGTTGTTCGTAGATTGCCGTTTCGAAGGGAAACAGGGCGAGCACCAGATCGACAGCCTGGGCAATCTTGTGAATGCGTTTCTGCCCCCACGCCCAGACGCTGGGGCTGACGTAGTGCACCGTCTTGATGGCGTGATCGTGCAGCACCTTCTCGATGCGCAGATTGAAACCGGGGGAATCGATGCCGACGAAGACATCTGGAGGGTTGGTGATGAAGTGAGTCTCGACAGTCTTCTTGATGCGCAGCAATTCCAGCAGGCGCCCGAGGGGCTCGATGAAGCCCATCACGGACAGACGCTCCATCGGAAAGAAACTGTGAAAACCCTCGGCGAGCATGCGCGGGCCACCAATGCCCTCGAATTGCGCGTCCGGACAGATGCGGCGGATCGCCTGCATCAGGCCTGCGCCCAGAATGTCCCCGGATACTTCGCCCGCTATGATGCCGATTCGCACGCTCTTCTCCGCTTTGTTGCCGTCAACCCGAACGATTCCGGCTAGCGCTGAATTCCGCGGGTTGAGGACACGATCGAGTCAACGAATACCCTGATCTGCGCATTCTGCTGCGCCATGGGCTCCAGTTGCTCAAGCGCCTCCTGCAGCGTCAGCCCCTTCTTGTAGACGATCTTGAACGCCCGACGAATCTCCAGGATCGTGTCCTTGTCGAAACCACGACGCTCGAGACCAATCGCATTGATGCTGCGTGCCTCAGGCGGTGTGCCACTGACGATCAGGAATGCGGGCACATCATTGCTGATATGCGTCATGCCGCCGATCATGCAATGCGCACCAATCTTCAGGAACTGGTTGACCCCTGCGTAGCCACCAAGAACCGCCCAGTCACCCACTTCGACGTGTCCGGAAATGCCGACGTTGTTGGCAAATATCGTGTGGTTGCCAACGATGCAATCGTGCGCCACATGAACATAAGGCATCAGCAGATTATCACTGCCGACACGGGTGTAACCGCCGCCGAAGCCCGTTCCTCTGTGCAGGGTACAGCCTTCGCGAATGATGTTGTTCGAGCCGATCTCCAGCCAGGTCTCCTCACCGACAAATTTCTTGTCAGCCGGATCCTCACCGATCGAAGCGAACTGATAGATCTTGTTGTTCTTGCCTATCCTTGTATTGGATTTGATGATGACATGGGATGCCACTTCGGTCCCTTCATCTATCTCCACGCCCGGCCCGATGATACTCCACGGCCCAACGGTGACACCTGGCGCCAGTTTCGCACTCGGGTCTATGATCGCTCGTGAATCAACCAATTTCGTTTTTCCTTTCTGCACACATGATGATGGCCTCGCCCACCAGTTCATTGCCTACCGATGCACGACAGGCGAACTTGTAGATCCCGCGCTTGCTGGTGATGATCGAAGCTTCAAGCATGAGCTGATCACCGGGAACCACCGGTCGCTTCAGACGCACTTCATCCGCGCCAACGAAGTAATAGAGATAACCATCTTTCGGCTTCTTCTCCTGACTCTTGAATCCCAGAACACCTGCTGCCTGAGCGAGTGCCTCGATGATCAGGACGCCCGGCATGATGGGCTTGTCGGGAAAATGTCCCTGAAAGAATTCTTCATTCACGGTGACATTCTTGTAGGCAAGAATCCTTTTTCCCAACTCGATTTCCAGCACTCTGTCGACCAACAGGAATGGGTATCGTTGCGGCAGGTATTCCTTGATTTCTTCTACGTTCATCATCATTGTCTTGTTTTCCTGAAACGAGCGTCCTGTCATGCATGCGTCTTTGTGACACTGCACCTGAGAGAGGACTATTTTCCCAGCGTCTGTTTGTCTTGTGTCTGCTTGTCTTGTTCCTGTTTTTCCTGCGACAGCTTTTCCAGCTCGCGCAATCTCTTTGCCATATCGTCGAGTTGACGAAATCTGACGATGTTTCTTTTCCATTCCTTTGATTCGAGCAACCCGGTGCCCGACGAATAGATGCCAGACTCGGGTATCGACTGGCTGACGAGTGACATGGCACTTATCATCACCTTGTCGGCAATTTTAAGATGTCCGATAACCCCAACACCACCGCCGATGGTGCAATACTTGCCAATTACCGTGCTGCCCGCAATGGCACTGCAACCGCAAACGATCGTGTGCGCCCCGATCACGCAGTTGTGCGCAATCTGCACCTGGTTGTCGATCTTGACGCCGTGCTCGATCACCGTGTCATCCAGTGCGCCACGATCAATGGTAGACCCGGCCCCTATTTCCACATCATCACCGATGCTGACACCACCGAGCTGGGCAATCTTGATCGCCTGACGACCATCGAATGCGAATCCGAAACCGTCCGCACCAATCACAACGGATGAATGCACAACGGCATTTCTGCCGATCTTCACATCATGGTACAGCGTCACGTTCGCGTACAGCGTGCTGCCTTCGCCAAGCCTGCTGCGCTCACCAATGTAACACCCGGCTCCGATGACACATCCTTCACCTATCACGGCACCAGCGTCGATCACCACGTTGCAGCCGATTGTGACACCCGACCCCATCACAACGGACGGATGCACATTGGCAGAAGGGTGTATGCCCGGCCTGGCAGAAACTCCGGGTTGAAACAACTGTGACGCCTTGGCATAGGTCACATAGGGAGATGACGAAATCAGCTGTGCAGATGGGCACGCAGAGGCAAACTCGGGATCAACAATCACAGCTGATGCCTTGCAGTCTGCCAGCTGACTCACGTAACGAGGATTGCTCAGGAAACTCAATTTGCCGGGCACGGCGCTCTTGAGAGTCGCCAGGCCATTGACACGAACATCGGGGTCTCCCCGCAGTTCAACTGCGAGGAGTGTGGCAAGCTCACCCAGTGTGTAGACAGTATTTTCGCTCACGTGGTGAGAACCCGTCAGCGCAGGATTATTGGTTCAGCTCGTTCAGCTCAGCCGTCACCTTGCCGGTAATGTCATAGGCGTTGTCGAAGAAGGCGACGCTGTCTGCGTTGAGAACCAGATTGTAGCCCCCTTCCCTGACAACAGTTTCAATGGCAGTGCCCAGATTCTGTCGCATGCTTTCGATGAAGGCCTGATTGCGCTCCTGCAGGGCCGCCTGCACACGCTCGGAAATCATCTGCAACTGCACCTGCTTCTCTTGTGCATCAGTACTGACCCGACGCTTTTCGGCATCGCTCATGATGGACTCGTCACGCTGGGCTCTTTCCACCAGTTCACGCAGTTCGGTATTCAGCGTCTCTGCGCGCGCCTGATCTTCACTGAATTCCACTTCGATCGCAGCCTGCAATTCCTGGGCTGCCTGAGTGTTGAAGAGCGCCTGCTCGAGATTGACCACGCCCACGACAGGAGCTGCGGTCTGCGCCAATGCGCCACTTGTTGCCAACAGGAAACCTGCACATACCAATACTTTCTGAATCGTTCTCACAATCTTCTCTCCGGATCACTTGAAAGACAGTGCGTTTGCACTGCCGTGTTCTTGTTCGGCTCAGCGTCAGAATCCTGCACCAATGGTAAAGTCGAAGTTCTTCTCGTCATCGTTCGGATCTTTCGAGAACGGTTTGGCGAGATAGAACGTCAACGGACCAAAAGGTGACAAGTAGGTGACACTGACACCGGCTGAATATCTGAATTCGCCCACATCGAAATTGCTGCAGTTGTTCTGCAAGCTTTGTCTTTGGGTGCAATTTGACGAGAAAACGTTACCTGCGTCAACGAAAAGCGAGGATCGCACCCTGCTTCTGTCGGTGACAAAAGGCAGTGGGAAGAGCAATTCTACACTACCGGTAGTCAATATATTACCCCCGAACGCGTCTAAATCCCGGTTCAGGACAAGGTTCTCCACGGCCAGTCGGCGCTGTGGATTGCCATTGGCATCAAGCACTGGACTACCGTCGGCATTCAGCACCGGCTCAGACACATAACCATACGGTGGACGGGTATCGATCTGCGCCATGCCGCTCTCGTCACGAATGATGTTGCCGTTCTCGTCGCGCAGCAGGCGTGTGTAGTCGCTGGTGAAATACTGCGGGTCGGTACTTCTGGGGCCAAGACTGTTTTCATCGAAGCCGCGCACCACCCCGTTGGAGGAAAGACCACCGGCAAAGAAATTCTGGAAGAAAGGCAGGTCTTGCGTATCGCCGTAGCCACCGCCGTAACCTAGGTTCGCGCGCAGCGCCAGAACCCAGTCGCCCACCAGAGGTCGGTAATACTGGGCGGCGTAATTGAACTTGTAGTACTGCAGGTCGCTGCCAGGGGCTGTGACTTCGAAGGACAACTGCTGGAAAGAACCCGCTGTCGGCAACTGGCCTCGGTTCAGAGTGCTGCGCAACCAGTTGGTTGACAGCGTCACGTTGTCGAACACGGTACCCTCTCTGTCGATGAATCCCGGATCGGGGTTCACGCCAACATACTCCGGAGGCAGATCCGCGATCAGACCGGTGACGGCATCCTGCACCGGACCGTCGAACGGGTTCCTGTTCACAGGCGATACGATGTACGTATCAATACCGTCAAGAGTGGGGCTGGACTTGATTTCCTGCACTGACGCACCGCCGGAACTCAATTCGGTATGCGTATATCCCAGGTTGAAACCGATCTGCTGAATTTCGCTGATCGGATACGCAAAGTTCAGGGTGCCGCCATAGGACTTGGTCGAAAAGTCAGCTGTATTGAAGGGGGAGTCCTGATCCTGCAGGAAGACATTGAAGCCCCTGCTCACGCCATCTGCGGTGAAGTAAGGATCGAGGTAGCTGACGTTCAGACTCTTCTGGAATGTACTCTTGTTGATGCCGACACCAACGGTGCGTCCTGTGCCCAGAAAGTTCTGCGCCTCCAATGCCGAGCTGATGAAGAAGTCTCCACCGCCGCCCGAACCAACGCTGAAGGAAATATTACTGAAGTTCTGCTCTTCCACGGTGAACTCGACATCCACCTGATCTGTGGAACCTGGCACTTCAATCGTCTCCACTTCCACCGTGGAGAAATACCCGAGACGTTCGAGTCTGACCTTCGACAGTTCGATGTCTTGACTGGACGCGGGAGCCGCTTCGAGCTGACGCATTTCACGGCGCAATACATCATCGGCGGTTGCCGTGTTGCCAACGAAGTTGACGCGATTGACATACGTGCGGTTGCCGGGCTCCACGAAGAACGTCACATCGACCGTTCTGTCTTCTTCATTAATTTCCGGAGTGCCATTCACTTCAGCAAAGGCATAACCAAAATTGCCCAGCACCTGTGTCATGTATTCTTCGGTCGCAGTGACCAGCGCCTGTGAAAACGTCTGACCATTGGCAACAACCAGATAGGCACGCAGGATTGCCTCTGCGTTGACCAGATCACCTGCCAGGTTCACTTCGTCGACGACGTATTGCTCACCTTCGGTCACGTTGATCGTGATGTAGATCTGCTCATTGTCAGGCGTAATCGAGATTGGTGAGGAATCGATGTTGAAGCGGACATAACCGTTGTCCATATAGTGTGACGTCAGGCGCTCAAGATCCCCTTCCAGCTGCTCACTGGAATACTTGTTGCGTCCACTGAACGGCAGGTACCACGGCTTCACACCCAATTCGAACAGACCCAGCAGCTCCTCATCATCGAAGGCGTTGTTGCCGACGATGTTGATGTACTGAATGCGGCTCTCTTCACCCTCGTTCACCGTCATGTTGATGGCGACGCGGTTACGCGGCTGTTCTTCCACTTCGATATCCACCGTGGTGCCGTAGCGACCGCGACTCGAATACACTTCCTGAATACCCTGACGAATCGCTTCGAGTGTGGCACGCGTGAAGATTCCGCCCTCGGTGATCTCCGCGGTGGCCATGTTTTCGAGAATGTCTTCGGTGTTGAGCACGCGGTTGCCAGTGATGTTGATCTCGCTGACTGAGGGGCGCTCCAGTACCGTAATGAACAGGACATTACCCTCTCGGGCAACTTCGACTTCCTCGAAATATTCGGAAGCGGTAATCGCACGAATGATGTCGGCTGGCACCTGAGCACCTACCTCGTCACCAATGCCCACCGGCAACAGTCCGAACACCACGCCGGAGGAGATCCTCTGCAGTCCGTCGATCTGGATGTCTTCGATGACGAAGTTCTGTCCGTAGGCGGCAGTCGATGCCAGACTCGCCATTATGAGAGTACTGAGTAAGGTTCTATTCATGAATAATGTTCAAGCCCAAGCCAGCTGGCCGATGATTTCGTATGAAAAGTGAGTAATGCGCAGAAGTTCCCCGGAATCACGAGAGGGTGTCACAAGAGCCGACTGACATCGTTATAAACCGCCAATACCATGATCCCCGAGATCAGCAGCAAACCCAGCTGCAACCCCATCGCCTGAATCCGCTCCGGCACCGGGCGCCGAATGATTGCTTCGATGAAGTAGTACAGCAGGTGCCCACCGTCCAGGACTGGAATCGGCAGGAGATTCAACACACCCAGGCTGATACTGAGTATCGCCAGGAAGCCAAGATACACTTCAAGCCCGTAGCTGGCCGTCTCGCCCGCCACTTGCGCAATGGTGATCGGTCCGTTGATGTTCTTGACGGAGATCAGCCCCACCACCATCTTCTTGATCGAGTCCAGGACGAAGACCGACTTGTCCCAGGTTTCCTGGAGAGCCGGGCCCACCGCAGTGAACACGTTGTAATTCACTTCACGCAGCATGCCCTCGGGCAGACTTGCATACAGATCGAATTCCTGTACGTAGGCACCAATCACGCCGATCGTACTTCCATCCTCCGCAACACTGCTCTGCGGCACCACGGTCAGTGGCACTGCTGCGGACTCTCGTTGGACAACGACGTTCATGGTCAGTTCCGGACTGCCGCGAACGAGTTGTACCCACTGCACCCAGCCTGTCACAGGCTCGCCGTCGACAGCCACAATGCGGTCACCGGGCAACATTCCTGCGCTCTCGGCTGCGCCACCGGGTACCAGACCTTCGATGATCGGAGGAATCTCATACTGCACGAAGCCGAGCGAGCCCAGAGGATTGGGTTCCGAACTGTCAGACTGCCAGTTCTGCAAGAGGATGATGTAGTCACGGGGCGATGTTTCGCCAGCGGGAATGGCCGAGATGTTCAGCTCGCCGGTCTCACCGAGACGATTGAGCAACTGCATCGTGACCTGTTGCCAGATATTGGTCTGGACACCGTCCACCGCCACCACTTCGTCACCGGCACGCAGACCGGCACTATAAGCGGGCGAGTCATTCACGACATTGGCCAGCACGGGGGCTGTGCCATTGAGACCGTACATCACGTTGATGAGCCAGAACACGGCAATGGCGAGCAGGAAATTGGCGAACGGACCGGCGGCAACAATCGCCATGCGTTGCCACAGAGGCTTGCTGGAGAAAGACATGTGCTTCTGACTATCGGGAATGCTGTTCTCGTCAGTGATGGTGCCATCTTCCTGACCGAGCATCTTGACGTAACCGCCGAGGGGAATGGGGGCGATCACATATTCGGTACCATCCTTGCCAGTCCAGGTCTTGACCGCCTTGCCGAACCCGATGGAAAACCGCAACACCTTGACGCCGCAGCGCCGAGCCACCCAGAAATGACCGAATTCATGAATTGTCACCAGAATGCCAAGGGTGACGATCAGGGCGAGAATGTTGATTACAAGTTGTTGAGCCATAGTCGTTACTGCTTCCAAATTCCTGCCTGGTCAATTCCTTGCCGTCAACTCCCTGGCTATCGCTCGGGCCTGCTCATCGGCCTGCCGAATGATATCGATTGAGTCTGCTTTGCGACAAGTCATTTGTGCCTGAACGCGGGCAATGATAACAGGAATGTCCGTGAAACCTATCCCGCCCCGCAAAAAAGACTCCACCGCTATTTCATTGGCAGCATTGAGAATTGTCGGTGCGGTCCCGCCCTGTTCGGCGGCTTCCAATCCCAGTCGCAGACAGGGGAATCGTGTCAGATCGGGGGCAAAGAACTGCAGATCAGGCTGCTTCGCAAGATCAAGAAAGCTGGCCCCGGAATTGATGCGCTCCGGCCACGCCAGACTGTAGGAAATGGGGATGCGCATGTCCGGGCTGCCCAACTGGGCGATAACGGAGCCATCAAGATACTCCACCATCGAGTGCACGATACTCTGCGGATGAATCAGCACATCAATCTGTTGCGGGCCCACTCCAAACAGGAAGCACGCCTCGATCACTTCCAGTCCCTTGTTCATCATGGTGGCCGAATCGACAGATATCTTCCTGCCCATGCTCCAGTTGGGATGGCGACAGGCCTGCGCAGGCGTGACCTGTGCGAGCTCATCCAGTGACGTTTCCCGGAATGGTCCACCAGAAGCCGTCAGCACAATGCGGCGTACGCCCTGACGACGAATATCACTGCCCGCGAGTCTCGATTCGGGCGGGAGGCACTGGAACACAGCATTGTGCTCGCTGTCGATGGGCAGCAGGATGGCGTCGCTCGCGGCAAGGGTCTGCATGAACAGCTCTCCCGCCATGATGAGTGCTTCCTTGTTCGCCAGCAGCACCTTCTTTGATGCCTCAACGGCGGCAAGTGTCGGTGGCAAACCTGCAGCACCCACGATCGCCGCCATTACCGTGTCCACTGAAGGGTGGCGTGCAACGGCCAGCAGTGCCTCTTCGCCTGCCAATACACGCGTGGTGGAACCCTGTCCCAGGAGCACCTGTTCAAGCTGATTGGCGGCATCCGCGTCAACCATGACGGCGAACACTGGTTGGAAGCGCATGCATTGCTGCAGCATCTCTGCCACATTATTGTTGGCCGTCAGTGCGAACACCCTGTAGCGGGAATGCAATGCAATCACCTCCAGAGTGCTTTTCCCGATCGAACCGGTCGAGCCGAGGATCGTGATGCTGGCACTGGTTCGCGCCGGAAGGGATTGATTGTCTTGCGAAGAAGTCATTGCCATGCCAGATCGTCTACCAGAATCATCAGAAAGAATACGAATACGGGAGCGGCGGCCGTCAGGCTGTCAATGCGATCCAGCACACCACCATGGCCGGGCAGCGAACGACCACTGTCTTTCAGTCCCTGACTGCGTTTGAGCATGCTCTCGAACAGATCACCCACCACACTGAACACGGCTACCACCAAACCCATGACCACCAGCGCAACAGCAGTCGAGACATCAAGCGGTTGCACCCACTGATGCATGGGATAAAGCAGTACCAGCGACAACAGCAAACAAGACGCCATCCCTCCCCAGAATCCAGCCCAGGACTTCTGCGGACTGAGTTTGGGAGCCAGTTTGCTCTTGCCAAATCTACGGCCGACAAAGAACGCACCAATGTCGACTATGCTGACCAGGCCAACCAGCGCCAACACAAGATAACCCCGAGGTTCCAGATACTTCAGCTGAATCAGGGCGCACCAGGTTGGCAACAAGGTCAGGAATCCTATCACTGCCGTCTTGCCGACTCCGGTCCAGCGGTCACGATTGTCAGGGTAGGCTTTCAGCAGGGTAAACGCGAAAAGCCAGAACAGAACGCCGAGCCCGCAGACGACAAGCACGCCTTCGCGATCAAGCGCGACAGCGGCAGGACGCAACCCCAGCGGCTGCGAAAGGCCCGCCATCAATACTGCAAAAACAACAAGATAGAGAGCCTTGTGAAGGTTTTGGGTGAGACCCATCAGGCCACTCCACTCGTGCACGGCGACCAACAAAACGGCACTGATGAAAAGAGCAAATGCGAAGGGAGGCAACCAGGCCGTCGCGGCATACAGAACCGCCAGCATCACCAGCGCGGTGATCACCCGGGTTCTAAGCACCGCGCGCACTCCCGGCACGTAGCTCATCGCTGTGAGATGGAGTATCCAGGTGTCCATAGCGGCGCTGACGCTTGCCGTAATCCTCCATTGCCAACTGGAAGTGGCTGTCGTCGAAATCGGGCCAATAACAATCAGTGAAGTACAGCTCGGTATAGGCGAACTGCCACAACAGGAAATTGCTGATCCGACTCTCGCCTCCCGTCCTGATACAGAGATCCGGCATCGGTGAATCGCCGAGACAAATATGCTTCTGCATCGTCGCCACGGTCACATCGGCCGCGCGCAATTTTCCTTGCTCGACCTGCGCGGCAATCTGTCGTGCTGCGTTGGCAATATCCCACTGCCCACCGTAATCGGCGGCTACCGTGACCACTGTTCCCGTATTGCCAGCGGTCAACTCTTCCACATCACGCATATGGTGTTGCAGCTTGGCAGAAAAGCTTTCGCGATTGCCGATGAACTGGAGACGCACATTATTCTGGTGCAATTGGGTAATTTCCTTGCGCTTGAGCACAGCCAGAAAGAGAGCCATGAGCCCCTTCACTTCCTTGTTGGGGCGCAACCAGTTCTCACTGCTGAATGCAAACAGGGTAAGGTACTTGATGTCGCGTTTCACGCACGAATACACCACCTGCCGAGCGGCCTCGGCGCCGGCCCGGTGGCCAGCGGAACCAGACATGCCATTCACTCTGGCCCAGCGATTATTGCCATCCATGATTACGGCCACGTGAGTCGGAAGTGCAGCCGACCCAGAATGAGCGAAAGTCTCGTTTTGCATCAGACGTCTATGTCTCTAAAGTTGATGGGTGCAGTCACTTGCGACCAGCCTTACATAGACAACAAATCCGCTTCCTTGACGCCATAACTGGCATCGATTGCCGCAATGTACTTGTCAGTGAGTTTCTGAATCCGCTCTTCGGCGCGACGCTGATCGTCTTCACTGATCTCCTTGTCCTTCAACAGGTCCTTGAAATCCCCATTGGCATCACGGCGGATATTGCGCACGGCGACTCTGGCATTTTCCGCTTCCGATTTGGCCTGCTTGGTGTACTCGCGACGAGTCTCTTCCGTTAGCGCTGGCATTGGGACGCGAATGGACTCTCCATTGTTGGAAGGGTTCAAGCCCAGATCGGATTTCATGATGGCGCGTTCAACCTCGCCAATCAAAGGCCTCTCCCAAGGCACAACCACCAGACAACGACCATCTTCCACAGTCACGTTGGCAAGCTGATTAAGAGGAGTGTCGGCACCGTAGTAAGGCACCATGATGGTATCGAGAAGACTGGGATGAGCACGACCAGTCCGAATTTTCTTGAAGGCTGTCTCCAATGCGGTGACGCTCTTCTCCATGCGTTGCTCTGCGTCTTTGATAATGTCTTCAATCATTTCAGTTACCCCATCCTGCTACCACCCGAAACGGGCGGTTCTGATTATTCTACGGGTGCATTCTCGATGGTCGTGCCATCGCCAGGCCCCATCACATTATTGAGCAGAGCACCCGGTCGATTCATGTTGAATACCCGCACGGGTATGTCGTGCTCGCGGATCAGCGCGATGGCGGTCAGATCCATGACGCCCAGCTTCTTGTCCAGCACGTCATCGAAGGTCAGACGGTCATACTTGACGGCATCGGGCACCAGTTTCGGATCGGCCGAGTAAACACCATCAACCTTGGTGGCCTTGAGCACCAGCTCTGCATTGATCTCTTGATCTCGAT
>Ga0155965_1017_pt5 | contig 11610 bp, 14 predicted proteins | sample RifCSPlowO2_02_FD_107619 | JGI IMG/M metagenome (GOLD analysis project Ga0155965, IMG submission 107619) | Gammaproteobacteria bacterium RIFCSPLOWO2_02_FULL_57_10
TCATCGTCGTGGCGATGCACCATGGGCGTGTCGACTTCCTCGATGGGACGAGGGGCCTCCATGAGCAGGATCTTGCCCGCGAGTTTGCCGCGATGTTCTTCGAGATCCTCCTCGTCTTCGAGCGTGATGCGTTGCACCTGACCCTGCACGAGTCCGTTGGTGCCAGGTGTCCACGCACGCGGATAGGCGATCAGCGTTTCCTTGCGCGGCGCTTCCATGTGTACGGACACTCTGTCGAACGACCAGCCCTTGCCGAAGTGAAAGCCTTCGAGGCGCGCATCGCTCAGGCCCCACTCGGTGAGCTTGTCGCGCGTCCACGCGTTGGCCGCATCCATGCCGGGCGAACCGGTGAGGCGCGAGCCAATGACGTCGGTGAGGTGTTGCAGCGTGTCCATCACCTGCGAGCGGTAGAAGCCTTCCTGCCGGATGCGGGTGACGACATCGAGGTCGACCTCTTCGGCGGACTGGGCGTGAGCGTTGTTGCTGACAGGGGTATGAAGAGTGAGCAGTGCAAGTGAAACGAGAAGCGCCGGGAGCGGGAGTGCGCGTGCCATTGAGGGTATCTCCGTGGTCTTGCTTTTCTTGGTATTTTGACTTTATTGAGAGTTGACCAAGAGTAAACCAGCCCAAGACTAAAAAGAACCGTTCAGGCAGAATTAACCCGTCAATCCTGAGGAGACCAATCATGCCCATCTGGACCCGCCCCATCACGCTCGAAAAGATCAGCGCCAGCAACACTCAAACCGCCGTCGGCAACATGGGCATCGAGTTCACGGAGATCGGCGACGACTTCATCAGTGGCCGCATGCCGGTGGACCATCGCACGGTGCAGCCCTTCGGCATCCTGCATGGTGGTGCGTCGGTGCTGCTGGCCGAGACGCTGGGCAGCATCGGCGCCAACTACTGCGTGAAGGGTGAGAACCAGCGCGCGGTGGGGTTGGAGATCAATGCCAATCATCTGCGCGCAGTGTCTTCCGGCTGGGTCACCGGCACGGCGCGGCCGATTCACATTGGCGGCAGCACGCAGGTGTGGGAGATCAAGATCGTGAATGACGAGGGGAAGATGACGTGCATTTCGCGGATCACGATGGCGGTGATTACGGCCAAATGACATCTATGAAGTGAGGCTGCCTTTTGCAGTCATGGTGGGCTACCCACAGCGACGGACACTGTTGCAGCGGGCGAACCAGGCTCTTCACCCAATTGCCGCGCAAGATTCAGACGCATGCTGACCGCAGCCACTTCAGCAATCGTGGGGTCGAGGCTTCTGTTTTGATACTTCTGAAACCAGTTAAGTACATCTGTCAGGTGCCAGATCGCAGTAGAGCCCTCATGCACTGCCACAGGGAATGTGGAGCGATGAGTCAGCATCAGCTTGCGCATGTTCTGCCGACTGAAGCCAAAGAAGTTGGCAATATCGGACAGTCCAACGAAGTCCGGTTGCGCTTCGGTCAGCTTGCACCCGGGCACCGCTCGGCTCACATCCTGAATTGCACTCAGCATGGCAGATGCGGCAGTTTCTCCAGCACGAGCAAACATGAGAGCAATCCGACCAGCGGCGCCAAAGCCGACCACTGCATCATCGCATCCTTCGACGTAAAGCCGATCCAATACTTCGTCATCGACAACCACTGACTCCGGCAATGAAAACGTGAGGGTGAAGTCGTAGTCTTTCATGAGTTGAGCTCCTGCTTTGTTCGCACACAGTTGTCCACGGCGTACCGCAACAGCCTGGCGTGTTTGAATGGGCTTTGGGGTGTGCTCCAGATACTGAGCGAACAGAATCTGCCAATTCGGCATTCCTTATCGTTCCATGGGCAATACATTCGACCCCAGGCATGGCTGCCACCCTGAATCACTCGCCATCCATGACCTTCAACGTAGGTCAATGCTTGCTCAATTTCCTTCTTCGGGTGTCTCGGGCGCGGCATACCGATCCTTGGTATCGAAGCTTAGTGTGGATTCCGGAAAGTTGTCAACTGACAACTTTTGACAGATAAAGATCTCCTGCTTGAGGAAGTTTAGCAACGATGTCGAAATCCGCCCGCCCCACCCGACTACTCGTCAACGGCTCGCGAGCAGGCTCGCTCCTACAGGGGCGCCGCACTAACAGGCGGGTCGCAAATTCAATAATCAGACACAAGGAGGCCACCATGGCCAGCGTCAGCACATACCTCAATTTTCCCGGCACCACCGAGCAGGCATTCATGTACTACAAGAAGGTCTTCGGCACCGAGTTCATCGGCGCGATCACCCGCATGCGCGATGTGCCCGCCGATCCGAGCCAGCCACCACTTGCCGAGGCCGATCTCGATCTGATCTGCAACATCGCCTTGCCAATTACTGGCGGACATCTGTTGATGGGCACGGACGCGTGCGAGTCGATGGGGTTTCATCTGGTGCAGGGCAACAACGTCTTCATCACTCTGCATCCGGAGTCGCGCGAGGAAACCGATCGGTTGTTTGCAGCGCTGGCGGAAGGTGGGCAGGTCGATATGCCCTTGCAGGACATGTTCTGGGGTGACTACTTCGGGACGCTGACAGACAGGTTCGGCACGAAGTGGATGTTCAACTTCGGGCCGAGCTACGCCTGATCATCCCAAGTACCCGTGCTGCGCCAGTTGCAGCCGGATGCCATCGGGATCATTGAAGTACAGTTGATCGCCACCGCTGGTGCGGTTGGCCGGGTCACGGTTCACCGACGCGGTGATGCCGTGATCGACCAGTCGTGCTGCGAGTGCATCGGCGTCGTAGTTGTTCACGCCGATGCACAAGTGATGCATGGAGCCGGGGTTCTGCAACTGATACAGGCCGAGAAAACTCTCGCTGCCCAGACCCATGTTGATGCCGCCGTTGGCGGGGCGGCTGATGACTTCGAGGCCCAGCACACGGTTGTAGAATTCTGCAGAGCGATTCACGTCTGCGACTGAAAGGGACACATGGTTCAACGAGAGACCTATGGCCGAAGGCTGCACCTGTTGTGCGCGGACGATTGGCGATGCCACTACCGCACCGGCCAGTCCCAGCAGTGATGCCACCAGTTCGCGGCGGCTCAGAGTCTTGCTCTCGAAGCGATCTACCAGATTTTCGATTTCCGTCTTCATGCTTTCCATCTCCTTCTTGTTATGAACTCGCGGTTTGTCAGTCAGGGGCGCGACTGCACACCCGATTGCGGCCCTCTGCCTTGGCTTGATAGAGCGCGGCGTCGGCGCGGCGCACAGCGTCTTCCTCACCAATGTCCTTGCCTGCGGCAATGGTCACGCCGATGCTGGTGGTCACTTGTCTGACCAGCGGAAACTCATGAGAAGACACCGCCGCGCAGATTTTCTCGGCAAGGGTAACCGCACCATCCATGTCGGTGTCCTGCAACACGATCATGAATTCTTCACCGCCGTGGCGCGCAACCAGATCGGACTCACGCACCGAGGCGACGAGAACTTTGGCGAGTTCATGCAACACCTGATCGCCCGTCTCGTGGCCGAAGGTATCGTTGATGCGCTTGAAGTGATCTATATCCAGATACAGCACCGCATAGCCCCTGCCGGAGCGCTTGAGGCGCAGGAACTCCTGTCGCAGTCGCGCATAAACAGCCTTGCGGTTTTGCAGACCGGTGAGATCATCGGCCAGCGCCAGTTGCTCCAGCTTGTGATTGAGCACCAACAGATCCTGTGTGCGCTCGTCCACTTGCCGCTCCAGCTCGCGCATGTTGGTGCGCTGTGCCAGTTCGAGATCGAGTCTGCGCCGCTTCAGCAAAGTGGCAGCCTGACGGATGGCTCCTGCGACCTGCGCGACTTCTTCTATCGACACCTGCGGTTCCGGCAGAATCTCGCCGTCGCCCATGGCCAGTGCGGGAGCCTTGAGTGCCTGCACAGAGTCGGTAATGCGTCTGGCCACAACCCACGCCAGTGCCAGTGTAAGACTCAACAGCACTGCACCCCCTATCGCGAGCCACATCATGCCCACTCGCAGATTCCGCTCCACCTGCGCCGTGGGGACGCCGATTCCCACGCTCCAGTCGGTGACTGCCGAGCGACTCCACACCGAGGAGAGCGCAAAGCCTTCTCGCGAAACACCGAGCGTGGCACCCTCAAGGAATTCGCTGATATTGCGGATATAGTCAGAGGAGCCCTTCTGTCCTACGTAGACATCTGGCGAATGAGTACGGGCGACGATGGTGCCGGTATTGTCAAACACGGCCGCGATCCATTCGGCCGGAAAGTTCTGCGCGATCAACACTTCGTCAAAGTCCGAAGGCATGACACCGACACTCAATGCGTAGAGGGCCTGACCGTCTTCCAGGACCGGCACGCTGATGTGGATGCCCAACTGTTGGGTATAGGCGCCGGTGTATAGCGCCGAGATCATGGGTTGCCCGGTGTCGAACACCTGCTGGATGCCCACGATATCACCGTGCATGGGTAACGGTTCACCCATTCGCGCTCTGGTATTGAGCACCTCCTGCCCGCCTCGCTCCGTGAGTATCACGTTCAGACCCAACCCAGTGTCGGCAATGACCTGAGTGGCCCACGCATGAAACGAAGCAAGATCATCCTTGCGGATGCCGCCGAAGGTGGCCAGAGTCTGAGCCAGCGCCCGAGTGCGCAGCAACTGGCTGTCAATGGATTGCACCATGGCACGTGCGGTGGTGATCAGGTCCTCATTCACTTGTGCACGGCGGTTTTGATAGTCATAGGAGATCAACACTGCCGTGCCGACAACTCCCGGCACGATGCAGGCGAGGACGAGCACCATCAGAACGCTGCTGATGCGCCAGTGTGGTGTTGACTGTGACTCGACGCTTGATGCCATGGTGCTGAAGATGCCCGACTTTGAAACGCGCCGATCCTGGCAGGTGAATTGACCGCAGACGCTGGCGATTATCCCACAGCTCTTGGCGCCAGCACCCGCACTTTATCAAACCTTTCCGGAAAACGTCGTGCTGCACCCGACTACCGTGCTCCGCATGATTGCAGTATGCTCGGTCACTTGAGACCTCGGGGGAGAAAATCACTCATGAAGTACGCAAAGATCACAGGATGGGGGAAATGTGTGCCCCCCGCTGTGCTGACCAACGACGATCTTGCCACCTTCATGGACACGTCGGACGAGTGGATCGCGTCACGCACCGGCATTCGTGAACGACGGGTCTGTCACTGCAATTTCTCCGACATGGCGATCGTCGCCGCCAAACGCGCACTCGCGGCGGCCAATCTCGACGCCAGCGAGATCGATCTGATCCTGCTGGGCAGCCTGACCATGGACTCGCTGTGCCCCAACACCGCGTCGATCGTGCAGAACGCAATCGGCGCACGCAACGCTGCCGCCATCGACATCAACTCGGCGTGCACGGGTTTTCTCTACGGCCTGCACATCGGCACAAATCTGATCAGAACTGGCGCCCATCAGAAGGTGCTGGTGATTGGTGGAGAGTTCATCAGCCACTACATGAACTGGGCGCGGCGCGATGTGGCGGTCCTGTTCGGCGACGCCTGTGGCGCGGTAGTGCTGGAGGCCTGCAATGAACCCAGCGGCCTGCTCGCCGCAAAGATCGGCTGCGAACTGGACACCGGCGAGGCCATCCAGATCACCAACCTCGGCAGCGCCTACAGTCGACTGACGGATGACTTCCTGTATCCGGATTGGAACTTCGAAGGGCAGGAAGTCTTCAAGCGCGCGATCAAGGCCATGGCCTTCGCATGCGACGATGTGTTGCAACAGACCGGCCTGACCATCGAAGACGTGAACATCATGGTGCCGCATCAGGCGAACCGGCGCATTCTCGACGCGCTCGCGAAACGGCTGGGCATTCCCGAAGAAAAGATCATGGTGAACGTGCACAAGTACGGCAATACCTCCGCTGGGACCATTCCGGTGGCCCTGACGGAAGCACTGGAAGAGCATCGCATCAAACCGGGCGACCATGTGTTGATGGCGACATTCGGAGCGGGCCTGACGTGGGGGGCAGGTCTCGTCAAATGGGGCGAACGGGTCACGCCTCTTTCAATCAGCGATGCGGAACTGCCACCGTGTCATCAGACTGCGCTGGAGATTCTGGCGCCGCACATCGAAAGGTACAGCGCCAGAGCGAAGGAGTGATCGCGGGCAGGCCCGCTCCCACAGAGATATCTGCTGATCAGATCAGTAGATGAAACCGTCTGCGTAGACAACATCGATCGCAGGGGAATTCTGCTCGCCGTCCTTCGTGCCATTGAGCCAGAAACCTACATCGGTCGGCAGCACATCCGGCAGATCGCCATTGGTGTTGTTGTCCCCGTAGGCGTAGAAGTTGGTGATCTGCTTTCCACCCTTGATGACCAAGCCCAGCAGATCGGTGTCAGCATCAACGACCGGGTCGTTGGCGATCAGGCCCGCCAGGACGTCGCCAATGATTGAGTCAAGATCAGTGACGCCTGGATCGAAATCAAACTTCACCGTGTAGTAACCATCATCTCCTGCGCTGTCCTCGGTATCGCCCGCATTAGTGTCAAACACCAGCGTGAAGTGGGAAATCTCCTGAGCCCAGTCTGCAAAGTCATTCGCAGCAGGGGTCACAACTGGTGGTGTGACAACCGGCGCTGTGCCCTTGCCATCGATCGTGAAAGAGACTGTGGCTACAGAAGAAGCTCCGTTGTTGTCAGTCATCGCGTACTGGAAAGACAGGGAGACAGACTCGCCATCGTTCAGGTGGTTGTAAGCACCTTCCGCATCGTATGACCATGTACCGTCTGCATTGAATACCAGCGAACCTTGCGCATCGTTACCCGCCGCATCAACGAAGCTGCCGTCTTCCAGAGCCCAGGTGTGCGTGTCCAGACGATCCACATCGGAGTCGTTGCCAGTGACGCTGGCATTGACGATGCCCTGGTCTTCGTCGATTGCAGCGACCACATCATCGAGGGCCACCGGACCATCGTTCTCGCCGTTGATCACGACGGTGAACGTGGCGGAGTCGGAACTCCAGTCACCGGCTTCACTGCCGGAAGTATTCTTGACGTCGTAGGTGAACGTGCGGGTGATTGATTCGCCCGCAGAGAGCTGATCAGCATCGGCGCCATCGACAGAGACAGCCCATGTGCCATCGCTGCCCACTGTCACTGAACCGATCTGCAATGCATCCACATCGTCAGTGGTCAGTGCCACTACCGAACCCACTGCGCCACCAGTCCAGGAGGTCACTGTGTTGATGCTGCCGACTGCACCAGTGTCGTTGGCAAACAGATTGCCGGATGCACTGCCGTTCTCGACAACCACACCGCTCGCGTCATCAATCGCGTTCACACCCGCAGAAGTGGTTTCCACAACCTTGGACGAACCATTGCGGCTGCCACCCAGTGTGCCAACCGAAGTCAGACGCACGCCGAATTCAACATTGGCGAAATCTTCGAGAGTCAGTGCTCGCGTGCTGCTGGACAACGTGAAGTTGTAACCACGAATGTCATCCTTGCCGATACCAGCGGTGCCCATCTTGATGCCCACGTCGAAACCGCTGTCGGAACCTGTCAGGCCGTTCATGTTGACGCCTTCACCAAGATCCTTGACGGAGTCATTGCCCTGACGGAAACCTGTGTTCGCAGTCGCGGTGCTCAGGCTGCCCAGAAGGCTCTCATCTGCCAGATCGAAGAACAGACCGCGCAGGTCTCCCACAATACCGCCTTCCTGGCTGACGCTGAAGGACAGGGACCCATTGGCGGACTCAGTGATGGTGACGCGCACTTGCGGAATCGTGGTGTCGGTAGAGGCATCGTTGATCAGGAAACTCATTGAGCGGGACATGCGTTATCTCCAGTTGTGCAAAAAAAGAGCAAAATGTGTGAAGCGTTGGGCAGTTGAACTGGGTGAACTTCGAACTATCTGCCAGTGCTTACTGTGAGGCTCAGTCTAGGTATCTGCAGATTTCGCAACAAAGGAGCTTTCTACTTTTTTTCCAGTCACTTATCCTACGCACCAGGTCGCAGAACCAGTACAAAACTCCTGGTACAGATGCACCGCTCCGACTCTTCAGGACTTCTCATGTCGATCATCCAGACTTCCCCTGTCAAGGTGCTGCTGCTCAGCAGGTTTCCGATCGTGCTGTACGGGCTGCAGAAGTTGCTCGAAACCAGAGCCTCGGTCATCGAAATTGTGGGTTCGGCGACCAATCGGGACGATGCGATTACAGCCCTCAAGCGGCAGACGCCCGATGTCGTGCTTATCGAGATCGAGACCACAACCGGGCTGGAGTTGATAGGCGAACTGTTGACCACTCTCCCGGGACGGGTACTGGTGCTCACCGCGACGAAAGATGAAACGCTGATTGATGCCGCCGTGGCCGCAGGAGCCAGTGGCATTATCCGCAAGATCGAACCGGTGGATGTCTACTGCAAGGCACTTGAGCGGGTCAGTCAGGGAGAGTTATGGCTGGATCGCGCCACGACGGGTCGAGTTTTCCAGCGCATGGCGCGCAAGAAGCCGGAGCAGGAACAGAACTCGGAGCAGGTCAGAATCGAGAGTCTCACCCGCAAGGAGCGGATGATCGCTGCGGAGATCGGTCGCGATGCCTCAGCCACTTCACAGCAGCTCGCCGAGCGGCTGCACATCAGCGACAGCACGCTGCGCAACCACCTCACCTCGGTCTACGCCAAGCTCGATCTGGGCACTCGCGTGGAGCTTTATGCCTTCGTCAATCGACATGGGATAAAGGGCTGAATTCGAATCGGAATCATGTGGGAGCGGGCCTGCCCGCGATCTGATTTCACTCGCGCGCGGAAAGGGAATCGCGAGCAGGGCTCGCTCCCACAGGATATTGGTTCAGGCGGGGAGATTGGTGACCGCGCGAATGCGGTGGTTCTCGCTGTCGGTCACGTAGACCACACCTTCGTGCACGAACACGCCATGCGGCCGCGCCAGCGCACACTGCAGCGGATCGCCATCGGGACCATCGGCCACACTGCCCGTACCAAGCATCGTGGTGATGATGCCGGAAGCCAGATCCATTCGACGAATCACATGGTTCTCAGTGTCCACGATGTAGAGGCTGTGATCTTCGACCGACCAGGCAATACCCTTCGGACCATTGAACCTGCAGTCAATGGCAGGTCCACCGTCTCCTGAATAACCACTCTCGCCCGTGCCGGCAATTCTCTGCAGACGCTGCGCACGCAGATCGAGCTTGAACACGGCATTGCCTTCGCGCAGCACCAGATAAGCGTTGCCGTCGTTGTCGGTATCGATGGAGCGTGGACCGCGCAGATGTGTTCCCGCCAGTGGTGCCGAGTCCGGCGTCTGCTCGCGCTCTCCCGTCCCTGACAACGTGCTGATGGTGCCAGATATCATGTTCACCAGACGCACCCGATGGTTGCCGATGTCACAGATCAACAGATTGCCGTCCGCATCGAAGGCAATGCTGTGGGGCTGGCGCAGTTGCGCTGCAGTCGCGGGCCCGCCGTCGCCCGAGAAACCGGGCTCACCCGTACCCGCTACCGTTGAGACCATCCCGCTCGGCATCTCGATGCGACGCACGACATGGGCATCGCGCTCCACCACGTAGAGATGGCCGCTGGCATCGAAGCGGATCTCATGCGGGGCAGAGAATCCTGCTGCCAGTGCCGGGCCACCGTCGCCTGTGTAGGACTTCTGGCCGTTGCCCACCACGGTAGTGACGATGCCACTGGTCAGATCAAGTCGTCGCGTTCTGCCGGTATCCACCTCGCAGAACCACAGCCCGCCGTCCGGCCCCACCACGACGCCGTAGGGATTATTGACGAATGCTTCCGTGGCGACGTGTCCACTGGCGCTCGGCGCGTCTTCACCTGCAGCACCCACGCCGGCAATGCTAACAACGCGGGCGCGAAGCTCTTGCGCCAGCGCACGCAAGGGCGTGCAAAGTGCGACAGCAGAAGTAACGAGCATTCCGAGGAAATGACGGCGTGACAATGACATGGTTTTTCTCCCTGCAATTACGGACAGTTGCTATCGGACTGAATCTGACAAACGCGCTGCAGATTTTCCTGCGCCTCCACGTGATCCTGCTCTGCGGCCAGGGCAAACCAGTGCAACGCCTCAGCCGGGTCCTGATCGACACCCTCACCGCTTTCCAGCATGCGGCCGAGAATGTTCTGCGCGTTGGCATCGCCCTGCTCCGCCGCGAGCCGATACCAGTAAGCGGCCTCAGTGGCATTGCGTGGGACACCGCGCCCCTCGCCATACAGTGCTCCCATGCCGAACTGCGCACGCACATAGCCCTGCGTGGCCGAGGCGCGATACCAGCGCATCGCTTCCAGATGATTCTGCTGCACGCCGAGACCATAGTCGTGCATCAGTCCCAATTGAAACTGTCCGCGCGGATAGCCCTGATCGGCAGCGAGCTGATACCAGAGCAGTGCGGCCGCGTAATCCTGCACCACGCCAAGACCATAGCGATAGAGAATGCCGAGGTTGGTCTGGGCGTCGGGGTCCCCCTGCTCCGCGAGTGGACGCCAGAGTCCGTGCGCCGCGAGAAACTCGCCGTCGAGATAAGCCTGTGTCGCGGCAGAGACGGGTTCATCCTGCTGGGCGTGCACGGCACTGCTCACAAGCAGAGTCCCGGTCAACACAAGAGTGAAGACAGGTGCCATGAGTATTCTTTTCACTGCGCTGAGTGACGTCACACTTACCTCGGTTCGGATTCGCTGTCTGGCTCTGCCGCAACAGGAGGCGGCGTTCTGCTCTGGCCGATAAAGCGATCAAGATAGATCGCGGCCTTGGTTGCCTGGTCGATGATCCTGTGCAGGTCGCTCAGGCGCTCGAGAATGGCAGCCATGTGACGAGGCGCCAGTTCACCCGCGGTGCCTGCACGCAGGAGTCGCATCTTCAGTGCCTGATACTCCGCCTCGAATTCCTGACGCAATGTCTGCAGGACAGCGGCGTCCCAGTCTGTATTGTCCACCTGTGCATGATCCAGCAACGTGACCGCGTGCGCACGCAACTGATTGCGCGCATCGGACAACTCCTGCACTGTCAGTTCCGCAGTCGGATGTTCGGTCACCATCTCCAGTGCGTGCTCGGACACATTGACGAGATACTGCCCCACGCGCTGGGCATCGGGCAGTCCGTGCAGCAGTGTCGCGGCAACGCCGTTGCGCGGAATGCCACTGGCGAATTCGCCCACCGCAATATTGAGACTCTCCAGCGCACGATGCCCACTCGGCAGATGATGATTGTTGCCATCTTCCGTGCTGATCGCTTCGACGGCCAGACGGCGCGCAAGTGCATTCATGCGATGCAATTCCAGCGCGAGGGCGTTCAGTGCCAGCGTCGGCGTCGCCTGCACGTTGCGATCGAGGAAATGCACGCGGCTCTCGTCTTCCTCCATGGAACGGAAACGGGTTTCGAGCTTGCGCACAAGCAACCCGGTGAGTGGCCACATGACCAGGACGCCCAACAGTTTCACCAGCGTGTGGAAGATCGCCAGTGACATTGCCAACTGATCTTCCGAACCGAGCATGACGGCCAGCGCATTCACCGTCCACAGCAAGGGTATCAGCAGCACGAAGGCGAGCGCACCGGTCACCAGATTGAAAATGACGTGCGCGCTCGCGGCACGCCGGGCCGGTGCAGTGGCTCCGAAAGCGGCAAAGACGGCAGTTGAAGTGG
>Ga0155965_1099_pt2 | contig 11529 bp, 21 predicted proteins | sample RifCSPlowO2_02_FD_107619 | JGI IMG/M metagenome (GOLD analysis project Ga0155965, IMG submission 107619) | Gammaproteobacteria bacterium RIFCSPLOWO2_02_FULL_57_10
CAAGGTGCAGGTAGGTGGGCGTCTGGGCGGTGCTGAAATCGCACGTTCAGAGTGGTATCGGGAAGGTCGTGTGCCGTTGCACACCTTGCGTGCGGACATCGACTATGCGACGTCTGAGGCAAGCACTACCTACGGCCTGATTGGCGTGAAGGTATGGATTTTCAAGGGTGAAGTACTGAAGCTTCACGAAGCCGTCCCGGCACCACAGAAAGCGGCCAAGTAGAGGGTAGACCAAGATGTTGCAGCCAAAACGTACAAAGTTTCGCAAGATGATGAAGGGCCGTAACCGCGGCCTCTCACATCGTGGTAGTAACGTGGATTTTGGTGAGTTTGGTCTTAAGGCTATCTCGCGCGGCCGTCTGACTGCCCGCCAGATTGAATCTGCAAGACGTGCAATGACTCGCCACGTGAAGCGTGGAGGAAAGATCTGGATCCGTGTGTTCCCGGACAAGCCGATCACCCAGAAGCCGCTTGAAGTGCGTCAGGGTAAAGGTAAGGGTAGCGTGGAGTATTGGGTAGCCCAGATCCAGCCAGGTCGTATCATGTTTGAAATTGAAGGTGTTGACGAGACGCTGGCACGCGAAGCATTCTCGCTGGCCGCCGCAAAGCTGCCGTTTGATACCGCTTTTGTGAAAAGGACGGTGATGTGATGAAAGCCAGTGAATTGCGTGAAAAGACCGTTGCTGAACTGAACGAACAACTGAACACGCTGTATCGTGATCAGTTCACCTGCAGAATGCAGAAGAGTACCGGACAGCTTGCCCAGTCGCATCTGACTGGCAATATCAAGAAAGATATCGCCCGGGTTAAGACTATCATTACGGAAAAAGAGAAAGTTGGGTCCTGAATATGTCGCTTAGTGAAACTACAGTAGAAAAAACCGGACGCACAGTGTCTGGCCGAGTTGTAAGCAACAAGATGGACAAGTCCATTGTTGTGCTCATCGAGCGCCGGGTTAAACACCCCGTGTACGGCAAGTACATCACTCGCTCGTCCAAGCTGCATGCTCACGACGCCAACAACGAGTGCAACGAGGGCGATGCCGTTACGATCAAGGAAGTGCGACCCATTTCCAAGACCAAGACCTGGACGCTCGTATCCATCGACGAGAGAGCTGTCGAAGTCTGACGGGTCAAGAGTAGTAGTATCAACATAGAGTTTTTTGAGTCCTGTGACTCAGTGTCGCTAATGCGATAACCAGATAAAGGTTCGGAGAGAATCGATGATTCAAGTACAGTCATACCTTGACGTGGCAGACAACAGTGGTGCGAAGCGAGTGATGTGCATCAAGGTACTGGGCGGCTCGCACCGTCGATACGCTCGCATTGGCGATGTAATCAAAGTGACAGTCAAGGAAGCGATTCCACGTGGCAAGGTCAAGAAAGGCCAGGTGCTGACTGCACTGGTTGTGCGCACCAAGAAGGGCGTACGCAGAGGCGACGGTTCGCTGATCAAATTTGACGATAACGCCGCGATTCTGCTCAACAACCAGCAGGCTCCAATCGGTACTCGTGTGTTTGGACCAGTAACGCGTGAACTGCGCTCAGAAAAGTTTATGCGAATTATTTCACTTGCACCCGAAGTGCTATAGAACAGAGATTGAGGCCGCGGATTATGCGTAAGATTAAAAGCAATGACGAAGTGATTGTGACCACCGGCAAGGACAAGGGAAAGCGCGGAACCGTTTCCCGATTCGTTGGCGAAGACAAGGTAATCGTGACTGGCGTCAATATCGTGAAGCGTCACACCAAGCCGAATCCGAATGCAGGACAGGCTGGCGGAATCATCGAGAAGGAAGCAGCGATCAGCATCTCCAACATCGCGATTTTCAATCCCGAGTCCAGCAAGGCGGATCGAGTGGGATTCAAGATTGAAGATGGCAAGAAGACGCGGATTTTCAAGTCCACTAACAAAGCAATAGATTAACGAATATTCAGGTTGCCCAAATGGCTCAGTTGAAAGAGTTTTACAAGAAAGAAGTGATACCCGCCCTTACGAAGCAGTTCGGGTACGACAATCCCATGCGCGTGCCAAAGATCACCAAAGTGGTTTTGAACATGGGCGTTGGCGAAGCTGTCGGCGACAAGAAGATCCTGGAGAGTGCCGCTGCAGAGCTGGCGACTATCTCCGGTCAGAAAGTCGTGATCACCAAAGCGCGTAAATCTATCGCAGGTTTCAAGATTCGTGCCGGCTGGCCAATTGGCTGCAAGGTGACTCTGCGCGGTGAGCGCATGTACGAATTCCTGGAGCGTCTGGTTGGTATCGCCATTCCACGTATTCGCGACTTCCGTGGCCTGAGCCCGAAGGCGTTCGATGGTCGTGGCAATTATGCGATGGGCGTGACTGAACAGATCATCTTCCCGGAAATCGACTACGACAAGGTGGATCATCTGCGTGGACTGGACATCACCATTACCACGACAGCTCGCACGGACGACGAAGGTCGTGCACTGCTGACAGCACTGCGCTTCCCGTTCAAAGGTACGATAGCGAATTCAGGGACCAAGGAGTCTTAGTATGGCGAAAACATCGATTCTGGCCCGTGAAAAGAAGCGTGCCGATACAGTAGCGAAATTCGCAGCCAAGCGTGCTGCTGTGAAAGCAATTCTGAAAGACGTCAACGCAAGCGACGAAGAAAAGTGGGATGCACAGATCAAGCTGCAGAAGATGCCGCGCGATGCGAGCCCGGTTCGTCAGCAGAATCGTTGCAGGATCACTGGTCGCCCGCATGGGGTGTACCGCAAGTTTGGTATGTGCCGACACAAGCTGCGCGAAGCGGCGATGCGTGGCGATGTACCAGGATTGACCAAGGCAAGCTGGTAAGCTGGAGCTAAATTATGAGTATGTCCGACCCGATTGCAGATCTGTTGACCCGGATCAGAAATGCCCAGATGGCGAAGCTGCCGAAGATTGTCTGCCCGTCTTCCAAGAGCAAGGTGGCGATCTGCCAGCTGCTGAAGGATGAAGGTTATATCGCTGACTTCGCAGTTGCGGAAGTCGAGAAGAAAGCTGTCCTGACCGTGGACCTGAAGTACTACCAGGGCCGTGCGGTGATCGAAGAGATCAAGCGCGAAAGCCGTCCAGGTCTGCGGATCTATCGCGGCAAGTCAGAATTGCCGAAGAACCGTGGCGGACTGGGTATTGCGATTGTATCCACGCACAAAGGTCTGATGACAGACAAGCAAGCCAGAGCCGCAGGTCTTGGTGGCGAAGTTTTGTGTACAGTGTTCTAAATACAAAATTCAGAAATCCAGTTAATAGAGCAAGAATATGTCCAGAGTAGCAAATAACCCGGTTCAATTGCCGAAGGGAGTTGAGGCTACCGTCACTGACGGTTTCATCTCCGTGAAAGGCAGCAAAGGCAATCTGCAGCTGGCGTTGCACAACGCTGTGCAGATTACCCGAGACGGCGACTCCCTGCGTGTAAGCGCAGCGAATGAGACCAGACAGGCAAATGCGTTGTCCGGCACCTTCAGAGCGCTGATCAACAACATGGTCACAGGCGTCAGCCAGGGCTTCCAGAAGAAGTTGCAGCTTCAAGGCGTTGGTTACCGCGCCAAGGCGCAGGGCCAGACACTGAATATTTCGGTCGGGTATTCTCACCCAATCGATTTCGTTGTGCCTAAAGGTGTTACTGCGGATACGCCCACTCCTACGGAGATTGTGCTGTCCGGTGCAGATAAGCAGTTAGTGGGCGAGGTTGCAGCCAAAATACGCGAGTTCCGTCCGCCAGAGCCGTACAAGGGCAAGGGCATTCGTTATCTCGATGAAACTGTGTATAGGAAAGAAGCTAAGAAGAAATAAGGCTTGAAACTATGAACGTAAAGAAACAGGCACGTCTGCGTCGCGCACGCAGAACCAGAGCGAAGATCAGTCAGCTGAACGTGAATCGTCTGTGCGTATTCCGCACACCGCGTCACATTTATGCACAAATCATTTCTCCAAGCGGCGCTGAGGTTTTGGCAGCCGCTTCTACCCTGGACAAGTCTCTTCGAGGCACGGTCACAGGTAATATTGCGGCGGCTACCAAAATCGGCGCAATGATTGCGGAGCGTGCGAAAGCCGCAGGTGTCAGCAAGGTTGCATTCGACCGCGCTGGATATAACTACCATGGCCGAGTGAAAGCATTGGCCGACGCCGCACGTGAAGGCGGTCTGGAATTTTAAGGGCAGAGTGAGATATGGCATTTAAAGAAGAGGCGAAAAAGAACGAGGAAGGTTTGCAGGAGAAGTTGATCCAGGTAAACCGCGTTGCCAAAGTAGTGAAGGGCGGTCGTATTTTCAGTTTCACAGCCCTGACTGCGGTAGGTGATGGCAATGGCCGCGTTGGCTTCGGTCGTGGCAAGGCGCGCGAAGTGCCGCTGGCCATCCAGAAGGCAATGGAAGCTGCTCGCCGCAACATGATTTCCGTATCTCTTGACGGTCACACACTGGAGTATCCGGTGAAGGCGCGTCACGGTGCTTCCAAGATCTACATGCAGCCAGCCTCTGAAGGTACTGGCGTGATCGCCGGTGGCGCGATGCGTGCAATCATGGAGCTGGCCGGCGTTCAAAACGTACTGGCAAAGTGCTATGGATCCACGAATCCTGTGAACGTTGTACATGCAACATTCAAGGGCTTGAAACACATGCGTGCGCCGGAAAGCATTGCGGCAAAACGCGGTAAAACACTCGAAGAAATTTTAGGTTAGCAGACATGGCTACAAAAAACGTAAAGATCACTCTGGTCCGCAGTCCAATCGGCACGATGGAAAGACACAGGCTTTGCCTGAAGGGTCTTGGTCTGCGTCGTATGCACCAGAGCGTTGAAGTCCTGGATACTCCTGCAAATCGCGGGCTGATTACCAAGGTTCGCTACATGTTGTCTGTTGAAGGCGAGGAATAAGACATGCATTTGAATACGTTGAGTCCTGCACCAGGCAGCACAAAGCCACGTCGACGCGTCGGCCGTGGTATCGGCAGTGGTCTTGGCAAGACCTGTGGCAGTGGTCACAAAGGTCAGAAGTCCCGTAGTGGCGGTGGCGTACGTCCCGGTTTTGAAGGCGGCCAGATGCCTTTGCAGCGTCGTCTGCCGAAGTTCGGTTTCAGTTCACGCGTTGGCCGCATCACCGCGGAAGTACGCACCAGTGAATTGGCCAACCTGACTGCAGAAGTCATTGATATTGCTGCACTGCGTGAAGCCAATCTGATTACCAGCGTGATCCGTCGCGTCAAGGTGATGCTGTCTGGTGAAGTCAGCAAGCCGCTGACATTGAAGGGACTGCGCGTAACAGCCGGTGCCCGCGCTGCGATCGAAGCTGCTGGCGGCAAGGTTATCGAGGAAGTGGTGGTCCACAACGTCGGCAAGAATGGCAAGAAACTGCCAAAGCCAAAGAAAGCTGACAGCAAGGACTAAGTAGAAGCCAATGGCAACCAGACCCAATATTAATCCCGAGAAGATAGGCGCTGGCCTGGGCGAACTCAAGGCGCGTCTGCTGTTTCTGCTCTTTGCCCTGTTTGTGTATCGGGTCGGGACGCATATTCCGGTGCCGGGCATTGATCCGAACCAGTTGACGAATCTGTTCAGTCAGAACGAAGGGACCTTTCTGGGTCTGTTCAACATGTTCTCTGGCGGCGCACTGGAGCGGATGAGTATTGTGGCGCTGGGCATCATGCCGTACATCTCTGCATCGATCATCATGCAGCTGTTGACGGCGGTGAGTCCGCAGCTGGAACAGTTGAAGAAGGAAGGCGAGTCGGGTCGCAGGAAGATCACGCAGTACACCCGTTACGGTTCACTGGCGCTGGCAACAGTTCAGGGTACCGGCATGACGGTGGGACTCCTGGCGCCGATGGCATACAACCCAGGCATGGGCTTCACGCTGACCGCGATCATCTCTCTGGTGACCGGTGCGATGTTCATGATGTGGTTGGGTGAGCAGATTACCGAGCGCGGCGTTGGCAACGGTATTTCGATGTTGATCTTCGCAGGTATTGTTGCCGGACTGCCGGGTGCGATCGGCAACTCGTTGTCCCAGGCTTACGAGGGTCAGATCAGTGGCTTGCTGTTGTTTGTGGTGGCTCTGATTGCAGTTGTGGTCATTGCAGCGATTGTCTTCATCGAGCGTGGTCAGCGACGTATTACCGTGAATTACGCGAAACGTCAGCAGGGCCGCAAGATGTACGCTGCACAGTCCAGCCATTTGCCGCTCAAGGTCAATATGGCGGGCGTGATTCCGGCGATTTTCGCCAGCAGCATCCTGCTTTTCCCTGCATCGCTGGGTCAGTGGTTCGGACAGTCTGAAGGTGCGGAATGGTTGCAGGATCTGGCGTTGATGATCGGACCAGGGCAGCCTCTGTACATCATCATCTTCAGTGCAATGATTGTGTTTTTCTGCTTCTTCTACACGGCCCTGGTGTTCAATCCCAAGGATGTGGCAGAAAACCTGAAGCGTTCCGGTGCGTTCATTCCCGGTATTCGCCCAGGTGAGCAGACAGCCAAGTATATCGACGCAGTACTGACAAGATTGACCATGTTCGGCGCCGTCTACATCACTATTGTGTGTCTGCTGCCGAACTTCTTCCAGATGATGGCCAACGTGCCTTTCAACCTGGGTGGTACGGCGATGTTGATCGTGGTAGTGGTGAGCATGGATTTCATGTCCCAGGTACAGTCTCACTTGATGTCTCATCAGTACGATTCACTGATGAAGAAATCGAACCTGGGAAGTTTTGGCCGCGGAGGCCTCTAGAGCTTGAGTGCCCGCGGGAGTGAAGCCCCGGATTTATTGGAGAGTTAAAGTGAAAGTCAGAGCATCAGTTAAGAAAGTATGTCGCAAGTGCAAAGTGATCAAACGCAATGGCGTAGTCAGAGTGATCTGCTCGTCAGAGCCCAGACATAAGCAGCGTCAGGGCTAAGTCGTCTGGTTGATTTTTTACTGGTCAGAGTATATCCTTTGCCCCCCGTAATTTTGGCTCAGAGCACCTTTGGGCGCGTAAGTAATCTTTAAAGTGGAGTAAAAATATGGCACGTATTGCAGGTGTCAACATACCGGATAATAAGCATATTGTGATTTCCCTTGGCTACGTCTTCGGAATCGGTGCTACCAGGGCGAAAACGATATGCGCAAATACTGGTATTGCTCCGAGCACCAAGACAAGCGCGCTGACTCCAGAGCAACTCGACAGTGTTCGAGCTGAAGTTGCCAAGTTTACTGTTGAGGGCGATCTGCGCCGCGAACTGTCCATGGCGATCAAACGCCTCATGGATCTGGGTTGCTTCCGTGGTATTCGTCACCGTCGTTCACTGCCTGTGCGTGGTCAGCGTACCAAGACCAATGCTCGTACTCGCAAGGGTCCGCGCAAGCCTATTCGCAAGTAATCAATCAGCAGATTTCAAGCCCAGTTTAAGACGATTTGAATCAGGAATAATTTATGGCAAAGCCAGCAGCAGCTAAAGCAACGAAGAAGAAAGCGCGTAAAGCGGTAGTGGATGGCATCGCATTCATCCACGCTTCGTTCAACAACACCATCGTCACGATCACGGATCGTCAGGGCAACGCTCTGAGCTGGGCAACGTCCGGTGGTTCAGGTTTCCGTGGTTCGCGCAAGAGCACGCCCTTCGCTGCTCAGGTAGCTGCAGAACGTGCTGGAAAAGCTGCAATTGAATTGTACGGTTTGAAGAATCTGGATGTAAAAGTCAACGGTCCCGGGCCAGGACGAGAGTCTGCGGTACGTGCGCTCAATGGCTGTGGTCTGAAGGTAAGCAACATAACCGACGTGACGCCGATGCCCCATAACGGCTGCCGTCCACCGAAGAAGCGACGTGTATAGACTGCATTGTCTGTTTCGCATCACTCTGTTTGGAATTTGTGTAATTTAGTTGCTTATCTCCCATAGATAAGAACATAGGAGACTGTATATGGCCCGTTATTTAGGCCCGAAATGCAAACTGGCTCGACGTGAGGGAACAGATCTGTTCCTGAAGAGCGGTGTTCGCACGCTGGACAGCAAGTGCAAGACCGAGAACGCCCCAGGCCAGCACGGCCAGCGTCGCGGCAGACTTTCCGACTACGGTGTGCAGCTGCGTGAAAAGCAGAAGATCCGCAGAATCTACGGCATCCTGGAAAAGCAGTTTGCTGGTTACTACAAGGAAGCGGCTCGTCTGAAGGGCGCCACTGGCGAGAACCTTCTGCAGCTCCTCGAATCACGTCTGGACAACGTTGTGTACCGCATGGGCTTCGGCTCCACGCGTGCAGAGTCGCGTCAGCTCGTGACTCACAAGTCCATTCTGGTGAATGGCGATATTATCAACATCCCTTCGTATCAAGTTTCACCCGGTGATGTCATTTCTGTCCGCTCGAAAGCCAAGGAACAGCTGCGTATCAAGGCTGCTCTGGAGCTGGCAGGTCAACGCTCTCCTGTTGAATGGATCAACGTAAACAGCGATAAGCTGGAAGGTCAATTCAGTCGCAAGCCTGATCGTGCCGACTTGTCTCCTGACATTAACGAAAACTTGATAGTTGAGCTTTACTCCAAGTAGTAAACTGACTAAATGAAGGGTGAATTCATGCAGATTTCTTTGTCGGATTTTTTGACACCGCAATTGATCAAGGTTGAAGAGTATGACAAGTATCACTCCAAAGTGGTGCTTGAGCCGCTGGAGCGTGGCTTTGGTCATACTCTGGGAAATGCGCTGAGACGAATCCTGCTCTCCTCAATGCCAGGCAGTGCGATTGAAGAAGTGGAAATCGACGGCGTTGTGCACGAATACAGCACTATTGAAGGTGTTCAGGAAGACGTCATCGAGATTCTGCTCAACCTCAAGGGTGTTGCGGTAATTCTCAATGGCCAGGACGAGGCAGTAATCACTCTGAGTGCCAAGGGCGCGGGTGTGGTGACAGCGGGCAACATCACCGTGGGTCACGATGTTGAAATCGTGAATCCCGATCACGTGATTGCGAACCTGAACGACAGCGGCGAGCTGAACATGCGCATGACCGTGCGCAAGGGCCGTGGCTATGCACCAGCCGATACACGCGTTTCCAACGATGACGAGACTCGTGCAGTAGGCCGTCTGTTTCTGGATGCGTCGTACACCCCGGTGACGACTGTTGCGTACTCTGTAGAAAGCACTCGTGTTGAGCAGCGTACCGACCTCGACAAACTGATCATCGATCTGCGAACCAATGGAACGATTGATCCGGAAGAGGCCATTCGCCGTGCCGCGACAATTCTGCAGCACCAGTTGGCTGTGTTCGTTGATCTGCAGAGCCAGGTAGCGAGCGAGCCGGAAGAGCCGGAAGATGAAATTGATCCAATTCTGCTGCGTCCGGTGGACGATCTGGAATTGACTGTTCGCTCAGCCAATTGCCTGAAAGCAGAAGATATCTACTACATCGGTGACCTGATTCAGCGCACTGAAGTAGAGCTGCTCAAGACGCCAAATCTGGGCAAGAAATCACTGACAGAGATCAAGGATGTGCTCGCAACGCGTGGTCTGTCACTGGGTCTGCGTCTTGAGAACTGGCCTCCGTCAAGCCTTCGGTCAGACGACCGGAATTAAGCACGACAGTCGGTCGGCAAGAACACTCGCTAGAGTATTACACAGGTTTTAACGACGAGTTTTTAACAAAGAGTGACCGGGTGCCAGCAGGCGCGATGGTACGAACAGGAATTAGAAGATATGCGTCATCGTAAAAGTGGACGTCAACTGAGCCGCAACAGTTCTCACCGCAAGGCCATGCTGCGCAGCATGACTGTTTCTCTGGTTGAGCACGAACTTATCAAGACCACCGTCATCAAGGCGAAAGAACTGCGCATGGTCGCTGAGCCGCTGATTACGCTGGCGAAGAACGACAGCGTTGCCAATCGTCGTCTGGCGTTCGATCGTCTGCGCGACAAGGCAGCGGTGGGCAAACTGTTCACAGCGCTGGGTCCACGCTACAACGAGCGTCCCGGTGGTTACATCCGCATTCTGAAGTGCGGCATGCGTCCTGGCGACAACGCGCCAATGGCCTATGTCGAACTGGTGGACCGTCCTGCGGGTGTGGATGGCGAATCAGCTGAAGACTGATCGCAGTCTGTAGTACTGCACGAAATGAAAGTGACGACAAAAGCCGAGCCTGTCTCGGCTTTTGTGTTTTCAGGAGCTTCATATGATCTCGTTTCATCCTCCTGTGCGGACGCTGATGGGGCCCGGCCCTTCGGATGTGAATCCGCGCATTCTTGAAGCAATGAGCCGTCCCACCATTGGGCACCTGGACCCTGAATTCATCCGCCTGATGGATGAGATCAAGGAGCTGCTGCAATACGCGTTCAAGACCAGGAATGCACTCACCCTGCCTGTCTCCGCCCCCGGCTCCGCTGGAATGGAAGCGGCGTTCGTCAATCTTCTGCAGCGTGGCGACAAGGTGATAGTCTGTCAGAATGGCGCTTTCGGCGGCCGCATGAAGGAAAATGTCGAGCGCTGTGGGGGCGTTGCTGTCATGGTGATGGACGAGTGGGGGTCAGCAATCGATCTCGACAAGGTCGAGGATGCCCTGAAAGCCAATTCCGATGCCCGCGTGCTCGCATTCGTGCATGCGGAGACTTCTACCGGAGTGCGCAATGATGCGCGCGCTCTTGCGACTCTGGCCCGGAAGCACGACTGCATGACGATCATGGATGCCGTGACTTCGCTCGGAGGCATCGAAGTCGATGCCGATGGCTGGGGAGTGGATGTCATCTACTCCGGTTCCCAGAAGTGTCTCTCCTGTGTGCCTGGTCTTTCTCCAATTACCTTTAGTGCACGGGCGATGGATGCCATTCGCAATCGCAGCACTCGCGTGCAAAGCTGGTTCCTCGACATGAACCTGATCATGGATTACTGGGGTGGCAGCAGCAAACGCAGTTATCACCACACGGCGCCGATCAACGCTTTGTATGCGTTGCATGAGGCACTGATGATCCTGCAGGAAGAGAGCCTGGAACGTGCGTGGGAGCGTCACGCTCTGCATCACCAGGCCTTGGTGACAGGATTGGAAGCCATGGGATTGTCGATGCGGGTCGCACCCACTCACCGCTTGCCGCAGTTGAACGCCGTCAATGTGCCCGAAGGCGTGGACGAGGCTGGTGTCCGTGCGACGTTGTTGCAGCTCTATGGCCTGGAGATTGGTGCCGGACTTGGCAGCCTGGCAGGCAAGGTCTGGCGGATCGGATTGATGGGGTTCGGTTGCAATCAGAAGAACGTATTGTTCTGTCTGTCAGCGTTGGAAGACACACTTTTGTCGGTCGGGGCGCCTGTCACTGTTGGCAGATCCTTGTCGGCGGCGCGCGGCTACTACACGCAACAGTCCGTTTGAGTACTCAAGCCTGAGGAGTGCCTGGATCGCGCTGGAAGAGGCTGAGCCAGAGCATTGGCCACAATCCGACATGCACCATCACGTCGGCAGTGTTGAATATGTAGTGCCAGTAAGGAATGTGCTGAACGTTGATGAAGTCGATCACGCTGCCGTAGATCAATCTGTCCAGGACGTTGCTGATCCCGCCTCCGGCGATGAAGCCGACACAG
>Ga0155965_1019_pt5 | contig 11527 bp, 12 predicted proteins | sample RifCSPlowO2_02_FD_107619 | JGI IMG/M metagenome (GOLD analysis project Ga0155965, IMG submission 107619) | Gammaproteobacteria bacterium RIFCSPLOWO2_02_FULL_57_10
AGTACGAGTTGATAGAGATCAGCCACAGTCTCATCCCCGAGATGGGAGAAATACTGCTGCATGGATCTTTCCACATCCTTGCGCAGACCGGCCGGCTGATGATGCAGTGGCGTTGCGCCATTGCCGGAGTGATTCGTGCGGGGAGTCAGGTTTTCCAATGTGCTCATACTGCTGCTTCCTTCCAGTTGATGCCAAAGTATTTATTGGTAGTGTTGTTCATCAGTGCGTCGAAATAGTCCTGCACAGTCCGCACTTGTTGTTCGGGGGACTCGAGTCGATTGAAGAGTGCCTTGAAGCCACTCGCTGCCTCGATATGTTCCGTGTACCAGCCCACATGCTTGCGGGCGAACAGCACGCCCCTGAAATCTCCGTAGAGTTCGTGGAGCTGGGTCATGTGTTTCAGCAAGACTTGTCGTACTTCCTGCAGAGGACTCGCGGGCAGATACTCGCCCGTATTCAGATAGTGATCGATCTGACGAAAGATCCACGGATTGCCCTGAGCCGCACGCCCGATCATCACACCATCTGCCCCAGTGTAATCAAGCACATGACGGGCTCGCTCCGGGCTGGTGATGTCGCCATTGGCAATCACGGGAATGCCAACCGTATTCTTGATGGCTGCAATGGTGTCGTACTCCACGTCACCCATGAAGCGACATTCGCGCGTCCTGCCGTGCACCGTGAGCATTTGCACGCCAGCGTCTTCGGCAATGCGTGCCACCTCAACCCCATTGCGTGACTCGGGGCACCATCCGGTGCGGATCTTCAATGTCACCGGCACTTCCACTGCCGATATCACTGCGTCGAGAATTGCTGCTACAAGCTGCGTATCTTTCAGCAGCGCAGAGCCTGCTGCCTTCTTGAGAACTTTCTTGGCGGGGCAGCCCATGTTGATGTCGATGATGTCGGCACCCAGATCCACATGCAGACGAGCCGCGTCTGCCATCATCTGCGGGTCGGATCCGGCAATCTGTACCACTTCGGGACCGTCATTCGACGAGCGCACCAGACGTGCGCGATTCTTGTCGCTGTCCCACAGCTCGGTGTTGCAGGTCATCATTTCGGCCACAGCGAGGCCGGCCCCCAGTTCGACACAGAGATCGCGAAAGGGTTGATCGGTGATGCCTGCCATTGGCGCCAGAATGACGCGATTGGACAGGGTGTGAGGACCTATGGTGATCACTGATTGGTGCCGGGTCTGTGCAATAAGTCGTTTGCTTGATTGGCTGCATTTGCAGGGCTTTCAACGCGAACAATCATAGCGATGCGGTTAATGAGGCGAAAGGAAAAAATAGGGTACAAATGCCGGATGGGTAGCAGAGATTTCGTGCTATCAGGCTACTCAGCGACGAGGTTGGGAAGACATTGGGTTGAAACTGACTTCGTAGTTGATGGCAGTGCTGCCGGGGTCGAGAACATCGAGAGTGATCTGCACCGGAGCGCCGGGAGGCATCATGGTCATGTCGGAGAGATCGGTGGGCAGGTATTCCTCCGGGGTGAACAGTCGTTCGGCCACCACGCTGTTGTTCACATCAGTGAAGCGCAGAGTCAGCGCGGGAAATGGCTGCGCAAAACTGGCGTTGTTGCGAAACACGAGATTGACAGTGAGTGCATTGGCAATCTCCGTGTGACTGCGCACCAACAGGTTATCGCTGCTGATTGCACGAATGTCGATCAAGGGAGGTAAAGAGCAGTTCACCAGATTGCAGGTTCTCTCGAGCCAAGGTCTCAGTGTGATGTTCTGACTGAGTTCATTCAAGTTGTACCAGACAAACTGGGCGAACAGACCCGCTGTGAGCAGAAGAGCCAGCAGGCTCATCAGGACGATTCGACCACCACCTCCTGTTTCCGGTTGCCAATGCAGTTCAAGAGGGTCAGAAATGTCTCTGGCAGCGGCCAGGTTTTCCGCAGTGAACTGAGATTCGGTGTGGGTGCCGGTGTAGCTGTCGCCCGGATAGTTGTCGCCCGGATAGTTGTCGAGAGTCTGCGCGTGAAAGTCTGCCGCGCTGAACGAGGGAGCGCCGTCTTCAACCAATTGCTCCTCAGCCAACCGCTCCTCAACCCAATGCTTTTCAGGCGATTCGTGTGAATGGGGTAAGCGTTCCGCGGTTTGCTGTGGTTCCGCAAGTGGTTCTGCAAGTCGTTCCGTGAGTGGCTCTGTGAGTGGTTCAGAGTCCGACTCCACATCTGCATTCTGGTCTCGGTTCGGTGCGGTGTTCGGTTCCGGTTGCGTCAATGCGGGCGGACCCTCTTCATCCAGCAGCTCCCAGATTGGCTGGTCCTCGGAAATCGCAGGCTCGCGGCGATTGGGCAGTGAATCGGCCAGATCGAGCGTGAAGATGCTGTCAGCGATTTCTGTCTCGACGTCTTCGAGCGGCAGTTGTTGTTCGTTCTCTTCCGGCACCGGCACATTGACTGTACGCAGATCGGGGGATGGTACGAGGTTGTCGTCAGCGACGAATATCTTCAGACATGCACCGCAACGCACCATGCCGTCCGCGGATTGCAGCTGAGTGACGCTGGTCCTGAAGCAGGTCATGCAATGGGGGCATTGGGTGATGAATAGCGCCATAGAATTCGACTTCGCGCACCATAGATTGGCAGTGACATGCAGAAAGAAAGCGAGTTAGCGCCGAACACCTTCCACGCGAACCCACTCCTCTCGTGTTACTGGAACAAGCATTGTAAAAAATTCCTGGTAGCTGTCTACCAGTGACTGTGTCTGTTGTGACAACACGCCCGACAGAATCAGTTTTCCACCGGGTTTCACCAGTGCCGCGATGATGGGAGTCAGTTGTTCCAGCGGGCCGGAAAGGATATTCGCAACGAGAACGTCGGCTTGCGGATGTCCTTCCACTCCGGGCAAGTGTACGCTGAGCTGACCGGGCGTGATTTGATTCAATTCACGATTGCTCTCTGATGCGATGATGGCCTGCGGATCATTGTCGATGGCAATCACGCGTGCAGCTCCGAGCAGAGCGGCGGCAATGGCCAGGACGCCAGAGCCGCAACCGTAGTCGATCACCGTCTTGCCTATCAGGTCCTGACGGTCAAGCCATTCGAGGCACAGTGCTGTGGTGGGGTGCGTGCCCGTGCCGAATGCAAGGCCGGGATCCAGCATGATGTTGACAGCGGACGGTTCGGGAGGGGTTTCCCAGCTGGGACAGATCCAGACACGCTCGCCAAAACGCATGGGTTTGAAATCCTGCATGCAGACGCGTTCCCAATCCGTGTCGGCCACTTCCTCTGTCACGATTTCATCTGTGGCGTTCAAGTGCGCGCGTGCACGCAACTCGGTAACGATGGCATGTATCGGTACATCATGCTCAAACAGGCCAACCACTTCAGTATTGCGCCAGATGGGAGTCGTCCCCGGATCGATCTGAAACACGGGCTGATCTTCGCCATCCTGCAGCGTCACTGATACTGCGCCGAGCTCGGACAGCAACTCTTCAACGAGTGCTGCACGAGCTTCGGGGACTCTCACCTTCAATTGCTGCCAGGGCATATCAGACTCTTGTTGCAAGTGAATATCGTGTACGACTTGAAGGCGCCACGAGCATCACTTTGTCGGCAACTTGTTGTGCGCTGTCAGTTTGTGTTCCAGGTAGTGAATGTTCACGCCACCCTTCTGGAACTCCGCATCGCGGATGATCTCCTTGTGCAGCGGCGTGTTGGTGCGGATGCCGTCGATCAGCAGTTCGTCCAGTGCGTTGCTCATTCTCGCCAGCGCACCGTTGCGATCCGCTCCGTAGGTGATCAGCTTGGCGATCAGCGAATCATAATACGGCGGAACGGTGTAGCCACTGTAGATGTGGGAGTCCACGCGAATGCCGTTGCCGCCCGGTGCGTGAAAGAGGTTGATCTTGCCGGGGCAGGGGAGGAACGTCACCGGGTCTTCCGCGTTGATGCGGCACTCGAATGCGTGTCCGGTGATCTTCACATCGGATTGCTTGATGGAGAGCTTCTCGCCACTGGCGATCTTCAACTGTTCCTTGACGATGTCGATGCCGGTGACCATTTCAGTCACTGGATGCTCGACCTGCACGCGCGTGTTCATCTCGATGAAGTAGAACTGCTCGTCCTGGTAGAGAAACTCCAGCGTGCCCGCTCCGCGATAATTCATTTTCTCGCAGGCTCTGACACAGGTCTCTGCCACTTTTTGTCTGATGTGATCGGGGATGCCTGGCGCTGGTGCCTCTTCCAGGACTTTCTGGTGACGACGTTGCATGGAGCAATCACGATCACCCAGATGAATCGCGTTGCCCTGACCATCGGCGAGCACCTGAATCTCGACGTGGCGCGGGTTCTCCAGGAATTTCTCCAGATACACCACACCGCTGCCGAAGAAAGCCTTGGCTTCGGACTGCGTGACGTAGATTGCCTTGAGCAGCGCTGCCTCGCTGTGCACGACGCGCATGCCGCGACCACCGCCGCCAGCAGCTGCCTTGATGATGACCGGATAACCGATCTCGCGGGCCAGAGCCAGGGTGCGATCGTTGTTGTCATCGATAGGGCCGTTGGATCCCGGTACTGTAGGGACACCTGCCGCGCGCATCACGTTGATGGCCGATACCTTGTCGCCCATCAGGCGAATCGTCTCGGGGCGTGGTCCGATGAAGATGAAACCGCTTTTTTCCACCTGCTCTGCGAAATCGGCATTCTCGGAGAGAAAACCATAGCCGGGGTGAATGGCGACTGCATCAGTGACCTCGGTGGCGCTGATGATCGCGGGCACATTCAGATAGCTGTCGGTGGCGCTGGCGGGGCCGATGCAGACCGACTCATCGGCCAGGCGCACGTGCATCAGGTCGCGGTCTGCACTGGAGTGCACCGCTACTGTCTTGATGCCGAGCTCCTTGCAGGCCCGAAGGACGCGAAGTGCGATTTCGCCGCGGTTGGCAATCAGAACTTTATCAAGCATGGAGTGAAACCTTTTGAGTGAAGTTGAAAACGATCCCGAATCCGTGTGTGTTACACGATGGTGATAAGGGGCTGGTCGTATTCAACCGGCTCGCCGTCAGCAACCAGAATGGCTTCCACAACTCCGGCGTGATCGGCTTCGATCTGGTTCATCATTTTCATCGCTTCAACGATGCAGATCACATCGCCCACTTTCACGTGCTGACCCACTTCCACGAATACAGGAGACGAGGGCGAGGGGGAGCGATAGAACGTGCCTACCATGGGGGACTTGATGACATTGCCACGCAGTTTCTTGCTGGCAGCCTCTGACTCGGCTGCCGCTGCAGCGGGAGCGGGTGCTGCAGGTGCAGCGGCAGGCGCGGCTGCTGGTGCCTGCATGGGGGCCATGTAGTGCATCTGCTGGGGTGCGGATTTGGATACGCGGCTGATGCGCACGGCCTCTTCGCCTTCCTTGATCTCGATTTCCGCAACGTCTGAAGACTCCAGCAGCTCGATGAGTTTCTTTACTTTTCTGATATCCATAGAGGGTTCTCTTGTCAGTGTGATTGTCGGTAAATTGTGTGTCAGTGGGTGTTCAACGGTTCTTCGTCAGGCGCTGCAGTGCTGCCTGCAGGGCAAGATCGTAGCCGTAGGAGCCCAGTCCTGTAATGGCGCCCACCGCGATGTCCGAGAAATAGGAGTGGTGGCGGAAGGCTTCACGCTTGTGCACGTTGGAGATATGCACTTCGATGAACGGGATGTCGGTTGCCAGCACGGCATCGCGCAGGGCGACACTGGTGTGGGTGAAGGCGGCCGGGTTGAAGATGATGAAATTGACGCCCTCGTTGCGCGCGTCATGCAGTCGTTCGATCAGCTCGTACTCGGCGTTGCTCTGCAAGTGTTGCAGATGATGTCCAGCCTCGATGCAGGAGTAGGTGAGCCGGGCGTTGATATCGGCGAGAGTTTCCGAACCGTAGAGTTCCGGTTCCCTGCTGCCCAGCATGTTCAGGTTGGGTCCGTGCAGTACAAGTATCGTTGCCATGATCGGGTGCAATCTCGTTTTTATAAGCAACAATCGCGTGATGCTGTCGCTTTAGCCAATTTTGGCCGCATTTTCTCAGATAATTCCGAGGATTTCACCAGAAGATTTGTGTGACGGGGGTGTTACGGGCCAATTCTGTGGGAGCGGGCCTGCCCGCGATCGTTTGCCCGATGAAGTGCAAGCTGGCTTCACATCGCGAGCAGGCTCGCTCCCACAGGGTAGATCAGAGGTTCAACTCGATTTCCCTGCGCTGGGGCGGGTAGCACAGTCCCAGTTCAGAGCAGCCCTGGTACTCGATTACCAGCGTCAGAGGGCCTTTCCGCATGATTTCAGGAATCTGCAGGCTTGCCGCAACCTGGCCGTAGTAGACCTCGACATCGCCGAAGAACTCATCGTGATGGGCCACGCCATCGGGCAATGTTGCCGTCGGGACGTGCTGTGACGCCGGGCCCGTGCTGAGGGAGAAAGCGAATTTTTCGCGGTATAGATAGTAGTCAGGGGCAACGGTCCAGTGGACCACGACGATGCCCTGCTCCGGAAGGCTGGTATAGAAACTGAAGGCTTCATCGACGGGCAGAAAGCGTGGCTGTTGTGAAAGCAGGCCACCGCCGCTGCCGGGCAGGCCCTGGGCATGCACTCCGGCGGCCGTCATGCCTCCCAGCGCAAGCAACATGCAGAACAGAGTCAGCCATTGCCTGACTCTGTTGCTTCCCGTTGCCTTGTTGCATGTCTGCAAGATACACCCCGGTTGTGGTCGCTGCGCTGTGTTTATCGCTTCGGGTTCAGTGATCGAGGCTACTGATTGTAGCGCTCGAACACCAGGCTGGCATTGGTGCCGCCGAAGCCGAAGCTGTTGGACATGACGCGATCGAGCTTGATGTTGTCGACTCGCTTGAGAGGGATATTCAGTCCCTCTGCTTCAGGATCGAGGTTCTCGACGTTGGCAGCCGCGCAGACGAAGTCATTTTCCATCATCAGGAGGCTGTAGATCGCTTCCTGCGCACCGGCAGCGCCCAGAGAGTGACCGCTCAATGACTTGGTGGAGTTCAGGAGAGGAGTCTTGTCGCCGAATACCTGCTTGATGGCACGCAATTCGGACACATCACCCGCCGGGGTGCTGGTGCCATGGGTGTTGATGTAGTCGATCGGACCTGTCGCGGTGCTCATCGCCATCTGCATGCAGCGGATGCCACCTTCACCGGACGGAGACACCATGTCATAGCCGTCCGAGGTCGCGCCGTAGCCGGTGATTTCGGCGTAGATCTTCGCGCCACGGGCAAGTGCATGATCCAGTGCTTCAACAACAAGCACGGCGCCACCACCGGCAATCACGAAACCATCACGATCCTGATCGAATGCGCGCGACGCCTTGTCTGGCGTCTCGTTGTACTTGGTCGATAGAGCACCCATGGCATCGAACATGTTGGTCAGGGACCAGTGCTCGGCTTCGCCGCCACCGGCAAAGATCACGTCCTGCTTGCCCAGTTGAATCAGTTCGACGGCATTGCCGATGCAATGAGCGCTGGTCGCGCAGGCCGAGGAGATGGAGTAGTTCACGCCCTTGATCTTGAAGGGAGTGGCAAGACAGGCAGACACGGTGCTGCCCATGGTGCGGGTCACGCGGTAGGGGCCGATCTTGCGGACACCCTGATTGCGCAGGATATCGGCGGCTTCCACCTGGTCGGCAGAAGACGAACCGCCAGCGCCCATGATGAGGCCGGTGCGGAAATTGGAGACCTGATCTTCGGTCAGCCCGGAGTCCTTGATGGCCTGTTCCATGGAGAGATAGCCGAATGCCGCAGCGTCGCCCATGAAGCGCAGGATCTTGCGGTCGATCAGTTCTGACAGGTCCAGGTCAATCCAGCCCGCGATGTGGCTGCGCAGACCCATTTCCTTGTAGTCGGGTTTGAAGCGAATGCCGCTGCGCCCCTCGCGCAGGGATTCCAGCACCGCCTGCTTGTCGTTGCCCAGACAAGAAACAATGCCAATACCGGTCACTACAACGCGTCTCATATATACCTCTTGATCAGAACAGTGAATCAAAACAGTGAATCAGAACAAAACAGGAAACTACATCAGAATCTGGTTTCCGGTGTGAACAGTCCCACCTTCAATCCGTTGGTAATGTAGATGACCTTGCCATCGACCGACACTGTACCATCGGCAATTCCCATTACCAATTTGCGCTCGATGACCCTGGTCAAGGATAGTTGATAGACGACCTTGCTGGCCGTTGGCAGGATTTCCCCGCTGAACTTCACCTCTCCGGCGCCCAGCGCACGGCCCTTGCCGAGATTGCCACGCCAGCCCAGAAAGAAGCCGACCAGTTGCCACATGGCATCCAGACCCAGGCAGCCCGGCATGACAGGGTCCTCGGGAAAGTGGCAATCGAAGAACCACAGGTCCGGACGTATATCGAGCTCGGCGATGATCTCGCCCTTGCCATGTTCGCCGCCTGTGTCGTTGATTTCGATGATGCGATCGAGCATCAGCATGTTGCCGACCGGCAGACGCGCATTGCCCGGCCCGAACATTCGGCCATAGCCACAGTCCAACAGTTCATCACGGGTGTAGGAGCTCTTGCGAATGTGGCCGTTCATAGTGGGAAGTTCATCTGGTTTTGTAGGTTCATCTGGTTTTGTAGGTTCATCTGGTTTTGCAGAGAGTGTAGGAAGTTCATGTGCAAATCAGGCTGTTTACCAACAAATAACGGGACGAAGACGGTCAGCCCGGTTCGCGAAGGCTGCGATATTATCGCGGCAGTGGAAAATAATCGATATTATTTTGTTCACCCCAACAGGGTCTGCACGCGTTTTTGGCGCAGTTGTGGCACACTGTGCCGCCGTCGTGAGTGACGGATTTTCAACAAAATTACCCGGTATTGGCACGTGGTTCTGCCTCTCGGGAAACAGGGCGGATTGATGATCATTCCAGTGGTTCTTGCGGGAGGAGTGGGCACAAGGTTGTGGCCGGTCTCGCGTCAGCTTTACCCCAAGCAGTTTACTTCCTTGTCGACCGATTCCCCCAGGGATGTCCCTGAGGCTGTTCCGGAAACGCTGTTTCAGTCCACGCTCTCCCGGCTTGAAGGAGTGCATGATCTTGGTGCCCCCATTGTCGTCTGCAACGAAGAACATCGCTTTCTGACTGCGCAGCAATTGCAGGAAATGGGCATCGCGGGCGCCAGCATTGTCCTGGAGCCAATGGGTCGCAATACAGCTCCCGCGGTGGCGATAGCGGCGCTGCAGGCGATGCAGATGACGCCGGACGCGATCCTTCTGGTTCTTCCAGCTGACCATGCCATTCGTGATATCGACGCCCTGTGCAAGGCCATCGAGAGCGGCGCCACTCTGGCCGCCATTGGTCGGCTGGTCACGTTCGGAATTGTCGCCAATGCTCCAGAGACCGGTTATGGGTACATCCTCCGTGGCACCGCCGAGGGGGCAGAGGCCTATTCAGTGCAGCGCTTTGTGGAGAAACCGGATCTGGCGACAGCGACAGCGTATGTCGAGAGCGGGAGCTACTACTGGAACAGCGGCATGTTCATGTTCACCGCTGAGCGCTTCCTGGCGGAACTGACCGAACATGCTCCTGACATCATGAATGCCTGTCGACTGGCGTTTGCGGGCATCCAGCCTGACGTCGATTTCATGCGTCTACCCAGGGATCTGTTTGCGGCCTGCCGCAGCGAGTCCATCGACTATGCTGTCATGGAGAAGACTCATGACGCAGTGGTCGTGCCACTCGACGCGCAGTGGAACGACCTCGGTGCGTGGAATTCACTGTGGGAAACGGCCGCCAAGGATGCGTCGCTGAACGTTCTGTCAGGTGATGTGTTCTGCGAGGATGTGAAGGGCAGTTACATCCGCGCGGAGTCGCGACTGGTCGCCGCAGTGGGCGTCGAGGATCTGATCATCATCGAGACTGCGGATGCCATGCTGGTGTCGGCGCGGGATCGCGTGCAGGACGTCAAGCGAATCGTGCAGCAACTGGAAAAAGCCGGGCGCACCGAGAGCGTCAATCATGTGCTGGTCTACCGTCCCTGGGGCTCCTACGAATCCCTGGCCATAGGCAAGGGCTACCAGGTAAAGCACATTGTGGTGAAACCTGGCGCCTCGTTGTCTCTGCAGTTGCACCATCACAGGGCAGAGCACTGGATCGTTGTCAAAGGCAGTGCAACCGTCACTTGCGATGAGCGTGTCTTTACTCTCGAGGCGAATGAATCCACGTTCATTCCGCGTGGCAGCAAGCATCGGTTGCAGAACCAGACCAGCGAGACGGTCGAGCTGATCGAAGTACAGACCGGTGATTACCTTGGTGAAGACGATATCGTGCGTTTCGATGACATTTACGGCAGGGCACCTGCCACCCCCCACTGACAGACATATTGGTACCAGACGAGAGGATCAGCACAGCAATGGACAAGATAAGGAAATGCCTGTTTCCGGCAGCGGGTTACGGTACGCGCTTTCTGCCGGTGACAAAGTCGATGCCCAAGGAGATGTTGCCCCTGGTGAACAAGCCCTTGATCCAGTACGGTGTGGAAGAGGCGATGGCGGCGGGGATGACCGGCATGGCCATCGTCACGGGTCGTGGCAAACGGGCGATCGAGGACCACTTCGATATCAGTTACGAGCTGGAGCATCAGATTGCCGGTACCGACAAGGAGTGGTTGCTGGGCGACATTCGGCGCATCATCAGTGAGTGCACGTTTTCCTATACGCGCCAGATCGAAATGAAAGGTCTGGGGCACGCGATCCTGACTGGTGAGACGCTGATCGGAGAAGAGCCCTTTGCTGTCGTTCTCGCCGACGACTACTGCGTGACCGACGACGATGGCGTGCTGGCGCAGATGGTCAAGTTGTACGAGAAGTATCGCTGCAGCATTGTCGCCATCGAAGAGATTCCCCGCGAGGAGACCCGCAAGTACGGCGTGATCGCCGGAGACCTCGAAGCCGAGAATCTTTACCGCGTGCGCGAAATGGTGGAGAAGCCGGACCCGGCGGTGGCTCCGAGCAACCTGGCCATCATCGGTCGCTACATTCTGACACCGGACATCTTCGATATCCTGCGCGAGACCCCACCGGGCCGTGGTGGCGAGATCCAGATCACCGATGCATTGATGACCCAGGCCAGAATGGGTAACGTTCTTGCATACAAGTTCAAGGGGCGCCGTTTCGACTGCGGCAGTATCGAAGGCTTCATGGATGCCTCCAACTACAACTACACGAATGTGTACAAGAAAAAGTAACAGTCGATCAACGCGATCGCCGAAGAGACCCCGATGAAAATTCAGATCAATTGCTTCAAACCCTACGACATCCGCGGTCGCATCCCGGATCAGCTCAATGAAGAGATCGCCTATCGCATCGGGCGTGCCTATGCCATGTGGCTGAAGCCGAAGAATGTGGTGGTGGGCTATGACATTCGCCTGACCAGCGAGTCGCTGTGCAATTCCCTGACTCAGGGCCTGCTGGATTCCGGCGTGGATGTGATCAATATCGGCCAGTGTGGCACCGAGGAAATCTATTTTGCCACTTCGCATCTGAAGACCAGTGGTGGCATCGTGGTGACGGCGAGGCA
>Ga0155965_1031_pt2 | contig 11141 bp, 10 predicted proteins | sample RifCSPlowO2_02_FD_107619 | JGI IMG/M metagenome (GOLD analysis project Ga0155965, IMG submission 107619) | Gammaproteobacteria bacterium RIFCSPLOWO2_02_FULL_57_10
TCGTCGTGAACAGCTGGATCTGGGACCGAATGATCACCAGATCGGTTGCCCGCTGTGTCTGGCACCGCTCGTTGCGCCGGTTGATCCGGAGCCTGCAAGCACTGAAGTAGCATCGTCACAAGGGGATTGATCAGATGGGATTGTTCAGATTCACAGGGCGACGTAATGCTGTCGTCGCCGCCACACTGTTCGTGGTATGCACAGTAATGTCATTGACTGCCAACGCTCAAACGTATCTCAAGGGTCAGCATATCGAGCCTGCGTATGAGGGTTGGAAGCCACTGGAAGATGGCTCTTTCGTGATGGTCTTCGGTTATCACAACGAAAACTGGGAAGAGGAGCTGGATATCCCGGTAGGGCCGGACAACTTGTTCTCTCCGGGGCTGGAAGATCGTGGTCAACCCACGCATTTCCTGCCGCGCCGCAACCGGTTCACCTTCGAGGTGCCGGTTCCAGCAGACTGGGGTGACAAGGAGCTTGCCTGGACAGTGACTGCCAATGGTGTGACCAAGGTTGCCTACGGCACCCTGGCAAGAGACTACATCATCGACAACGTGGTGATCGCGTCTGAGACCGGCTCCCTTGGGGCCGGTACCAGCAGCCCGGAATCACGTTCCAACGTCCCTCCTGTGGTCACTGTTCTAGGTGATCGCGTGGGTGATGAAGTGGTTCGTACTGTGCGCGTGGGTGAGCCTCTGGTACTCGAAGCTCGTGTCGAGGACGATGGTCTGCCCAAACCGCGCAGCTCCAGCGGTCCGCGTACTGCGGAAAGTGAATTGCGCCGCATGATGCGTCCGCCCACACGAATCACCGTGGGCAAGACCAATGGTCTGTTCATGTCATGGAACGTGTATCGCGGAGAAGGTCCTGTGACCTTCGATCCTCCCCAGGTCAAGCCTTGGGAAGATACCCGTACATCTGCCAACTCTCCGTGGGGAGCCCTGTGGGTGCCTCCTCCGATTCCGGAAGATGGCGTGTACGAAACGAGTGTGACCTTCGACGAGCCAGGCACCTACATTCTGTGGGGCCGTGCAGATGACGGTGGTCTGTTCCACGATCAGTATGTCACGGTGAATGTGCTGCCCTGATGACTAATCACTTGCAAGCTGGCTTCTGCATATTCTTGTAGGAGCCTGCTTTGCAGGCGATTGTTTTGCCGCTGGTTCGCTTGCAAGCAAGCTCCTGCATCAGCGGTTCCTTTCCAGTACGTCTCTTACTGCACTCCACGGCACCAGCTTGAAGTTCTGCGGTTCTGCGGGCATCACGTTTCTACCATCCTGCACGATCATGATTCCTTCCGAGTAGATGCCTCCCAGATTGGCACTGCTGACCTCCAGGCCATCGGTTTCGGATGCCCCGTCTATTCCATCGTCCAATCCCATGCCAATTCTGAAAGCGCCTGAAGCTCGATACGGCGCAATGGCTTCCATGACGACATAGCTGTCATTACCCTGGCTGGATATCACCAGATAGTCCCTCACCCCGGTGGCCGAGCGTTGCGTGTACAACGCCAGCCCTTCGACATCGTCATGCAGGAGAGTGCCGTCCACCTTTGCTACTAGTGTGAGCGTGGTACCGGTGCTCGCTTCCGCACCGATCACCCAGATGCCAACGTCTTCCTCACCCACAAAGAGTTCGCCAGTACGATCGTTGGCAACGCAACCTTCGGGCTGAGTGCCCACATGGAATTCACGCACCAGTTCACCGCGCCACTGCTCATCATCAACGCTCAGTGCATACTGCAGGTAAGTGCCGTTCTCGTCATTGATGAAAGCATGAATCTGTTTGTCGGTATTCTGATACAGGCACAGCCCGTAGACTTCGCCGAGCGGGGGGTCGATATTGGTGATCAGTGACAGCTGTCGCGTGGCGCGATCAATGGCGAACAGGGAAATGGTATTGAGATCCCGGTTGGATGCCGCAGCAAGATCGACCTGGCGCCCTTGCCAGGTGGCCCCATAACGCACATCCACGTTGTTGACGCGCCCGACATCAAGGCGCTGCAGCTCTTTGCCGGAAAGATCGTAGACAAACAGGCCACGGCGCTTGTTGGTGCCGAGTATCAGGCTCAGCTCAGGTGTCTCTGGATGCAGCCAGATGGCAGGATCATCGGCCGCGTCGCCCAAGTCGGGCATGCTGCCGGTCTCGGCGACAGGAACGACTTCGGGCAGGATATCGGCAGCGATGTGTTGAAATTGTTCGCCCTCGATCTGCAGTGCGTATTGCTGATTTTCGGTCACTTCAGTAATGAGCAGTTCATCGTCTCGTACCATGATGGTGCCTGGCCCTTCACCCAGACTGCCCCAGGGTGCAGCCAGGTCGACGAGAGTGCGAACCGTGTCCGCTTCCGGATGCGCGTCGTGAGCCCATACCGCCAGCTCTGCTTCATTGGCGAAGAATGTTCCGCTGTTGTCATCCACCGTACAGAATTCCGTCTCTGGTCCCAGCGGAAGTGTGCGGACTGGTACCATGCGCCAGTTCACGGCCGCCTCGGGCAACAGCAGATACTGATGGGCCTCAAACAGTTCACTGAGGAGGAACAGGTGCAGGTGTTGTTGTCTGTCCTGATAAAGACATAACCCTTCGACCGGAAAATCGATTGGCGCGCTCGTGAACTCGCGCGTGATCTGTAACGTTTCGGCATTTACTGTGTAGAGCAATAACTGACTGGTGCCGCTGTCGAAGCTGGCGTGGAGTGCGCGGGGTTGATTCGCGGTACTGACCATGCGCGTGTCGAGAAACTCCCCAAGCGTTGGCATGATCGGCTCATCCGTAGCTGCCACGCTGACGCAGCCACCAGTCATGGCGATGGCAGTGGCGAGGAGAAGAGTATTCAAGGGACGCATGACAGGGCGGAGAGTGTTCATCATTACGCAGGTTCCGTAGGTGGCATGACAGGTAAGCGTCAGAATTCTATGGACGAGGTATGACATCCCCATGACAATGTAGGAGCGAGCCCTGCTCGCGATGGGGTTGTTACGAACAATCGCGGGCAAGGCCCGCTCCCACATGACGATGAGTCCGGGATGAAGGAGGAGTGAAGATGAGCTGGATGATTCTGATACTGGCCGGACTGCTGGAAGTGGTGTGGGCCGTTGGTTTGAAGTACACCGAAGGTTTTTCGCGATTGTGGCCGAGTGTCGGTGTGGTATGCGCGATTGCGGCGAGCATGTACCTGCTGGCAGTGGCCATGCGCACGTTGCCTGTCAGCTCCGCCTACGCAGTGTGGACCGGTATCGGCATTGCGGGTACAGCCATTTTCGGCATGTGGATGCTGGGGGAGTCGTTGAGCGTGGTGAAGCTGGTCAGTCTGGGATTGATCGTGGCAGGAATCGCCGGATTGCGGCTCGCGAGTTGATGTGGATAGCAGGCGGCACTGTTACAAGTGCCGGGTATCTGCTTTTACTGCAGACAGAAAAAAGGCAGTGTCATCCGTTAATGACACTGCCTTTTTCATTTCAGTGTGAGAGAGCGGTCTGTTGCGAAGAACAGAGTCGCTGCATCAACTGATCAGCAAGCTACGACGTTCTCGGCCTGTGGGCCTTTCTGACCTTGAGTCACGGTGAATTTCACCTGCTGACCTTCTGCCAGAGTCTTGAAACCGCTGTCCTGAATGGCGCTGTAGTGAACGAATACGTCCGGGCCATTAGCCTGGGAGATAAAGCCGAAGCCTTTTGATTCGTTGAAGAATTTAACCTGGCCAGTCACTGTGTTTGACATTTTGTAGTCCTGTATTTCCAAAAAATAATAAAAGTTTTTTGATTATTCAGTCCGGCTTTGCAAAAGCGCAGCAGATTGAAAAATCGGTAGCATAAGAATTCGAATATAAAATATGAGATACAGAACGAGGACTTAACGGCGGGACTTCGATTTGCAGTACATAAATATAGCCGCTATTCAGGCTGCCGGCGAGTATACGGGGTAATTGCGCCAAGTCAAACCTTATTTCATGCGCTGAATATCGGACCCATTCCACAACAACGAAAAAGGCCGTGGAAATGAACATCTTCCCACGGCCTTTGTGTTTCAGCACCAGAGGGTTTCCCCTGATTTTTACTGCGGCTTGCGTGTGTATCTCACAAGCTGGCGCGGCCCGACTTCTGCGCCATAGATGTTGCCTTCCGCATCCGCTGCCACGCCTTCGGCGGCACTGGTGCCACCTGGCTCCAGATCGGGATCTGGAATGAAGGAGATCACATGCCCGGTGATGGCACTGCCAACGCGAATGCCACGACGCCAACCCGGATTCGAGATTGCGCTCGATTCGGAGTCGGCGGCATACAGAATGTCATTCTTGTCGATGAAGATTCCGCTCAGGCGACCGAACTGCTTCCATTCGGTGATGAATGTTCCATCCTGTTCGAAGATCTGAATGCGCACGTTGCCGCGATCGGCCACGAACAGACGACCACGGGAATCGAAGGCCAGACTGTGCGGTGTGCGGAATTCACCTGGTGCGGTGCCGATGCTGCCCCAGGATTCGAGGAAACGGCCGGTGCTGTCGTACTTGATGATGCGGGCAACGGTGCTCAGGTTCGCGTTGGCGCCCTGACCACTGTGGCCCTCGGCGATGTAGATGTCGCCATTGGGGGCAGTGATCACATCATTCGGCTCGTTCAGCAGATCACCGCCGGTGCCGTTGCCAGCCACGCCCGGTTCACCGAAGCGCATCAGGACCTCGCCTGTCGGGCTGAACTTGTAGACGGTGTGGCCCTTGCCTGCGGCGTTCGGGTTGGCTGCCAGCTCGTTGGCATTGGCGGCACGCCCGTCGGTGACCCACACGTTGCCTTCTGCGTCCACGTGAATGCCGTGCGGGAAGATGAACAGCCCGGCACCGAAGCTGGTGACGATATTGCCCTGCGGGTCGTACTTGATGATCGGGTCGACATCAGAGCCCGCGCAGCTGTTGGCGCTGCAACGCTCCGCAACCCAGATCGACATGCCGTCCGGATCGATGTCCACGGCACTGGTGGAGCCCCATGCGCGGCCGCCGGGCAGGTCGAAGTAATCGTTGTCGGCGTCGTAGGGGTTGGGATGTTCGTTGGTCGGGTTGATGGTCAGTTGGGCCTGCAGGCCGGTGCTGACCAGGAACAGACTGGCAAGCGCCCAGCGGGCGCCTTTGCGGTAGGTCATGTGATACTCCTTTTTCTTATTGGTATGGGATAAAGCGGGGAACAGCGGGCCGGGCGATTATATGCTGTGCTTCATCAGGCAAACCATGCCTTTTGGACGAACGGAGATTCGGTCACTGTCAGTGGCTGAGTTTGCGATAGAGCGTACGCAGGGAGATGCCCAGCAGCTCGGCCACTGCGTGCTTGTCTCCGCCATGCTCGAGCAGCAGTTTGCTCAAGTGCTGGCGCTCAAGGTGGGGTAATGTCGTTGGCGTCTCGCCCGGGTCCACGAGCATGCCTTCATCAAGACAACCACTCAGAACCCTTGCGCTGATCTCGGGAGTGGGTGCGAGCAGCACCGCGCGCTCCAGCACGTTGCGCAGCTCTCTGACATTGCCGCTGAATCGCGTCGCCTTCAGGAGTGTCTCGGCTTCTGTCGTGAGCGTGAAGCTCCGTCCGGGAGCAATTTTCACGAGCAGCGAGCGTGCAATCAGCGGAATGTCCTCCACCCGTTCGCGCAATGCGGGAAGAGAGATCGGAAACACATTGATGCGGTAGAAGAGGTCTTCACGAAACTGTCCCTGCTGCACCATCGCGCGCAGATTCTTGTGGGTGGCACACACCAGTCTGAAGTCGGCACTGCTGGCCTCGGCGCTCCCCACGGGTCGATAAGTGCCGGTCTCGATCAGGCGCAGCAGTTTGACCTGCTGGGGCAGGGGGATGTCGCCGATCTCGTCCAGGAACAGTGTGCCCCCATTGGCTGCATCCACCAGACCTTGTCTGGTGTAGGAGGCGCCGGTGAAGGCTCCCTTGATATGACCGAACAACTCGCTCTCGAAGAGGGTCTCTGTCAGGCCGGCGCATTCGACGGTGACGAAGGGCTTGTCCTTGCGCGTGCTGGCTTCATGAACGGCCTTGGCGGCCAGCTCCTTGCCGGTGCCTGACTCGCCCAGCAGCAGGACGGTGGCGTCGCTGGGCGCGACACGATTGATCATTTCCACCAGCGTATTGAACTTCTGACTGGTACCGACCATCAATTCGGTGCTGGTCTGGGCGCTGGCATGGGCAACGGGCTTGAGCAGCTCCACGAAGTACTTCAGCTCGCCATGATCGTCCAGGATAGGCAGCATCTCCACATCCACATGCTCACGTCCACGCGGGGTATTGTGAATATGCAGCACCTTTTCGCGATGACCGGACTTGCGGCAGGCTGCCAGCGGGCACGATTCACCCGCCTGGTCGCAGGGTTTGTCGTAGTGATGGGAAATCTTGTAGCAATACGCGGTTGAGCCTGTGTCTATGGCGCCGAAAGTGCGAATATACAGGTCATTCGCGGCGAGAATCTGGTAGGTGTTGCTGACCAGAATGGCAGGGTGATCAAAGCCATCGAGCATTCTGGCGCTGTCATGGGCGCTGGCATCGGAGGCGATGATCTGCATGCTGTGACATTCCTGACATGAAGTTTTGTCAATTATGTCCAAGCGCGCCGTCAAACGCCAGGAATACTTGTCACGTTCTTTACAAGAAAGAGGAAAATTTCCGCATAATCAAGATGTTGAATGCTGTCGGCGATTCGGTTGGGGTATTGGCCCGTGAATTGCTCCTGACAGAACAAGCAACGAAATCAGGAGAGAACCATGATTGCACCAATACCCTTCGAGACGAATCTGCACCTCAAGCCGGAGGTGTTTTCGTTCTTCGACGCGCAGACCAGCACGTTCAGCTATGTGGTCAAGGACCCCGCGTCGGATGCGTGCGCAGTGATCGATTCCGTCATGGACATCGATTATGCCTCCGCGCGAACCTCATTCGCGGGCGCGGATCGCATTATCGATTTCATCCGTGAGAGAGGCTGGCGGACCGAGTGGATCATCGAAACACACGTCCACGCCGATCATCTGTCGGCAGCCCCGTACATTCAGGAACGCCTGGGTGGGAAACTGGGGATCGGAGATCGCATTACCGTCGTGCAGGAAACCTTTGGCAAGATATTCAATGAGGGGACCGAGTTTCAGCGCGACGGTTCGCAGTTCGATCGCCTCTTTGCAGACGGCGATTCCTACCAGATCGGTACCATGACCGCCCATGCCATGCATACGCCGGGACATACGCCCGCCTGCATGACCCATGTGATAGGCGATGCGGCTTTTGTCGGAGACACCTTGTTCATGCCTGACGGGGGCTCCGCGCGAGCCGACTTTCCGGGAGGCGACGCGCGCACGTTGTTCAAGTCGATGCGACGAGTGCTGACGCTGCCCAATGAAACCAGATTGTTCATGTGTCACGATTACCCCGAGGGCCGTCCGGTCGCGTGGGAAACCACGGTGGAGGCGGAACGCAAGGGCAACATCCACGTCAACGATACCATCAGCGAAGAGGCGTTCGTGGCAATGCGGGAGAAGCGCGACAAGACCCTGGGAATGCCCAGATTGATTCTGCCATCGCTGCAGGTGAACATGCGCGCCGGACACCTGCCCCCGGCAGATACGGATGGCAAGGTGTTTCTGAAGTTGCCAGTCAATGTGTTGTAACAGGAGTCGCTGTTTCCAGCGGCAGAGGGAATAGTCATGAATCTGAAAAAAATCAACGAAGGATTTTCTGTCACCGAGCAATTGAGTGTGGCGGACGTGGAGGCATTGGCAGCACAAGGGGTGAAGAGCCTGATCTGCAATCGACCCGATGGGGAGGTGGCCGATCAGCCATCCTACTCGCAGATTGCAGAGGCAGCGGCACAGGCCGGGATGGCGATTCGTAATGTGCCTGTGGTCACCGGCAAGATGACCGATGCGGATGTACAGGCTTTCTCCCAGGCCTACGATGAATTGCCTCGCCCCTTGGTGGCCTATTGCCGCAGTGGCACTCGTTCCGTGAACCTTTGGGCGCTCGCGCAGGGTGCGCAAGGCATGCCTGTCGCGCAGATCATGGCAGCTGGCAGCGCTGCGGGTTACGACCTCAGTGACGCTGTTCGTCGCATCGAATCCAGTGCGCCGAGTGCCGGCAAGCCGGTAACGGCTGCGGCCCGACATTTCAGCATCGTGATCGTGGGAGCCGGTTCTGGCGGCATCGCCGTCGCAGCCAGTCTTCTCAAGCGCAAGCCGGATCTGCAGATCGCGATCGTCGACAAGGCACAGAAGCATTACTACCAGCCGGGCTGGACGATGGTCGGTGGTGGTGTGTTCCGCAATACCGACACCGAGCGCGACACGGCAACCTTGATTCCACGTGGTGTGCAATGGCTGCAGTCTGCGGTGCAGGAGTTTGCGCCGGAGAATAATCGCGTCGTGCTGGACGATGGCAGTGCGATCAGTTATGACAGATTGATTGTGGCCTGCGGCATCAAGCTCAACTGGGCTGGTGTGGAAGGCCTGCCGGAGGCACTCGGACGCAACGGAGTCACTTCCAATTATCGATATGACCTGGCCCCTTACACATGGGAGCTGGTGCAGGGATTGCGATCCGGACGTGCGGTATTCACGCAGCCGCCGATGCCGATCAAGTGTGCTGGCGCGCCGCAGAAGGCGCTGTATCTTTCCGGGGATCACTGGTATCGCAACGGAGCGCTGAAGAACATCGACATACAGTTCTACAACGCCGGTGCCGTTCTGTTCGGCGTGAAGGACTACGTTCCCGCGCTGATGCAGTACATCGAACGTTACAAGGCAACGTTGAATTTCAATCACCGCCTCATCAAGGTGGATGGCGACGCGAAGCGGGCCTGGTTCGAGACTGTCGATTCGGACGGACAGAAGAGCGTCGTCGATACCGACTTCGACATGCTCCACGTGTGTCCTCCCCAGCAGGCCCCCGACGTGGTGCGCAGCAGTCCTCTCGCGGACGCTGCAGGTTGGGTCGATGTGGATCAGGAAACGCTGCGCCACAAGCGCTTCCAGAACATCTGGTCTCTGGGTGACGTGATGAATGCCGCCAACGCCAAGACCATGGCTGCCGCGCGCAAGCAGGCGCCAATCGTTGCGCATAATCTGCTGGCCGACATGGGCGTGACTCAAGGCACTGCGCGCTACGACGGTTATGGTTCGTGCCCGCTCACAGTGGAGAAAGGCAAGATCGTGTTGGCGGAATTCGGTTTCGGTGGCAAGTTGCTGCCGAGTTTTCCCGAGTGGGTCAACAAGGGCACAGAGCCTTCGCGTCTCGCCTGGATACTCAAGAAGGACATGCTGCCGCCGATCTACTGGCATGGCATGCTGAAGGGGCATGAATGGCTCGCGAACCCGAACGTGAAGCAGGAGGGATACCTGAGTTGAACTCAAGACAGCATTGGATATGAGCAGGTCATGAAACAGAAGCGCCAGTTGTTACCCATAATGGACTGGGGCAGGAGTTACGACCGCGACAAGCTGGTTGCCGACCTGCTTGCATCCCTGATCGTGATGATCATGCTGATTCCACAGTCGCTGGCCTATGCACTGGTGGCAGGACTGCCACCGGAGATGGGTCTCTACGCAAGCATTCTGCCTTTGATGATCTATACGTTCTTCGGCAGCAGTCGCGTGCTGTCGGTGGGGCCCGTCGCCGTGCTGTCGCTGATGACTGCGGCGGCCCTCGGCGGCCTGCAGCTTGCGGACAGTGCCGAATACTTTGCAGCAGCCCTCACGCTCGCGTTTCTCAGTGGTGCATTCCTGCTGATACTCGGTCTCCTGCGCATGGGGTTTCTGGCCAACTTCATGTCGCATCCTGTGGTCACCGGTTTCATCACGGCGTCAGGTGTCATTATCGTGCTCAGTCAGGTGCAGCATCTACTGGGAACCTCATCGCACGGTTACACGCTGCTGGAATTGTTCCCGTCGCTGTTCGCCTCGCTCTCCCAGATCAATGTGTCTACGGCAGTTCTCGGCGGAGTCACTTTGCTGTGGCTCTTCTGGTCGCGTATGGGCATGCCAGGCATGCTGAGGAGTTTCGGGGTCAGTGATGCGCAAGCGTTGCTGCTGACGCGGATGAGTCCCGTGCTGGCGGTGATAGTAACCAGCGCGGTCGTGTGGTACTTCGAGCTGCAGTCCTCCGGCGTCGCGACTGTCGGTCAGGTGCCCTCGGGATTGCCACCACTCACGATGCCGTCTTTCTCACTGGAGTTGTGGCAGAGTCTGGCGGGCTCAGCCGCACTGCTGGCAACGATTGGTTTCGTGGAATCCGTTTCTGTCGCACAGGGTCTCGCCGCCAGGCGTCGAGAACGTATCGACCCCGATCAGGAACTGATAGGTCTGGGGGCATCGAATCTTGCCGCCAGTTTCTCGGGTGGCTTTCCGGTGGCGGGCGGCTTCTCGCGCTCCGTGGTGAACTTCGATGCCGGTGCAGCGACACCCGCTGCAGGATTCTTCGCCGCGATTCTGATTGCCGTGGTCACACTGCTGTTCGTGCCATGGCTTGCATGGTTGCCCAAGGCCACTCTCGCTGCCACCATCATAGCCGCCGTCTGGTCCCTGCTGGATTTTTCCATCATTGGCAAGGCGTGGCGCTATTCCATGGCCGACTTCCTGGCAGTGAGTACCACCATCGTGTTGACGCTGTTCGCCGGCGTCGAGATTGGTGTGGCCGCGGGCATACTGGTGTCACTTGTCGTACATCTCTACAAGACGTCCCGTCCCCATGTGGCGATTGTGGGAGAGCTACCGGGTACGGAACACTTTCGCAACGTCAATCGCCACAAGGTGGAGACGCACGAGACAATCCTCTCGATTCGCATTGACGAGAGCCTGTACTTCGCGAACACGCGTTATCTGGAAGACATGATCTATGGCATGGTGGCCGAGCAGCCCAATCTGAAGCATGTGATCCTGATGTGCACTGCGGTCAATGAGGTGGACATGAGTGCGATGGAATCGATCCTTGAGATAAATACACGGCTGAGTGAGCTGGGCATCAAGTTGCATTTGTCCGAGGTCAAGGGCCCCGTCATGGACGGCCTGGTCCGCGCAGACTTCCTGAGCAAGCTCTCGGGAAATGTCTACCTGTCCCAACATCACGCAGTAGAAGCGTTGAAGTGATTCTGTTTTTTCCGTCGTTATGCATTTGGAT
>Ga0155965_1019_pt9 | contig 11089 bp, 6 predicted proteins | sample RifCSPlowO2_02_FD_107619 | JGI IMG/M metagenome (GOLD analysis project Ga0155965, IMG submission 107619) | Gammaproteobacteria bacterium RIFCSPLOWO2_02_FULL_57_10
TCGGTGTGATCCTGGAGCGCAGCGGCGCGGCGATCACCATGGCGGAGACGATCATCACGATGTTCGGTCAACGCTTTCCCACTTTGACGATGTCGGCGGTCGGATACTTCGTGTCCATTCCGGTGTTCTGCGATTCCGGTTTCGTGATTCTCAACAGTCTCAAGCGATCGCTGGCGCGCACGATGAAGGCGTCTCCCGTCTCCATGACAGTGGCGCTGTCCGCCGGATTGTTTGCAACGCATACGCTGGTGCCGCCAACGCCAGGGCCTATTGCGGCAGCAGGTAATCTTGATCTGGCGAACAGTCTTGGATTGGTCATCGTTGCGGGTCTCGGATTTGCCCTGCTGGCTGCATGCACAGGTCTGGTATGGGCACGCTACAGCGCTAATCTGCACAGTGATGAGCTGGAACAGGAAACGGAAGCGCCTGACGAGCAAAGAGTGCTGCCTGGCCCCCTGCGCGCGTTTGCGCCTATTTTCGTGCCCATATTGCTGATCTGCCTTGGTTCACTGGCGAACTATCCGGCGGACGTCTTTGGCAGTGGGGCTCTGTACGAGGTGCTCAATTTTCTCGGCAAGCCCCTCAATGCGCTGATGATCGGACTCGGCTGTGCCGTGTTGCTGATTCGCGGCGAGAACAGGATTCAGATTTTCAGTGAGCAGACCGGACAGGGGCTGGTGATTGCCGCACCGATTCTGCTGGTGACGGGGGCAGGTGGTGCGTTTGGAGCCGTGCTGGCCGCCACACCGCTCGGTGAATTTCTCGGCAACACTCTTTCGACTCTCGGGCTCGGCGTGGTGATGCCTTTTCTGGTCGCGGCAGCGTTGAAGACGGCGCAGGGATCTTCAACCGTGGCGATGGTGGCGGCGTCTGCATTGGTGGCGCCACTTCTTCCGCAGATCGGACTCGACAGCGAAACAGGCCGTGTGTTGACCGTTATGGCGGTCGGCGCTGGTGCGATGACCGTGTCCCACGCGAACGATAGTTACTTCTGGGTAGTGGCGCAGTTCAGTCGCATGGATGTGGCCACGGCGTATCGTGCTCATACCGGAGCGACTTTGGCGATGGGGCTGGTCACCATCTTCGCGATCTGGCTGGTATCGCTGGTGACGCTGTGAGCTCGCGTCCGCTGCGAGTGATCATCGCTCCCGACTCATTCAAGGAGTGCCTCGACGCGTCGCAGGTGGTGCGCGCGATCGTCGATGGCTGGCGCCGGGTCGCCCCCGATGATGTGTTGGTGGAGATGCCTTTGGCCGATGGGGGAGAAGGGACTACTGTCGCGCTGATCAACGCGCGCGGTGGTTCGTTGCATGCCTGCACGGTGTCCGATCCGATGGGGAGCGCTATCGTTGCACACTTCGGCCTGATTGACGATGGAGCTGGCCGCACTGCAATCGTGGAGGTAGCCGAGGCCAGTGGACTGCAACGTGTTCCACCTCAGGAGCGCAACGCGCTGACAGCCAGCAGTCGGGGCACTGGAGAATTGATTCTTGCGGCGCTGCAGCAGCGCCCGCGAAAACTCATCATCGGTCTTGGCGGCAGTGCCACCACTGATGCCGGTGTAGGACTGCTGCAGGCGCTTGGTGTGCGTTTTATTGATGCGCAGAACAAGGAGCTATCGCCGGGAGGCGCTGCGTTGAAGAATCTCGTCCACATCGATGCTACTGCCGCGCGCAAACTGGTCGAAGGAATCGAGATCACTGCCGCCACCGATGTCAGCAACGAATTGCTCGGGCCGCGTGGCACCGCCGCAGTGTTCGCACCGCAGAAGGGCGCGTCTGCGGACGATGTCGCGCAACTCGAAGCGGCGCTGCAACACTATGCGGCCTGTGCCCGCAGTCATGGTTTCGTGGTCGATGGCTTTCCTGGCAGCGGAGCGGCAGGCGGTATCGGTGCCTCGCTGTGCGGGTTGTTGGGTGCGACGCTGGTGTCGGGCGTCGAAACCGTCATCAATGCCGTGGATCTCGAGACGCAGCTGTGCGATGCAGATCTCGTCATCACGGGCGAGGGCAGCCTCGATAGGCAGAGCGCAGCGGGCAAGGTGCCTGCAGGAGTCTGCCGACTCGCACAGCGTCATGGCGTGCCGGTGATCGCATTGGCGGGCGTGGTGTCGGCATCGCTGCAGGATTTGCATGACACCGGGCTGACGGCAGCGTTCGCCATCGCACCCGGACCATTGTCGAGGGAGGAGGCTTTTGCCAGTGCTGCGGATCATCTTGCAGACAGGGCTGAGCAGTTGGCGCGACTGCTTCACCATTTGCGATAGAAAGAGTTTCGCCAGACAGTAAGAAACCGTGGTCGCTGTTATATAGTGGCCGTTCCAGAAAACTCTTGCCGGAGTAATAAAATGAAAACAGGTCTCCGCTATTCCATGCTCTTCTTCATTTTCCTGAGCGGTACGCTTTCGCTTCCGCTCTTTGCTCAGTCTGTCTCCCCCGAGCAACCCCTGCGCATCGATCATTACGTGCAGGTCGTCTCGACGGCGCCGTCGATGGAAGGCAGTTTAGCGCAGATCTATGTGCGCGAAAGAACGCTGCCCTCCACGCCGCTGCGCAGTGCTGATCTGTCCGGCAAGGTCGTGTTGTTCATTCACGGTGCGGGCACGCCTGCCGAAGTGGCGTTCGATGTGCCCGTGGCCGGTTATAGCTGGATGGCCTATCTCGCCGAGGCGGGCTATGACACGTTCGCGATGGATACTACCGGCTATGGCCGCTCCACGCGGCCCTACGTGATGAACGATCCCTGCAATCTCTCCGAGCAGTCGCAGCAGGATTTCATTCCCGAGATGCTCTCCGCCACCTGTGCTCCCAGTTATCCGTATGGTGCTACCACCATCGAGTCTGACTGGCACGACATCAATGCTGTCGTCGATTATCTGCGTGAGCTGCGCGATGTCGACACCGTGCATCTGGTGGCGTGGTCACTCGGTGGTCCGCGTGCGGCCGGTTACGCCGCACGATATCCGGACAAGGTGGAAAGAGTGGTGCTCCTGGCACCTGCCTACAATCGCAATCGTTCTGCCAATCCCCCCGAGGAGGTCCCGGTGCCAGGTGCCGCATTCTCCAAGCAGTCGCAACAGGATTTCGTCAGCAACTGGGCACGGCAGACTGCCTGTAGCAATCAGGTGGAACCGCACGTCAGTGCGGCTGTGTGGCAGGACATGCTGGCATCCGATCCGGTTGGCGCAACCTGGGGCTCAGGTGTACGTCGTGCGCCGAATACTGCGGTGTGGGGCTGGACTCGTGATGTCGTCGCACAGACCCGGACTCCCATGCTGCTGGTGGCGGGAATTCTGGATGGTCAGGTGCCAGCGGCACGTGTGAACGAAATGTACGAAGACCTCGGTGCCAGCGAGAAGGTGCTGCTGGATCTGGGTTGTGCGTCCCACAACGCAATGTGGGAGACCAACGCTCCTCTGTTGTTCGATGCATCTCTGCAGTGGCTGCGTGATGGGGCAGTGGATGGGCAGCGCACCGGCGTGGTCCGCAAGGGCTACTACGAGTAACCAGATGTCACGATGATCCCCGCAATATTGTGCGGGGATCATCGTGAACCCTGTCACACTTCTCCATCCTGTTCTCACCTTTGAAGAAATAATTTCCCTTCGTGTCATTTGTGACCGAGTTCATGATTCATGTAAAAAACGAGTCATTCTCCGTTACAAAGTGATCTGTGAAAAAAAACCTCGTCGTATGTGTTGCTAGCCGATCAGATTCCCGAAAATTTAAACGTGCGGGTCTCTGTGGTGCGCAAATGGACCATTCCACCAACAGGAACAATTGACGAGGATACAAGAAATGAAAAGTAACCATTTGTTATATAAAAAACTTTCAACTGTGATGCTGACCGCCGCTGTGCTCGGTGTATCAGTCATGGGCTACGCGTCCAGTCATCGCGAAGCCCCGATGATCGCAGGCCTGCCGCGACTGGATGCAACAGATCTCTACATGTTTCGCAGCTATGAGGCGGGACGCGAAGACTTTGTGACAATACTGGCCAACTACTTTCCGCTGCAGGCTGCCTATGGCGGTCCCAATTACTTCGATCTTGAAACCGCGGGGCTGTACGAGATTCACATTGACAACAATGGTGATTCAGTAGAGGACATCACTTTCAGTTTCGATTTCTCGACTGTGCTTGCCGGAGTCACTGTGCCTGTGGGCGGCGAGAATACCGCGATTCCTCTGGTCATCGCTGGGGGCGTGGGGCCGGGTGCAGGCGATACCGCCAACGTCAATGCACGGCAAGAGTACACGATCAGGCACATCAGAGGTGACAGACGCACAGGCACGAGTCAAGCAATCGCGAACGCGTCGACACAGGCCACGACTTTCCGCAAGCCGTTGGACAACATCGGTACGAAATCGATTCCGCAATATGCTGACTACGCCAGCTCGCACATTTATCCGATCAGTATTCCCGGCTGCAGCACCGCCGGTAGAGTGTTCGTAGGTCAGCGCCAGGAGGGATTCGCGGTCAATCTCGGTCAGGTATTCGATCTGGTCAATCTGAATCCACTGGGCGCGCAGGATGCGGTAGCGAATCCCATCGGTGACACCAACGTCACAACGCTCGCACTTGAAGTTCCTGTCAGCTGTCTGGCCAGCGAAGACGCTGTGATCGGCGCGTGGACCACTGCCAGTCTGAGCATGGGAAGCGGCGAACCATTGCAAGTGTCGCGTCTCGGTTTCCCACTGGTAAACGAAGTGGTGATCGGATTACCCGACAAGGACAAATTCAACAGCAGTGAGCCGATGAACGATGCACAGTTCGCGAATTATGTGTTGAATCCGTCGCTGCCGTTCCTGTTGGAGCTACTGTTCAAGGATGCCGGTGCCGTGGCGCCCAAGAACTTCCCTCGCTCAGATCTCGTACTCGCATTTGGTGGCGTACCAGGATTGAACCTGCCCGCTGCAGTGGCCGCAGGAACATTTCCGCGCAGCGAGATGTTGCGACTCAATACCGGCATTTCCCCGAAGCCAGCTGGCATGCAGATGAACATGGGGGTTCTCGCAGGAGATACCGCAGGTTTTCCGAATGGTCGCAGACCTGGGGATGATGTCGTGGACATTGCGCTGCGGGTGATGATGGGAGCGCTGATCAGCGATGCCACCGTGGCACCGAACAACACGGCGCCATTCACGGATCAGACGACTGTCAGTGCGGCGGATTTCAACATCCGCTTCCCTTACCTGAAGGATCCGTTACCGGGTTCGCTCGTGCAGCAATAACGCTTCCCGGTGTTACAGATCAGCCTGGCGGAGACGCCAGGCTGATCACAACGTACTGACAGGACGACGGACATGAACAGTTCTCTATCTGGTTTGCATTTTCCCTATATCAAAAGGTTCACCATTCTCCTTGCGTTGACGCTTGTTACCCCTGGTGTTGGCGCCCAACCTTACATTCCTTCCGGCGCGAACACTGTGGTGGAGACGTTGCCAGAATCCATCATCGCTCTGTCTCGGAAATTGCGCAGCGAGGCCCCTGCTCACAGTACCGTTGGCACCGAACGGCGTGCCACAGAGTCACTTTCGGAAGTCGAATTGGTGGCGATACAACAGCAGGCGCTGGCGGCCTATCGGGTCGCCGCCGAGACGGGTGAACCTCGCGCCTATGGGCATACGCTGGCGCTTCTGGAGCGCTGGCCTGAAGGTCGGCCAAGGCCAGCCCTCATTCACGTACTTTCGGCTGCCGTGCTGCAGCACAATCATGAGTTTCCGGAGGCTCTTGCAGAATTGATCAGTGCGCTTGCGATCGAACCGAACAGTGCTCAGGCGCACCTGATGAGAGCGCAGATCAGCCTCGTGACGGCCGACTACGACACTGCCCGAGAAAGTTGCCTGGCGCTGCGAACGCTGATTCGCTACCCATTGGCAATGAACTGCCAGGCACAGCTGGATGGCGTGACTGGTCGCGCGGAGCAAGCGTTGGCTCAGGTGAATGACATGCTGCAGAGAAAGGGAGAACTGAGTCCGCAGGACCATCTCGAACTGAATATCACGGCTGCCGGGATCGCGCATCGGCTCGGACGTGTCGCAGATGCGGAGCGACACTATGTTGCAGCCTTGCAAGTATCTCCCGCGAGTGGATATACATTGGTGAACTATGCAGCACTACTGATCGAAAACAGGCGCTTCGATGATGTTGTGTCGCTGCTGGACTCTCTCGATGAAGGTGCCATGAGCACCGAGATGCAGATTCTGCTGGCGGAAGCGTTGTCGGCAAGGCAGGACATGCATAGTCGCGACCGTGCGCAAGCGTTGACACTCGCGATTCAGGAAAGCTTCGATGCTGCGGTGGCGCGAGGTGAAGGGTTGCCGACCAAGGAGTTTTCGCGGTTTGCGTTGACGCTGCAACAACGACCTGCGGAGGCGCTGGCAGCTGCGCTGAAGAACTGGGCTCTGCAGAAGGAACCATCAGATACTCTGTTGTTGGCACAGGCAGCTCGATCGGCGGGTGATGTCGAACAACTCACTGAGATCCTCCGCTGGGCACAACTGCACGGAACGCAGGACGTTCGACTCTCGACACTTCTTTCTGCAGCTCTGGCAGATGCCAACGCTGACCAAGGAGGCGCATGAGCATGCGTGCTGTATGGATGATGATTCTGCTGATTCCGTCCCTGAGCTTTGGACACAGTCTAAGTGACAGTTACTTGAGTGTCGTGCTGGACGATAATCGTGTGAGGGGGGAGTGGTTGATTGCCGTGCGCGATCTTGAACTGGCAGTCGGGTTGGACCGCAATGCAGATGGCAGCGTGACCTGGGGTGAAATATTGGAGCGGCAATCCCAGATCGAAAATCATGCTCTTTCACACATCGCACTGTCTCGCAGCGACGTTGCGTGTGATCTCACGCTCGAAGCGCCGATGCTCGAAGAGCTGAACTCCGGAGTGTTTGTGCATCTGCCTTTGTCGGGTGTGTGCAGCGGCGATGGTGCTCTACATCTGACCTACAACCTCCAGTTTGACATCGATTCTTCACACAGAAGTATCGTCACCCTCAAGCAAGGTGAAGAGGTTCAGTCGGCGATTCTGTCTCCGTCCACACGCAGTGCCGAGTTTTCCCCCAGCTCAGTCTCCGTATTCGAACAGTACCGTACTTTTGTGCTGGAAGGTGTGTGGCACATCTGGATAGGTCTAGACCATATTCTGTTTCTTGTGGCGATACTTGTCCCCGTTGTCGTTCGTCGTCATGGTACAGATGCTCCCGCTGGTTGGTTGCAGAGTGGCAGATCTTCACGCTGGAGCGATTTCACCATGGTTACCGGGATTCTGAAGGTAGTCACGGCCTTCACAGTGGCGCACTCGATCACGCTGGTGCTGGCAACGCTGGGGTGGATCGTGTTGCCGACGCGACTGGTGGAATCAGTGATTGCGCTGTCTGTCGCGCTATCAGGCATAAACATTCTCTATCCGATTTTTCGCGGACATCAGTGGCAGATCGCCTTTGCCTTTGGCCTGGTTCACGGCTTTGGCTTCGCCGGAGTGTTGGCAGATCTGTCGCTGCCTACACAGCTGTTCATTGGCAGCCTTCTTAGCTTCAACATTGGCGTGGAGATTGGCCAGTTGGCAATTGTTTTGGTGTTGGTGCCAACTCTGCTGATCCTGACCAATGCCGTCTTGACGCGCAGGCTCACTGAAGCCGTTGCAGGGATTGCGATAACAGGATGTGGATTGCTTTGGGTGGCAGAGCGGTATTGACTTTGGTACGGCAATGGGAAACTCTCAGCGGATCGAGCAATTACGCCGTGCTGAGGAGCTTGTCCATGAAGTGTTCCGCCATGAGATTGTCCGTCCTGTTTACGATGTGCCTGCTGATCGCGGGTCAACTGAATGCCCAGTCGATCGAGGACGAGGCCGTGGAGTGGCTGCAGGAATACATCAGGGTGGACACGGTCAATCCGCCGGGCAACGAGTACCGTGCGGTGGAGTTCTTTGCGCGCATCTTCGAGGCGGAAGGCATTCCCTACGAGACAGCAGAGAGTGCTCCGGGAAGAGGCAACATCTGGGCGCGACTCGAAGGCGGCGATGAGCCTGCATTGATGTTGTTGCAGCACACCGATGTGGTGCCAGCGGATCTGAATTACTGGACGACCGATCCCTTGTCCGGCGAATTGCGCGACGGCTACATACTGGGTCGTGGTGCACGCGACATGAAGGGGACGGGTATCTCCCATCTCGCGGCGTTCCTGAGTCTGCATCGTGCCGGGTTGCCCTTGAATCGTGATGTGGTGTTTGTCGCCAGCGCCGATGAAGAGGCTGGCGGCGAATTCGGTGTGGGCTGGCTGATCGAGAATCGTCCGGAAATTTTCGCGGGTGTCGGCCTGCTGCTCAATGAAGGTGGCAGCGGTGGCAGAACCGGAGACGATATTGTCTTTGGCGTTGAGGTGACACAGAAGGTGCCTGTGTGGTTGCGTCTGACGGCGGTCGATGTTCCCGGTCACGGTTCATCACCGCGCACCACCAGCTCGGTCACGCGCATTGTCGATGCGCTTGCCATTCTCCGCGCGAATCCATTTCCGCCCCGCATCATTCCTCCTGTGGATGCGTACTTCAAGGGGCTGGCTGTCGGTCGCAACGATGACTGGGGCACCGCCTTCGCCAACATGTCGCTGGCGGTTCAGGACCCGGAGTTCATGCGCAATCTGCATGAAGACAACCCAGGTCGTCATGCACTGACCCGGGATACCTGTTCCATGACCCGCATGGAGGCCTCCAACAAGATCAACGTGGTTCCGCCAGAAGCGTGGGCCGAGCTGGACTGCCGCATTCTGCCGGATCGTCCATCGGAAGAGTTTGTGGCCAATCTGCAAAGCCTGATTGCAGATACTGGCGTCGAGGTAGAAGTCATCATGGCGTTCACCCCGGCGATCTCCGAAACCACTTCGCGTCTCTTTCAGGCCATCGAGCGCGTGACCCGCGAGCTGCACCCAGGTTCGCGGGTCCTGCCATCGGTCAGTACCGGGTTCACCGACAGCCACTTTACCCGCGATCAGGGCATCGTCAGCTATGGCTTTGACCCGATCATCACTCCCAATGGTGAGGCCACTGGCGTTCATGGCAATGACGAGCGTATAAATGTTGATGCATTTCGCAGAGGCATAAGCGATATGCGAGCCATCGTGAGAGATGTGGTTTACAATTAGCCGCATAACAACAATACGGTTCCAAAATTGCCTTCATGATCAGAAACAAGGTTCTCGGCCAGCTGTTGGTGATTCTGCTGATATCGGCTTCGCTTTTCATTGGATTCTATCTGTACATTCTTCAGGGTTATGAGGATATCGAGCAGGAGAATCTTGAGCTCAATCGTCGCCGTGTTCTGAATGCGCTGGATCTGGAGATTGAGCGTCTTGACGAGGTCATCCGTGGCTGGGCAGGTGGCGGGTTGATTCATTTTCTGGTCACTTCAGGTCCTACCGCGGTGCCTTATCGGGATGCGTTAGCCGATTCCATCTCGGGCAGCTTCAATATTCGTGACCTTGCGGTGATCGGCCGCGACGGTAATCTGGTTATTGCGCGGGAAGCCGATCCTGCAGATGTGACGATCGATATGCCCTTGTCGGCAGATTCCACCTTCGTGACTACCGTCACTCAGTCCAACCTCCACGTCCATGAGGATGCCTCCAGTTTCAAGAGAGGGCTCATGATCATCGATGGTGCTATCCACCTCATCAGCGCCCACCCGAATCTGGATTTTGAAGGCGGGTTTGGTACGACATCGCTGGTCGCTGCCGTGCAGTACAATCAGGCGGCTGTCGCGAATCTTGCGCAGATTGTGGAACAGGAGATCGAGATAGTACCGCTTGTTGACTTCAGGGCCGAGGAGCGGAATCACGCAGTCCTGGAGGCCATTCAGGATAATCCTCAGGAGGCGTTGTTCCAGACGGTCAACGGGAATCTGGTGGAAATCTACAGTCTCCTCAATGATTATGCAGGCGAACCTGCCTTCGTCATGAAAGTCTCAGCGCCTCGTGACTTTTATGAAGAAGCTTCGCGGACGTTGATGTATTCCGGTATTGGCGGGGGAATGGTTTTCGTCTTTCTGGTTGGCTGGTTCCTGTTGTTCCTCGACAAATCCGTGTTGCGCCGCATTGAGCGTTTGAGCACTGCGGTAGGTGGAGTCGGCGACTCTGGTCTGCAACAGCGTCTCCCCGCAGAGAGCAACGACGAGATTGACGCCTTTGGCAGAGCATTCAACGGCATGCTCGATTCGTTGCAGAACAGTCAGCACGCCCTGGTGCATCAGGCGACACACGATGCGCTCACGGGATTGATCAATCGTCATCAGTTCGAGCTGGAGCTCGATGCCGCGATCGCGCAGGCGCGCATGGCGCATCACACGCATCATCTTCTGTTCATCGATCTGGATCGCTTCAAGATCGTCAATGACAGTTGCGGCCACATGGCGGGTGACAAGGTGCTGGTCGAGATTGCCGCGTTGATGCGGGCACAGCTGCGCAGCACTGACATTCTTGGCAGGATCGGTGGCGATGAGTTTGGCGTGATTCTGCTCGACTGTGATCCTGTGGTCGCGCGCGAGCTGGCGGGGAATCTGCGTGAGGCGGTGGCCGGGTTCCGCTTTCAATCCGGTGATCGCCAGTTCACGTTCGGAGCCTGCGTGGGGTTGGTGAATCTCAACGCGCCGGATGCACCCACGCGAGCAACGGCGTTGACCCTCGCCGATTCTGCCTGCCGTGTTGCCAAGAATTCCGGACGCAATCGCGTGCACGAACACTCCAGTGAGGATCAGCAGCTGAGTCGACAGCTGCAGCAGACGATGTGGGTTCCGCGTATCAACGAGGCGTTGGAAAGGAATCGCTTCTCACTCTTTTACCAGAGAGTGGACAGTCTGGCGCCCGAGTCACATGTGTCGGGAATCGAAGTGCTCCTGCGCCTGAAAGGCGAGGGTGATTCGTTGATTGCGCCGGGAGCGTTTCTGCCGGCCGCCGAGCGGTACCGACTGATGGGTCAGATTGATCGCTGGGTCATCAGACAGTTCTTCATCTGGTTTGGCGAAAACGCAAGCAAGCTGAGTGCTATCGATTTCTTCGCTCTCAATCTCTCGGGGCAGTCTCTGGGCGA
>Ga0155965_1056_pt14 | contig 10239 bp, 10 predicted proteins | sample RifCSPlowO2_02_FD_107619 | JGI IMG/M metagenome (GOLD analysis project Ga0155965, IMG submission 107619) | Gammaproteobacteria bacterium RIFCSPLOWO2_02_FULL_57_10
GATGTGCTGGGGCAGATCGCAGCTGAAGGCTGGCGATCGCGTGCTGGTCTCCGCGATGGAGCATCACTCCAACATCGTGCCATGGCAGATGGTGGCGGCGGAGAAGGGCGCCACGGTCGAAGCGATTCCCGTGGACAACACCGGCACCATCGATCTCGCTGCGCTGCAGAACATGCTCGACTCGCGCGTGCGCATGGTCGCCGTGGGTCATGTGTCCAACGCGCTTGGCACCATCAATCCGGTGGCCGAGATCGTGAAGATGGCGCATGCTGTCGGCGCACTCGCGCTGATTGATGGCGCTCAGGCTGTCGCTCACTGGCCCGTTGACCTGCAGGCGCTGGATTGTGATTTCTATGCCTTCTCTGCCCACAAACTGTTCGGCCCTACTGGTCTCGGCGTCCTCTACGGCAGGCTTGAATTGTTGGAGGCCATGCCCCCATATCAAGGAGGAGGCGAGATGATCGAATCGGTGAGCTTCAAGGGCACCACGTACAATCAATTGCCCTACAAGTTCGAGGCAGGCACACCGGATATCGCAGGTGTCATCGGTCTTGCGGCGGCGATCGACTATCTCGACAGGCTTGATCGCAACGGTGCTGCGGAACACGAGCAGGCCTTGCTGGACTACGCACAGAAGAAGGCGGCACAGGTACCAGGGCTCAAACTGATTGGCACAGCAGCGCACAAGGCCAGCGTGCTGAGTTTCAATCTGGAAGGCGTGCATCCGGCCGATCTGGGCACGCTGCTGGATCAACAGGGTGTGGCGGTGCGTACCGGCAATCACTGCGCGCAGCCGATCATGGATCAATACGGGATTCCCGGCACCGTGCGCGCGAGTTTCACGTTCTACAACACCTTTGACGATGTGGACCGCCTGTTTGCGGCACTCGAAAAAGCCAGACAATTTCTCGTTTAACAGACTGTAAAAGGTTGAGGTTATTCCCATGAGCGTTGAGTCTTTCGACCCCGTTCAGATCAGCAACAATCACAGCGTCGAAGTCACCGCCGCAGCGGTGGAACATTTCCGCAAGCAACTGCAGAAAGATGCCGCAGCCAAGGCCGTGCGCCTGAGTGTGAAGCAGAGCGGCTGTACCGGTTTCATGTATGTGGTGGACCTGGTACCCGAAGCAAAACCTGACGACCTGCATGTGCAGCTCGGCGATGACGTGGAACTGTTGGTGGCCAGAGACAGCCTCGCGATCGTCAATGGCACACAGATCGATCTGGTGCGGGAAGGTGTGAACCTGCAACTGCGCTTCCTCAACCCCAACGCCAAGGACCACTGTGGTTGCGGCGAAAGTTTCAGTGTCAACTGAGCGGATGAACTGACATGGAAAGACGCATGGTGCTGGCGCAGGCTGACTGCCCCGCGCGCAGGGTGCCGGATGGCACTCCTTTGACCATCCCGAAGAACACGTTCGTCGCCATCACCCAGGCGCTGGGAGGCAACTACACGGTGGTCTACAACGGTCAGATGGTTCGCGTGGACGGCACCGACGCCGCCAACCTGGGCCTGCAACCAGAAACCCTGAGTTTTCCCGAACCAACGAGCGACCAGATCGACGAAGCACAAGTCTGGCAAGCGCTGGGCACAGTCTTCGATCCAGAAATCCCGGTCGATCTCGTGAACCTGGGTCTGATCTACAAAGTTTCCGTCGATCAGGAAGCCAAGCGTGTGGACATCGACATGACTCTGACTGCCCCAAGCTGCGGCATGGGCCCGGTATTAGTGGGTGACGTGGAGTACCGCGTACGCAAAGTACCAAACGTCAAAGTGGTGAACGTGCAGTTGGTGTTCGACCCAGCCTGGAGCCGCGACATGATGAGCGAAGAAGCCCAGCTAGAAACCGGGATGTTTTTCTAATCCCGCAGCATACTGCAAGGCCGGGTGTCTGGTACCCACTGACGTGACCGTCGCCAGCATGGATGCTGGCGTCGAGCCTCCATGGATGGATTCACGGCGTGTCATGGCAGTGGGTACCAGACACCCGGCCGTACAAGAACCGTGAGTGCAATGACAAAAAATCGATTTGGTACTGAAATCACAACTGCAGATATCGTTGAGGCTCTTTCTTTCTTCGATACCTGGGAAGATCGGTATAAATACATCATTGATCTTGGCAAAGAGCTCCCTGCACTCGATCCCGCCTACCGCACCGAGGACAACCTTGTGCGCGGCTGTCAGAGCCAGGTCTGGCTCGTGTCGAAAGAGGAGGGCGATCGGCTCTTCTTCGAAGTTGATAGCGATGCGTTCATCGTGCGTGGTCTGCTGGGAGTCGTTCTCGCGGCTTACAACGGCAAGACGCGCGAGCAGATTCGTGACTTCGACATCAACGCGTATTTCGACGAACTCAACCTCCTCAAACATCTGAGCCCCACCCGTGGCAATGGCCTGCAGGCCATGGTTCGGCGGATACAGGCGCTCGCTTCGTCCTGATTCTGGTTATTTCTGTTGCTCCTCCACGTGTACTCGCCTACACTCGCGGCGTTCAGTTTGTTCAGTATTGACTGAACGGAGTGAATGTCAGACAGTTATCGCGGGCAGGGCCCGCTCCCACATTGTGAACAGTAGAGTCGTGCAATGATGATTGATGACAATGTCTTGTCCAATAGCCTTGGGAGGAAACGTACCCCGACACCACTGAGCCTTCCGGGCAAGCTGACCACGCAAGCGATGGCGTCGAGCGCTTCATCGAGCAGATGGGGCTTTCCGCACAGGCAGACGGCGTGCCGCGCATCTCCGGGCGGATCTTTGGCTACTTCATCGTGCACGGCGGTCCGGTGAGTTTCGCGCAACTGGCGAAGGAACTGCAGGTGAGCAGGGCGAGTGTCAGCACCAACGCACGCGCGCTGGCGGGCATTGGGTTCATCGAGCGTGTCACACGCCCGGGCGATCGGCAGGACTACTATCAGCTGGCGGATTCCCCGTTCCTGCGCATGCTCGAAGGCTACATGGTGCGAATGAAGCGCATGCAGACCATTCTGGCGCAGGCCAACAAGAGCATTCCCGCACAGATGGTCGACACCCACAACCGATTGGCGCAGATGAGTCATTTCTATGAAGTGGCTGTGCGCAGCAACGAACAGTTTCTCAAGGAATTGGGGCAAGGCGAGTCGGCCGTGTAACCGATGCTTGTAGACCATTTGCAGACCAGTTCGTCCAAGTGATCCGTAGAGATCAGTAATCAAAACCAGCTAACCGCGCTTCACACAATATCAGACCCGCTCAAGCGGGCAGTGTTGAAACCCATAACGCTATTCACATCAATCAGGAAAGATTGAATCTGGACCAAACATGAAAAAATTCATAGTGCCCTTCATGGTGATCGCGGTGGCTGGCCTGATCACTGCGCTGCTCTACTTTACCCGCCCGAGTCCCGAGCTGCGTCCTCCCGAGGAACGCGTGGCTCAGGTCATTACCGTTCCCGCTCGCGCTGAGGACATGGTCTTCACCGTCGCCTCCCAGGGCACTGTGGAACCGCGTACGCAAACCACACTGGTCGCCGAAGTATCGGGACTCGTGTTGTCCGTGTCCGACAAGTTTGTCGTCGGCGGATTCTTCGAGGAAGGCGAAGTGCTGCTCACGTTGGATGACGCCGACTATCAGGTCAGTGTGCAGCAGTCGCGCGCGAATCTGCTGACTGCACAGTCACAGCTCGTACAGGAGACAGCACAGGCCGAGCAGGCCGTTCGTCAGTGGGAGAGTGCAGGGCGCAATCGTGCCGATGCACCGCCTCTCGCGTTGCGCACACCCTTTCTGGAAGAGGCGCGCGCCCGCGTGCTGTTCGCCGAGGCTGATGTGGCCCGTGCGGAGCGCCAACTGGAACGCACTCGCATTCGCGCACCTTACGACGGACTGATCCGCGAGAAGATGGTGGACGTGGGTCAATTCATCGGCACAGGAACGCAGGTCGCGCGCACTTTCGCGGTTGACTTCGCGGAGGTTCGTTTGCCGCTGACCGATCGCGATATCGCCTATCTGGAATTGCCACGCCCCGGTGATGCCTCCCGCACCGCCGGTCGCAACACAGACAACGCGAATGATCCGACCAATGAAGATGGCCTGTACAGCACCACCGATCAGTGGGGCAACCCGCGTGGCACCCCCGTGACACTCAGGGCGACTGTCGGTGGCCGTCCCTACGAATGGCAGGGTTCGATCGTGCGCACGGAAGGGGTCATCGATACCGACACGCGCGTCTACTACGCCATCGCCCAGGTGGAAGATCCCTATGGCCTCGATCGCACGGGCAATCATCCGGTGCTCTCCATCGGCAGCTTCGTGAACGCGACGCTGCAGGGCATCACCGCACGCAACGTGATCACCGTCCCGCACACTGCCGTGCGCAATGGTGACGAGGTCATGGTGATGGACAGTGACCAGCGTCTGCGTCAGCGCAAGGTGAGCATTCTGCGCACCGATGCAGAGAACATCTACATCGATGGCGGAATCACTGATGGCGAACAGATCATCGTGTCGCCAGTGCCGGTGCCGATCGAAGGCATGCGCGTTACTCCTGCGAATGGACCTGCGAACGGGCCTGCGAACGAACCTGCGAACGCTCCGACACAAACAGGGGCTTCGCAATGAGCGCGGAACACACCACCCAGAAAGGCATCATCGCCTGGTTCAGCAGCAACAGCGTGGCGGCGAATCTGCTGATGTTCTTCATCCTGTTTGCTGGCATCGCCTCGGCGCTCACGATCAAGATCCAGATTTTCCCGGATTTCGAAACCCGCATGGTGCAGGTCACCATGGCGTATCCCGGTGCCGCGCCGGAAGAAGTCGAAGAAGCCATCGTGATCCGCATCGAGGAATCGTTGCAGGGCCTCGTGGGCGTCAATCGCATGAACTCCGTGGCGCGGGAAGGTGTAGGGACCCTGACGCTGGAGATCTCGTCTGACTACGAAGTCAGGGATGTGCTCGATGAAATCCAAAGTCGCATCGACAGCATTTCCACGTTCCCCGCAGATGTGGAAAGGCCAACCGTTCGCGAAATCGAAATGACGCAGCCAGTGCTGAACGTGTCGATCTTCGGCAATCTGGACGACATGGCGCTCAAGACACTCGCGCACAATATCCGCGACGAGATTCTGTTGCTGCCTGAAGTCAGTCAGGCGACGATACTGGGCGACCGCAACTACGAGATATCCATCGAAGTATCGGAAAACACCCTGCGCGAATACGGATTGACGATGGATCAGGTGGCGATGGCGATTCGCGCCTCGTCTGTCGATATGCCCGGCGGTGCGATTCGCACGGAGACAGGCCGTATCCAGTTGCGCACGATGGAGCAGGCTTACACCGGCACCGACTATGGCAACATCGTGCTGCGTACCAACCGCGATGGCACGCGTCTGCTGGTCAAGGACATTGCCACGGTCGTCGATGGCTTCGTGGAGACCGAAAACTTTTCCCGCTTTGATGGTAACCGTTCGCTGAGCATTCAGGTCGTGGCAACGCGCGATCAGAACGTGCTCGATATCGAGCGCGCTGTCAGTGCGTATATTGCCGAGCGCCAGCCGACTCTACCAAGCGGCGTGAGCGTGGACAGCTGGGGCAGCACTGCGTTCTATCTCGATAGTCAGCTCAACATGATGCTGGGCAATCTCGCGATGGGCGCACTGCTGGTGTTTCTCGTGCTCGCGACTTTCCTGCGCCTGAACATGGCGCTGTGGGTCATGGTGGGCATTCCCATCAGCTTCTTCGGCGCGCTGTGGCTGATGCCGGTAGGGCCGTATCCTGTCGACATCAACATGATCAGTCTGTTCGGCTTGATTCTCGTGCTGGGCATCGTGGTGGACGACGCCATCATCACCGCCGAGAGTGTGCACTCGGAAGTCACGGCCAACGGACACAGTCTCGACAATGTGATCAAGGGAACGCATCGCGTGGCGGTTCCAGCCACCTTCGGCGTGCTCACCACCATTGCAGCGTTTGCTCCCATGTTGCTGGTAGGGGGGCAGGTGGCGCCTTTCTTCGAGGCCATCGGCATGGTGGTGATTCTGTGTCTGCTTTTCTCACTGCTCGAATCAAAGCTGATTCTGCCCGCGCACCTCGCGCATTCACGGCTTGCTGATGAGAACAAGGCGCCGGGCCTGCTCACCCGATTCCAGGACGCTGTGGCAAAGCGCCTGTCGTATTTCATTCATTCCGTCTACAAACCATTCCTCGTGAAGTCCTTGCGCAATCGCTACACCACAGTGGCCGTGTTTACCGGCATGATGATCATCAGTGTAGGTCTGGTGGCAGGCAATGTCGTGCGTTTCGAGTTCTTCCCCAACGTGCCGAGTGATTTCATTCAGTCAGAGCTGGTGCTCAATGATGGCGTGTCGTACGAGGAGCGCAACGCGGCGCTGGAGCAGATCGAGCGCGCCATATTGTCTCTGAACGACGATTACCCCGAAGAAATGCCGGTGGACCATGTCATGGTGTCCACGCAGGGCGACACTGGCGGCTTCGTCATGGTGGAGCTGACCAAGGCAGGAGACGCACGTGACATCACTGCGACAGAAATAGAACAGGCGTGGCGCGAGAAGACGGGCTTCATTCCGAATACCGAAGAGCTGCGTTTCTTCTCCAGCACCAATGCCGGAGGCGGGGCCAAGATCAACCTGCGTCTGATGGGTGCGAGCTACGACGAGCTGGAGCAGGCGTCCACGGAGCTTGAGCAGAAGCTGCGCGATTACGCAGGCGTGTTCGATGTTACCAACTCCTACAGCCGTGGCAGCGAAGAGATCGTGCTGACCATCAAGCCGGATGCCGAGAACCTGGGCCTGACCGCCAGCTCACTCGGCAGTCAGGTACGGCAGGCCTTCTATGGCGAGGAAGCGCAGCGCATTCTGCGCGGCCGCGATCAGTTGCAGGTGATGGTGCGTTATCCGAAGGAAGAACGCGTGTCGATCGCCAACCTGCAGGAGATGCGCATCCGCACCAGCGACGGCGCGGAAGTGCCATTCGGCCAGGTGGCAGATGCGGAGATTGGCGAGGGCTTCGCGCGCATCAACCGCATCGACAGACAACGCACGGTGACGATCACTTCCGACGTGAATGCCCTGGTCGCACAATCCAGCACGATCATCCAGGACATCACCAACAACTACATTCCCGAGCTGCTGGCGAAGTATCCCAGTGTCACATTCGGGTTGGGCGGGGCGAGTCAGGAGCAGGCAGAGTTGATCGAAAGAATTTCAATCTTCTTTGGCGCCGCGATGTTCCTGATCTATGCATTGCTGGCCGTGCCGCTGAAGTCCTACATCCAACCTGCGATCGTGATGGCAGTGATTCCGTTCGGCATGATCGGCGCGCTGATTGGTCACATCCTGTTCGGCACTACCATCAGCATGATGTCGCTGTTCGGGCTGGTGGCGCTGTCGGGTGTGATCGTGAATGACAGTCTGATCATGGTGGACTTCGTCAATCGGGCGCGTGAGGAAGGCATGTCGCTGCAGGATGCGGTGATTGACGCAGGTACCAGTCGCTTCCGCGCCATCATGCTCACCACCATGACGACCTTCCTGGGGCTGCTGCCGATCATGTTCGAGACCAGCATGCAGGCGCAGCTGGTGATTCCAATGACGCTGTCGCTGGGCTGGGGGATTCTGTTCGGTACGGTGCTGACGCTGGTGATGATTCCGTCGCTGTATCTGATTCTGGATGACTTCACGACGTGGGTGATGGGAAAGGGGAATGTCCCTGTGGGAGCGAGCCCTGCTCGCGATGGGTTTTAATTCAAAATTAAAAGCTATCGCGAGCAGGGCTCGCTCCCACATATTCTTACAGCGTCAACATCCACTCCGCGAACGCTCTGCGCGCTTCGCTCAACTGCTCCGGGGTCATCAATGCGCTGACCTCGCGCAGCAACTTCTCTGCTTCGCGATTCTCGTTCTGTAGCGCCGCACTGGCCCAGAAGTGTGCCTTCGCCAGATCCACCGGTGTGCCTTCCCCCAGCTGATACATCTTCGCCAGCGAATGCTGCGCGCCAGGGTGTTGCCCTTCTTCTGCGGCGATGGTGTTCCAGCGCAGCGCCTCCTCGAAGTTCTGCGCCGTGCCGGTGCCATAGTAGTAAAGTGAGGCCAGATTCACCTGCGAGTTCAGATGTCCCTGCTCGGCGGCGGCCAGTGTCCAGCGATAGGCCTCCTCGTAATTCTGCTCCACACCCTGGCCCGTGTAATACAGGATCGCCAGATTGTACTGCGCCAGATCGAGCCCGGCCTCAGCGGCCTCGGTGAACTCACGCAGTGCGGTGGCAAAATCGCCATTCTGCGCGGCCGTTACTCCCGCCTCATAGTCTGCGTGAGCGACGTGGCTCGTTGCCAGACTGGCTGTCAGAGCGCTCACGGAAATGAGAGCACTCAGAATTCTTTTCTTGAAAATAGTGTTCATGGTGCCCTCGCGGCCGGATTGGCCACAGCAGCGTCCGTTGCCAGATTACGGTTGAAATTGTCGATCCACGCGGTGGCAGCCTGCTGCGCCTCCGCAATCTGCTCGTCGCTCATCATTTCCTGATACAGCACCAGATTCGCCGCCGCGGCGCGATGTCCGCCAGAGGCTGCCAGCGTGAACCACATGTGCGCCTGCACCGGGTCCTGCGGCACGCCACGACCGTTCATGTAGAACGTCGCAAGAGTGAACTGAGAGGGCACGTCGCCCAGCTCGGCCGCGCGGTGGAACCAGTGCAGAGCCTGACTGAAATCCGCGATCACCCCGGTGCCCTGCATGTACATGATGGCCAGGTTGTACTGCGCGTTGTTGTTGTCCTGCTCGGCGGCCTTCTGAAACCAGCGCGCGGCCTCGAAGTTGTCCGCGATCACGCCGTCCCCGGCCAGATAACGATTGCCCAGATCAAACTGTGCGGCGCTGTCGCCTGCCTCGGCAGCAGCGCGTTGCGCTCCAAGATCCGAGGACACACCTGACGGCTCCTGAGCCAGCGCTGCAGAAGCCATCAGAAGGAAGGAAAGAACAAACCCGGGCAGGAGAGGGGACTTCATCGGTGCTGGCCAGCCCAGCTCACCGCACGACTCTCCGCCGTCGCGATCTGCTCCGCGTCCATGTAGCCCCGCAAGGTCGCAATCACATTCGCGGCATCCGCGTCGCCGTTGCTGTTGGCGATCTTGTACCACATGTAGGCCGACACCAGATCCTGCTCGTCCAGCCCCAGCCCGCTCATGTAGATGCGCCCGAGGAACGACTGCGCCGGCACATCGCCCTGTTCGGCGGCGGCCGTGAACCACTCCCGCGCCTTGATATAGTCCTGTGCCACGCCCTGACCGGACGCATACGCAATCCCGGCCCGCGCCTGCGCCTGGGCAATCCCCTGTTCCGCAGCGGCGATGAACCAGCGTGCTGACTGAGCCGGATCGGCCATCACCCCCACGCCATCCTGATACATGATCCCCAGATTGAACTGCGCATCGGCACTGCCAGCCTCACCAGCGGCAAGGAACCAGCGATACGCCTCGTCCATGTCCGCAGGCGTGCCAAAGCCATTCCCGTGCATCACCCCCAGGTTGTACTGCGAATCCCGATGCCCCTGAATCGCCGCCTTCTCATACCACTCCACGGCCAGCGCATAGTCCTCGGCCTTGCCCTGGCCATAGAAATTCATCGTGCCCACGGCGTACTGAGCGTCCGCATCCCCCTGAGTCGCGGCCATCTCGTACCACCGATAAGCCTCCGCATAATCCTGCGCCGTGCCCTGACCCTTGTCGTACATGCTGCCGAGCAGGTACTGAGCCTTGGCCACGCCCTGTTGGGCGGAGAGTGCCAGCAACTGCATGGCCCGCTCGTAATCCTGCGCGGTGCCGAGGGCCGAGTGATACATCAGCCCCAGATTGTACTGAGCCAGCGCCACGCCTTTCTCCGCGTCCTCGGTGAACTCCGTCAGTGCTGTCTCATAATCCTGAGCCTCGAAGGCCGCGAGCCCGTCCTCCAGATCCGCGTGGGCCGCCCCGGCGAGCCCGACTGCAAGGAAAACCACTGGGAAAGCATGCAAAAACCTGTTCATGAGTACCTGTCCTGCCCGATCTTGATCACTTGAATGAATGCCCCGGCTTAGAGACCCGGGAAGTGCCTTGATGTTAACATGCAAGCCCGAACTAGAAGAAATACTCTATGGGAAGGCAAAAAAAGGGCTTGGCATCGGCGTCGATTTCTATATAATTCGCACCTCTTTAAGCGCCCGTAGCTCAGCTGGATAGAGTACTTGGCTACGAACTAAGGGGTCGCATGTTCGAATC
>Ga0155965_1045_pt10 | contig 10172 bp, 10 predicted proteins | sample RifCSPlowO2_02_FD_107619 | JGI IMG/M metagenome (GOLD analysis project Ga0155965, IMG submission 107619) | Gammaproteobacteria bacterium RIFCSPLOWO2_02_FULL_57_10
GCGCCGCTCGCGTCCTTGACCTGTAAGGTGACCGCAGGTGTGGACGTCGGTGTTGCAACAGACCAGTCAATATCGATCAACCCATAGTTGGCCAAGGCAAATGCTTCGCCGACACGGTGCCTGTTCGGGCTGATGGCTGTCCAGGTTTCTGTGAGGCCGGAGGAGGTCAGCTCCATCAAAGGCCATTGCCAGCCGCTGTCACGAATCTCGCTGTACTCACACCAGTGCACATCACCGGAAATGATCACCACCGGTTCTCGCTGATGTTGTCTGAGCAACTCGAACAAGCGGGTGCGCTCATGAGGGTAGTTGGCCCAGGTTTCCCAGCCGGTGAACTCCGCGAGCAGTTGAATGCTGGAGCCGATGATGCGCACATCCGCTTCCACCTGCAGTTGCTCCTCCAGCCACTGCCACTGCGCTTCTCCCATCAGCACCGCATCAGGTGCCAGGTTGACGTCGTAAGGCCCCATTTGCTCTGCGATGCGGGAAGCACGTTGTGCAGGATCACTCAGCTCCACCAGCGATGAGCGATTCCAGCGCAGATCGAGGAGGATGATCTGCACACGTCGGCCTGGTGCGCCATGGACGTAGGATGTGTAGATGCCGTCCGGGCGTGTGCGGCGCTCCGAGTCCGCAGGTTCCCCAAAGAAGTCCAGCATGATGCGTCGCGATTCGTGCCTGGACACGTACTCGCGTCCGATATCGTTCAGGCCGTAGTCGTGATCGTCCCACGTCGCAAATACCTGAGTGTTCGCTCTCAGTTGCTGGAATCCCGGCACTTGCGCCAGTCGATCGTAGCAGGCTTGAATGTCGGCTGGGTCGTCCGTGTCGGCATAGATGTTGTCACCGAGAAAAACGAACATGTCCGGATGATCGGCGAGAATCGGCGTCCAGATCGGTTGTGGCTTGTCCTGATGGGCGCAGGAACCGAAGGCGATGCGGGTTCTCTGCTGCGCAAAGGAGCGTGTGGTCGGAAGCAGCAGAGTCGGCGACAGAACGACCGCTTTGAGAAGCTGTCTTCTCACGGAAGAAATTCCTGCATGGGCGCTCCCATGGCGGGATTGAGTGAGCGGTAGTCCACACCAAGAAGTTGCAGCACAGTCGACGCGATCCGATTGGAAGTCAGACAATTCTCATCGCCAACCGCAAGCAGACCTGAAGCGGGGACACCAGGCCCCATCGCCGCCATCCAGACATTCTCCGAGCCAACGATGCCATCCTCGTATTGCGCCAGCGACTGCATGTAGCCGGTTGTTGACAGCTTGCTCGCGTGGTACTGCCAGGTTTCGATTGGTTCTTCGCCACGACCATGATCGACCGTGATGAACATGACAGTGTTGTCGCGGTAACCGTCCGTGCTCTGCACCAGCTCCCACATTTCGCGAATGAAGCGGTCTGTGCGTTGCGCCGCAAGAATGTATTCGTCGTAGCGCCCATCGTGAGCAAAGTCGTCCGTCTCGCCATAGCTGATGTAGAGCACCCGGGGATTCTGATTCTGCAAGTATGAGCGAGCAAAGTGATGGGTGAACGCATCGTGGCGGACCGTTTCCCAGGGTGCTGGGATGTCGGTACTCAACTGCAGCAGCACCTTCTCGAACTCGTCTGTCGGCGTGACTGCCGTGCCAAGTGCATTCACATGCAGCCCACTGCGTTCGACATTGAATATCCAGGGAAACACATCCCAGGAGGCGAAGGCCGCCGTGCGACCACGGAACTCGTCTTGCGCGTCGAGCAATTCCAGCAGTGTCTTCTCGGGATTTGCGATCTTGCCATTGGTGTTGATATCGACATTCACCACGCCACTGAGAATCTCGCTGTAGCCCGGGAACGAAAAGTTCCAGGGATTGCTGATTCGCGCGCACGAACCAGCATCGCGATTGCCCGCATGAGTGCCCTGTGCGAACACCACATCGTGCATGAACGGCATCAATGCGTGTGCCCGCTCCTGCGGGTCGTCGCGCCAGAATCTACTCAGCAGTTCTTCACTGCGTGGCGAATATTCTTCGTGAGTCGCCAAGGTACGATCAAGCCCTCGGTAGAGCTCCTGCCAGCGCAGGCCGTCCAAGGTGATCAGCAGCAGATTGTCGGCGGCAAGAACGTCGGTCACCGGAAACATTACCGCCAATGCAATGACCAGCGGCGCAACAGAGCTCTTCATGAGACATCCTTTCAACCAGCAATTGAAGACAATTTCACTCAGCGTCCCTGCGCCATCGATTGCTGCGCGCGTAGCGACAAACCCGCAGGCAAGGCGCACAACAGCAGAGAAAGAGGTACGAATTTGTTCACAACATGACTCTTGGGAAAACTGTGTGAGTCATGTTAGTCAGGGCAGATGACAGTATGGTGAAAACGATGGCTCTCGACTTCAGGCGCCAATCTGGCGTATATCTTTCCCGTCGATACCCGGAGTCCGAAGATGCGCCGACTTTGGTGAAGCGCCGCTGCCGGGCAGGCAGTTCACCTATCAGTTGACACTCGACTCCCCACGTTTGCCATTTCCCATCAGGCTTGTGGCAATGCTAACCTCTGACTGGCTTCCTCAACACATGCACTCCATTCCATCCCCATATGGTCATCGACACGACCGAGGTAATCGACATGGTATTTGGCAAACTGCGCGGCATTTCACCAGGCACGGTTCTGGTCTTCCTGTTGTTCTCTTTCACTGCATCGGGTCACGCGCAGGAGCTGCCATCGATTGCTGAAAAGGTTGCGAATGCAGACCGCATGGAAGGCTATTTCAATCTCTACTGGGAAGAAGCCAGTGGCAAGATGTACTGGGAGATCGACAAGCTCGACACGGAATTTCTCTACGCGATCTCAATGGGCTCCGGTCTGGGCTCCAACCCCGTCGGCATCGATCGCGGTCAACTCGGAGGCACCTACGTTCTGGAGGCGCAACGCGTAGGGCCGAGAGTGTTGCTGATCGAACCGAATTACCGCTTTCAGGCGATCAGCGACAACCCTTTGGAGCAGCAGGCTGTGAGAGACGCGTTTGCGCCCTCGGTGCTCTGGGGCTTCGATATCATCGCGGCGAGCGGCGACAGCATCCTGGTGGATGCGACGGACTTTTTCATGCGCGACGCACGCGATGTGATCGGCAATATCGCGGATCGTAATCAGGGCACCTATACGCTGGACAAGAGTCGCAGCGCCTTTTATCTGGAGAACACGAAAGCCTTTCCGGAGAACATCGAGGTTGAGGTGATGTTGACCTTCGCCAGCAGGAATCCCGGGAATCTGGTGAATCAGGTAGCCGCGTCAGGCGAGTCCGTCACGCTGCGCCAGCACCACTCGCTGGTGAAGCTACCTGACGCCAATTTCAAGACGCGTCTCGCGGACCCGCGAATCGGCACGAATGGCCCCACCATCCAGAACTATGGTGCCGCGATCGGCAACGACATGCATGTGCGTCTCGCGGCGCGGCACCGGCTGGAGAAGAAAGACCCGACCGCAGAGCGCTCCGAAGCTGTTGAACCTATCATCTACTACGTGGATTCCGGCACACCGGAGCCCATCAGAAGCGGGCTGATCGAGGGCGCGAGCTGGTGGAATCAGGCATACGAGGCTGCCGGCTTCATCAACGCGTTTCAGGTCAGGGAATTGCCTGCAGGGGCGGACCCACAGGATGTGCGTTATAACATGATCCATTGGACCCATCGTCTCACGCGTGGCTACTCCTATGGCGCAACCGTGATGGACCCTCGCACTGGCGAGATCATCAAGGGCAATGTGAATCTGGGCAGTCTGCGCTTGCGCCAGGATTATCTCCTCGGGCAGGGAATGAAGCCCGGTTTCGAATATCTGGAAACGCTGGCCGATGACAACGAAGACTCCGTGAACATGGCGCTTGATCGTGTGCGACAACTTTCCGCGCACGAGGTGGGCCACACCCTTGGGTTTCCTCACAATTACATCGGCAGTGCGATAGGTCGCGAGAGTGTCATGGACTACCCGGCACCTTTGGTGGAGATTACTGATAATGGCGAACTGGATTTCTCCAATGCCTACACGCAGCAGATCGGTGAATACGACAAGCTGGCGGTGCGCTACACCTACACGCAGTTTCCCGAGGGTGCAGACGAAGCGGAAGAGCTAGCGAAGATCGTGCAGGAGAGTCTGGACAGAGGCCTGCTGTTCATGGACAACAACAATAACAGCTTCATCGGTGCGGGCCATCAGTTCGCGGGCGTGTGGGACAACGGCGAGAATCTCGTCGAGCACCTGAAGCACGAGATCGAGGTGCGGCGCATTGGCCTCGCGAACTTCAGCGCAGCGATGATCCGCAACAACGAACCCATGTCCGATCTTGAGTTCGTGCTGCTGCCGCTGTACATGCATCATCGCTTTCAATTGAATTCTGCGGCGCAAAGTATCGGCGGCGCGAATTATCTTTATGCGTTGCGTGGAGACGGGCAGACGCCGTTTGCCATCATCGATGGCGAAGAGCAGAGGGACGCTCTGGAGACCGTGCTCTCCACTCTCAGCGTGGATTTCCTGACATTGCCGGAAAGTATTCTCGCGCTGCTGCCGCCCACGGCGTATCGACGCAATCAGGGCGAAGCGTTTCCCGGTCGCACGGGTTTGCTTTTCGATGCGCTGGCGGCCGCCGAGGGTTCCGCAAACCTGACCGTTCAGTCTGTATTGCATCCGGAACGCATGGCGCGGCTGGTCGCCTATGGCAGCATGGGTGACTATCCTAATCTGGAAGAAGTGATCGACCGTCTGCTGGAAGTGACGTGGGGTGCGCAGGTGCCGAACGATGAATATCAGGCGCAGGTTCTGCGTGTGGTGCAGCGCGTCACCGCGAACGAGATGATGATTCAGGCGAGCAGCGAGGACAGCTCGGGCGAGGTCAAGGCGATTCTTGCCGATCGTCTGAACAGGCTGGCAAGTGAATTGGAAGAAGTGCGCGACGCCAGTCCCTACGAAGTGAGCGCGGCGGCAGACATCCGTCGCTGGCAGCAGCGCTCCGGCAACGAAATTCCCGAACCAGCGTTGGCAATGCCGCCTGGCGATCCAATCTGAGAGACCATATCCATGCGCATTATTCTCGCCCCCATGGAAGGCCTCGCCGATGTCCATCTGCGCCGCCTGATCACCGCTCAGGGCGGCTTCGACTGGAGCGTGTCGGAATTCGTGCGCGTGGTGGATCGGCTCTATCCCGACCGGGTGCTGTACGGCATGTGTCCCGAATTGAAGAATGGTGGACGCACGGATTCGGGCACGCCTGTGCGCGTGCAATTGCTGGGCAGCGATGAAGGGGCGATGGCTGCCAATGCGGTGCGCGCCGTCGAGCTCGGTTCGCATGGCATCGACATCAACTTTGGTTGTCCGAGCAAGACAGTCAATCGTCGCCACGGCGGCGCGATCATGTTGCAGGAGCCCGACAGTCTCTATCGCGTAGTGAGTGCCGTGCGCGAAGCACTGCCAGCGAGCGTGGTGGTGTCGGCAAAGATGCGATTGGGTTTCGATGACACGTCGCTGATGCTGGAGAACGCGGCCGCCATCGAGGCCGCTGGTGCCACCGAACTGACCGTGCATGCTCGCACCCGTCGGCAGCGCTACGAGCCTCCCGCACATTGGCACGAACTGGCGCGCATTCGCGAGCACATCCGCATTCCGCTGATTGCCAATGGCGACATCTGTTCGGTGGAGGACTATCACCGCTGCGTGGCCACCACGGGCACCATCGATGTGATGCTCGGCAGAGGCGCCGTGCGCATGCCATCGCTGGCGCAGCAGATCCGCAACAACTCCCCACTCGAATCGCCGTGGACCAGTATTGAGCCGCTGTTGAGTGACTTCTGGCGCCAGCTCAGCGCCGTGCTCTCGCCGCGCGATCGTATCGGTCGCATCCGTCAGTGGGTCAACTACCTGCGCCAGCGCCACCCCGAAGCGGAGGTGCTGTGGCAGCTCATTCGGCAGGAGGCCGATATTCAGAGGCTGAATGCGGTGCTTTGAGTCATGCTTCGTGGATCAAGGGGCCATATAACCGGCCATTAATCACTGAATTATTGCTTTTATTGAAATTAAAAGTTATTAATATCATATGGATAGTTGTATTGATAACCGGCCACGTAACCGGCCATTAAATGGCAGTCCTGCGACTCTTTGAGCACTCTGAGCACCGTTATGGCAACCTCGATCCTCGATCTCGCGCCATTCATTCCCGCTGACAGCGCGTTGGCGCAATCGCCTCTGCCCGACAAGGCCATGCAGCTGGTTCACCTCTCCGCTCGCCTGGCAGGTCAGCTCGCGCCGTTGACCCAGGCCACGCTTGAGCGCCACATGGCGGTGATCAATTCCTATTACTCCAATCTGATTGAAGGCAACGCCACGCGGCCGCACGAGATCCGTGCAGCCCAGCGCGGGGACTACCATGCAGACCCTGCCAGGCGGGACCTGCAGCGGGAGTCGCTGGCGCATATGGCCGTGCAGGAGTGGATACGGGAGCAGCGGCCTGATCTCGACACGCTGTACCGCCCGGATTTCATTCTGCAGGTGCATCACGAATTCTATGTGCGCGTGCCCGAGAGCCTTTGGAAGATACAGGACGCGCAGGGCAACCTGGTTGATCAAGTGGTGCCGGGCGCATGGCGAACCCGCGCAGTTCGTGTGGGGCAACATGTGCCACCCCACGCGGAAGACTTGCCTGGTCTCATGACCGCCTTCTGCGACAACTTCCACCCCAGGCGCTACAGCGGTGATCGCAAGGTGCTGGCTATCATGGCAGCACATCATCGGCTGGCATGGATTCACCCGTTCGTGGATGGCAATGGGCGTGTGGGTCGCCTGCTGACTGACGCAGCCTTGAAGGCGGCCGGGCTCGACAGCTATGGAGCGTGGTGTCTGAGTCGCGGGCTGGCGAAGTCGGCGACTCAATACAAAAGCCTCCTGGCACTGGCGGACAGTCCTCGGCAGGGCGATCTGGACGGGCGGGGTGCACTGACTGAAAAAGGATTGATACAGTTCTGCGACTACATGCTCGACACTGCCATTGATCAGGTGACCTACATGAGCTCGTTGCTGGATCTGCCCAGGCTGCGCCAGCGCATTGAGCGCTATGTGCAGGCGCGCAACGATTTTCGCGTGACGGGCGTGACTGAGCCGTTGAAGAACACTGCCGCCTTGATTCTCTACACCGCGTTCATCCACGGCGAAATTGATCGTGCCCACGCGCTGGAGTTGTGCGCGATGCCTGAACGTAGCGCGCGACGGCTGCTGAGTCAGTTGAAGAGTGAGGGGTTGCTGAGCGAGACCAGCAGCAAGTCGCCGCTGCGCTGGGAAATTCCCGAACATGCGGAGCCGTGGTACTTTCCTGACCTTGCTCCTTTCGCGTAGGTTATACATCGCGGAGCAGTCAAGACCACACAGACCAGAAAAGCCAACAGACAGGAGTCGTGAATGAAAGCAGAATCACTCGGGAATCTACTGGCAGTATTGCAAACCCGCTTCGAGAAAAACATGCGGCGTCACGAGGGGATCAAGTGGGCCGACGTGCAGGCAAGGCTCGAGGCGCACCCGGATAAGCTGCGCGTACTCAGTGCCATGGAAAGCACCGGGGGCGAACCGGATGTTGTTGCGCATGACAGTAAGACAGGAGAGGTCACGTTCTTCGATTGCTCGGCAGAGAGTCCCGCAGGTCGCAGAAGTGTCTGCTACGACCGCGAGGGTCTGGAGTCGAGGAAAGAGCACAGGCCCGAGAACACCGCCATCGACATGGCGACAGACATGGGCATGGAACTGCTCAACGAAGATCAGTACAAGTATTTGCAGACGCTGGGGAATTTCGATCTGAAAACGTCCAGCTGGGTGAAGACGCCTGACGCAATCCGCAAGCTCGGTGGCGCCCTCTTCTGCGATCGTCGTTACGACCATGTCTTTGTCTATCACAACGGTGCACAATCCTACTATGGCGCCCGGGCATTCCGTGGCTGGGTGAAAATTTAGTTGGCAAGGGACAGGTAATGAAAGACATCACGATCACGAAGGAGCCCGTTGAGCTCTACAAGATTCTCAAGTTCGAAGGGCTTGCTGACAGCGGTGGCGAAGCCAAGGCGATGATCGATGCCAGAATGGTGATGGTCAATGGCATGGTCGAGACGCGCAAGCGCAACAAGATAGTTTCCGGTGATGTGATTGAAGTGGGTGGCCATCAGTTCAAGATCATTTTCACTCCCCAGTCGTAAACCCTCATTGACAGATACCGATAAAATTCATGGAGCAGCACGTGTCATCGATAGCAATACGTCCAGCCACACCCGAAGATTCCACTCTCATCATGCGGTTCATCACGGAGCTTGCGATCTACGAAAGGGCCGAACACGAAGTGGTCGCCACTGCGGAGATCATTCGTGCCTCCTTGTTTGATGAGAAATCCGGAACCAGCGCACTGATATGCAGTATCGATGATGTGCCTGTCGGGTTTGCAGTGTATTTTTCCAGCTACTCGACGTGGCTCGGCAAGAAGGGCCTCTACCTGGAAGATCTGTACGTGTCTCCGGAGTATCGTGGCGAGGGTGCGGGCAAGGCGCTCTTGAAGTATCTTGCGCAGGTCGCGGTGGCCACTGATTGCGGTCGTTTCGAATGGAGCGTGCTCGACTGGAACGAGCCCGCCATCCAGTTCTACAAATCGTTGGGTGCCGAACCTCAGGATGAATGGATTCGTTATCGTCTGACTGGCAGTGCGCTCGAAGCATTGGCGAAAAATTGAAGAGGTGAATGTGTTGTACAGGATATCGTTCGCCGCGTTGTTGTTCTCTCTACCGTTTTTTCACGTCACGCCTGCAGCCAATGCGCAGGCAGATGTCATGCAGGCAGAAGTCATTGAAGTGGATTCCGCTCGCGCCGTAGTGGATGCCACCGGTTTCGAGGGCGCCATTCTCATTCACGATCTGCACAACAACACTTACATGGCCGGTCATGCCGAGCGTGTGGACGATATTTTTCTGCCCGCTTCGACTTTCAAGATTTTCAGCTCTCTTGCTGCGCTTGAAACCGGAGTGATTGCCGACAAGAGCACCGTGATCAAATGGGATGGAGTGATTCGTGGACGTGCGGAGACCAATACCGATCTGGATCTGCAGTCTGCGTTTCGTCTCTCTTCCGTGCCGCATTATCAAAAGTTGGTGACGACCATTGGTGCCGAAAGCATGCAGGGTTTCATCGATGCAGCCGGTTACGGTAATCGTGATATTTCCGGCGGCATCGACACGTTCTGGTTGACCGGCGGCATGCGCATTTCGCCACGCCAGCAGATCGAGTTGTTGACACGTCTGTACAACAACGACCTGCCCTTCTCTGCCGACGCGATGTCTGCCGTGCGCGACATGATGGTCGTGGAGCAGACGCCGCAGTACACCCTCAGAGCCAAGACCGGCTGGGCCATGCTCGACAGTGGCGAGAACACCGGCTGGTGGGTGGGCTGGGTGGAGAAAGGTTCGGATGTTTTCATGTTTGCTTCCGTGCTGCAGGCCAACAATCCGGATGAGTCCTTTGGCGCGGCGAGATTGTCTGTCGTGCGCAGTGTGCTGACACAGCTCGGTGTGCTTCCCGAATCACAGACTGGAGATTGACGTGACGTTTCCTGCTGACGCCCTGAGGCGACACCCTGTGCAAGATCTTGCAATCCATTCTGGAGAAACCTATGCCCATCATTCGTGTTGAAATGCTTGAAGGACGATCGATCGACAAGAAGCGCGAGCTCGTGGCGACACTGACGCGCGAAACCGCCCGCATTGCCGGGTGCTCCGAAGACTCGATCTATGTCGTCATCGAAGACGTCAAGAAGGAGAACTGGGGCGTGTCCGGGCAGTTGCTGTCGGACAAGTATCCCGGCTGAACCTGCCTGTCTGCATCACGCCTGTCTGCATCACCCCATGTGGGAGCGAGCCCTGCTCGCGATAGGTCGTGTCGCACAAATCATCGCGAGCAGGGCTCGCTCCCACAGTGCGGCGCTATCATCGCGCGCAGGGGAATCAGCTTGACTCTCCCGAATACAGGAAATACTGTACATAAAAACAGTGCTTCCTGCGTGAGCCCCGATGCCCTCCCCCGACTATGCCGAGCTGCATTGCCGCAGCAATTTCACGTTCCTGCACGGCGCTTCTTCCCCGGAAGAGCTGGTGACACAGGCCTGTGCGCTTGGCTATTCCGCGCTGGCACTC